>OGZG01001385.1_pt1 | contig 18324 bp, 15 predicted proteins | sample 1576781 | NCBI WGS metagenome assembly OGZG01 (sample SAMEA3541502, study PRJEB24748) | human gut metagenome | biome: human gut; feature: human-associated habitat; material: faeces | place: China | collected 2012 | reverse complement strand
ATATCTTATCTATAATCAACTCTATTCAGCAAGTATGTATGAACTTCTTGCTTTACAAGCACCAACTAAAATACTAGAAAATCAAATGAAACTCTTTCAAGAAGAAACACTTAATAATGCATCTTATTTAGATCGTTATTATCAAGAACTTAATACATCTAGTTACCATCCAATTATTCAAGAGCCTGTAAATCATGGAAGTTTTAAAAAAAATGTTTATTGGATGTTAGAATACGAAAGTTCAAGTACTAAACTATTTTGCAATGAAAGCTATAATGCAAATAATGATGAAAAAATAAAAACACTCACATCTTATATTTCTTCTTCTATAGTTCAAAGAAATACAAAACTTACAAATATCTATATAAACATACTTGATGAAGAAATAAAAAAAACACCACCGAAGTGATGTAATTGACAAATGGTGACTCGTACGGGATTCGAACCCGTGAATGCATGCGTGAAAGGCATGTGAGTTAACCGTTTCTCCAACGAGCCACATGGCGCTTGAAGTAGGACTCGAACCTACGACCGATCGGTTAACAGCCGATTGCTCTACCAACTGAGCTATCGAGGAATGGTACGATTGTTATTATATGTTAGATTAATTATAAAAGCAAGCGTTTTTTTTAAAATTACTATAAATCAAAAGGCGTTAATTATGACTAAAACACATAACTTTATACAAAAAATAACTTATCAAAAATAGTGATAAGCAAGTCATTAAAATTTATATAATCTATAGAGATGAATAAACATAGATAATTCCTATATTTATAAGGGATTCATAATGTATATTTTCTTAAGAGTTAGCAATATAAGTATATTGAATATAATCGGTATACATATGCATTGTAAAAAAGTTTAAACCTTTTATTTGAAAAGTAATATCAAGTAGCTTAAAAGCGTATTCATCATCTTAGATATACTCTGCATTTATAAGGTGCTTTTAACCTAGTTCTTACCTCTAAAAGTTGATTGTGATAAAGAGTATAAAAATACTTTCAACCTATGATTAACTATGACTTTTATCACATCGTCGAAGTGATTTTTTGGGGACGAAAAACGGTAAAAAAGTGATGTTGACATGCCGAAATATATACAGCGATATTCATGAAAATTATTCTCAAAATATGAAAAAGCATTGAGAAAACTGTATAGTTAAGCCGTTGAAAGCCTGTATATTGTGTGTTACGATTGATGCATAGAGTTAATCTCGATGTGTATGAGATACATATATTTCATATACTCGAGAGTAAAAAGTTATCTCACGGTAATTAGAATTAATATTCAACTATGTTCCTGAGGAGGGATTATCTTGCGCGAGATTCAAGTATCTGAAATCACAAAAACAGTCCGTCAAATGTGTATGGACGCAGCTTACCACTTGCCAAAAGACATCTATGAAGGCTTGAAAAAAGGCCGTGAAACAGAAGAGTCTCCAGTTGGTTGCATCGTTCTCGATCAAATCATCAAAAATGCAGAAATTGCTGATGCTGAAGATCGTCCATACTGCCAAGATACTGGTATGACATTGGTATTCGTAGAAGTAGGTCAAGACGTACATTTCGTTGGTGGCGACCTTAAAGAAGCTATCAATGAAGGTGTTGCTCAAGGCTATGTAGAAGGTTACCTTCGTAAATCCGTTGTAGCAGAACCATTGTTCAACCGTAAAAACACTCAAAACAATACACCTGCAATCATCTACATCGATATCGTTCCTGGCGATAAAGTAGAAATCAACGTAGAACTTAAAGGTTTCGGTTCCGAAAACAAATCTGACGTAGCTATGTTGGTACCTGCAGATGGCGTTGAAGGCGTTAAAAATGCAGTTCTTGAAATCGTAAAACATGCTGGCCCTAACCCATGCCCTCCAATCGTACTTGGCGTAGGTATTGGTGGTACTATGGACCAAGCAGCTGTTATGTCCAAAAAAGCTTTGCTTCGCGATATTAGCACTCCTCATAAAGATCCTGAGTATGCAAAATTGGAAGAAGAAATTTTGGAAATGGTTAACAAAACTGGTATCGGTCCACAATTGGGCGGCACAACAACTTGTATCGGTGTAAACATCGAATGGGGTGCAACTCATATCGCCGGCCTTCCTGTTGCTGTTACTATTATGTGTCATGCTGCTCGTCATAAACACGTAGTACTTTAATCGGTAGGAGGTAATTACAATGGCTGAAACAATTCGCATTAATACTGAAGAATATAATGAAGAGTTTTCCCGTAAATTAAAAGTTGGTGATAGCGTACTTATCACTGGCAAAATTTACTCCGCTCGTGACGCTGCTCATAAAGTTATGACTGAAGCTTTAGCACGCGGTGAAAAATTACCAATCGATTGGACTAACAAATTCGTTTACTACCTTGGCCCAACACCTGCAAAACCTGGTGACCCAATTGGTTCCGCTGGTCCTACAACTTCTGGTCGTATGGACGCTTACACACCAACAATGCTTGATCAAGGTATCAAAGGCATGATCGGTAAAGGTTCCCGTAAACCAGCAGTAGTTGAATCCATGAAGAAAAATGGTTGCACATACTTCGCAGCAGTTGGTGGCGCTGCAGCATTGATTGCAAAATCCATCAAAAAATACGAAGTACTTGCTTATGGTGAACTTGGTCCAGAAGCTTTGGCTGAATTGACAGTTGAAGATTTCCCTTGCATCGTAGTTGGTGATACTGAAGGTAACAACTTCTACGAACAAGGTCAAAAACCTTACAGAAAAATCTAATATCACCGCTGAGTGATTAAAGGAGGCTTGCTTTGCAAGCCTCTTTTTATTTGTAGAAAATCCATATGTATCACGGTAAATGTATATATTTAATGATTATTACATTGTTTATTAGTATGATAGTAATAAATAAAACTACTTTTATAATTACTATAGTCTTATGTAATGTTCACTTGTATTGCGTAGAGTAAAGTCTACCGATTCTGTCCATTTTGTGATAATATACATATAGATTTATACATTCAAAGTGAGTGAGGCGATATCATGACTTCTGTAGAAACTATTCGTCAGTCAGTGCGCACAGCGATGGCTGAATTACTCGATTTGGCAAAGGTTCGAGAAGGTCAATTATTCGTTGTGGGCTGTTCCACTAGCGAAGTTATGGGTAAGAAAATAGGTACTGATTCCCACATTGATGTGGCTCAGGTCTTATTTGATGAGATATATAAAGCAGTTAAAGCTAAAGGTCTTAATTTAGCTGTTCAATGCTGCGAACATATTAACCGTGCGCTTGTTATGGAACGTAGCGCGGTAACATGGGAGGAAGAGGTTAATGTAGTGCCTCAACGTCATGCAGGTGGAGCTATGGCTGTTACTGCTTATGAACGTTTTGAAGATCCAGTAATGGTTGAATTTATTAAAGCTGATGCTGGTATCGATATTGGGGATACTTTCATAGGAATGCACATGAAACATGTTACCGTACCAGTACGCCTCAGCATTAAAGAAATTGGTGGGGCCCATGTAACAGCTTGTCGTGTTCGACCTAAGAGCATTGGTGGTGAACGTGCTGCATATAATGAAGCGTTGATGTAGGGGGATAGTATGTCAAACGTAATACCGTATTTTGTATTAGCCGTTGTGGCGCTTGGATTTTTTGCTATTTGTTACGCTGTTTTTAATCGTAATGATGGTGAAAGCCAACCGAAACATGAGCATCGTGATAAATCTGGTACTAAGCTTAATGATGAACATCATAAAGAAAGGTCCGTTAATGAATCCAAGGTTGGGGATGTAACGGTTACACATGAAGGCGGAACCAATGTATATACAGCCTCCATTATAGATGACAATAAGGATTCCGAAGCTTCTGAATCTATGGTGGATCATGAAGATACATCCTATAATCGACGAGATGGGAATCAATTACATGTTGAAAATTCCTCTACAGGATATTCATTAGCCTTAGGTCATCAAGCAGAGTCAACTCAGACAGAGTCTGGTAAACCAATCTTGGAAGAACAGGAACCTGTTAAAGATTCAACTGTTTCTGGTGAATCTATCCAACAAGAATCTGCTTCCCAAGAGGTTCCAGTATCTAGTCCAATAGCACCTAGTATGGATGAAACCATTGTAATGCCCGCTGTTTCAGATAATAGACTTCAAAATGTTGAGCATAATGCTACTCCATTGATGGATAAGACTATTGTTCTCGATGCAGTAACAGATGAACTTCGTAATCGTGCTAATTCCGTAGAGGATACGATTGCTATGGGTGAATCTGTAGAAGCTTTAGAAGCTGATGAAGCTGAGAATTTAGATGTTACGCAAATGATTGGTGGTGCCGATGAGGTACAAACAGCAGAAGGTCCATCTGTATTGGATGAAACACGCTTGTTTGACGCTTCTGAAATAGAGGCACAACTAGCGGCAGCTAGTATGGTTGAAGAAGAGGTACCTACAGGGCAATGGGCTAAAGCGGCACATGAAGATAAATGTGTTGAGTTAGCGATTGCACCATTTGTTCATGCTTTTGGTGTATTACATGGCGATACACAACATTATGTGGAATCCATTACAAGAGATGCGTTAGCAGCTCTTAATATTACCAAGTTAGCTGAAGTTAACGCGCTTTTAGATAATATTGTTATTCAAGAAGCATTGATGAGTATGCAAAAGGCGTATGCCGCTACGAATACAGAGTGGATGAAATCCGCTGCGTTAGGTGCATTCCTAGATGTAGTACAATCGCCTAAGTCTAGTACACCGTACCTTGTAGCCTTTGATGCGTTACGCGTATTGCCACATTTAACACTAGGTCATTTCCAAGTCATGGCATTGACATTATTGTTACAATACTCTAGAAACTCTAATAACTATGGATTGATTCACTTCCAACATTATGTAGAAAAATATATTGAGCCATTCATTTCTGATTTGCCTCAAAACAATTCTTTCTACCGCCAGCTAGACTATTTACGCTGTACGCAAGAGGAACGCGAACCAATTACATTAGCTCAAGTGTTATCCAATTCCTATCCATTTGTGTTTAACTATCGTGGCTTCTCCAAGGAGGAACTCTTCCGTGCTACTGATGGTCACGGTGTGGATCCACGTTATGTGGTACGTAGTTTGAACTCCAATCTTTATAAACTGGCATTGGTTGACGAGTCTTTAGCACCTCGTTTCTTTAGACAAACTCGTATTTCTGATTCTATGGTTCAACGTGATCTCATTGCACTTATGAAGAGCAAACCGACTGCCTTTAGAGGTCAAGAAGCACGTGATATTATGGATGATATTTCTCCAGTTCTATTAGATTTAGCGGATGTATTTGATCATACGCCGATGTCTAAAATTAGCTTAACATTGCTTGGCCTTTACTTAGGCCGTGCTCATGTGAAAGCAACTATTGGTGAAGAATTCGATTTATCTCATTGGTTCTAATAACCAAAGAAAATAATTAAACTATAAAAGGTCTCCCTAGATGATCTAGGGAGACCTTTTTCGTTTGATTATATGTTAGAACGAATAATTGTATTATTTATTAGAAACGACGATTTGATTACATTTTAAAAACGATAGGGCGATTACATGTTAGAAACTATTAAAACCAAATTCTTCAATTCCTTCAATATCTTTTAACGTTACCGTGCGACCTGTAATATCTATAATGCCTTCATCGCGAAGTCGACCGAGCTCACGGCTAAGTGCTGTACGGGATACGTTTAGCACCTCTGCCATTTGCTCGCGGTTATGCGGTAGATGAATTGTTGTAGACTGTTGGCGCTTATAAATATCTGTTAAGTACGCAAAAATCTTTTCGCGCATACCTTTTAGTGTTAGGTAATGAACTTTTCTTGTTAAAAGGATGGCCTTTTCAGATAAGTCCTCTAATAGGTTAGATAAGATTTTAGTTTGGCATTGTTGGCAATCTGGCAATGTATCGATAAATGTTTCGAGAGGGATGAACATAATCTTGGTTACCTTTGTCGCTTTTATAGTAGCAGGCCATAGAGGTTGCTTACTAAATAGTAATGCTTCACCAAAAATATCAGATTGTTCAAGATTAGCCATAATTACACGTTGGCCCATTACATTTTCTCGCGTTAGTAAAGCGCTACCTTCGAGAATAACACCGATACCTTCCATAGGATCTCCAGAGAGGGCTATGAAATCGTTTTTCTTATAGCTATGAACGATAACCTTTGCATTATGTAAATAGCCTCTTAATTCAGGCTCACCTAATTTATTGAATAGAGGACAATGTATGAGGGTAGGTAGATATTGGTTGATAATATCATTTGAAAGTATTTGCTTCATAGATACCTCCAGTGTGAAAAAGTTTATAGTAATTTAAAATGATTATTGTATAATAATATAGTTAGATCGAATGGTCTACCTGTTCCAAAAGGGAAGCAAGGAAAATTTTTGAAAAAGTTTTTATTTGTTGCTCAAGCTACAGAAATTGTATCATCTTTACGTTATACTTTCAAATGTAATCAATCAGACACCTGATAATTCATCAGTGTAATGTATAGGTTTGATATTATCTAGCTTGTATGCGAGAAAGTCTCGCAAAGGAGGATTTTTAAATGAGCATGTTCTGTTATCAATGCGAACAATCTGCAGCTCCAGGCGGCTGTACTGTACAAGGTGTATGTGGTAAAACTGCACCAGTTGCTAACTTACAAGACGAATTAACTGCTGCTTTAGTTGGTTTAGCACGCGCTTTAGACGTAAAAGGCCAAACTAAAGAAGGCGTTGACTATTTAATGCGTGGTTTGTTCATGTGTGTAACAAACGTAAACTTCTCTGAAGACCGCGTTCAAGAATTCATCGACGAAGTAAACGCTTATCATGCAAAAATCGATAGCGCAGCACAAAACTTCGATTGGGAACAATTGTGGAAAGGTGAAGAAGATATCGTATCCCTTCGTTCCACTTTATTGTTAGGTATGCGTGGTATGGCTGCTTATGCATGGCATGCTGCACGCCTTGGTTTCCATGATCCTGAAGTTGATGCTTGGTTCATCAAAGGCATGGTAGAATTCGCTAAAGACCACAGTGCTGAAGAATGGTTGAACTTGTTGATGGAATTCGGTCAAATCAACTTGAAATGTATGGCTGTTCTTGATAAAGCTAACACTGAAACATATGGTACTCCAGTACCAACTACAGTACCTTTGACTGTAGAACCAGGTCCTTTCATCGTTGTAACTGGTCATGACCTTCACGACTTGAAACAATTGTTGGAACAAACTGACGGTAAAGGTGTAAACATCTATACTCATGGTGAAATGTTACCTTGCCACGCTTACCCTGAATTGAAAAAACATCCTCAATTAAAAGGTAACTTCGGTACTGCATGGCAAAACCAACAAAAAGAATTCGTTGACGTTCCTGGCGCATTCTTGTTCACTACAAACTGCATTATGCCACCAAAAGAAAACTACAAAGCTAATATCTTCACTACAGATATGGTAGGTTTCGACGGCTGTGCACACGTAGAAGAAAAAGAAGACGGCACTAAAGACTTCTCCGCTGTTATTAACCGTGCAATCGAATTGGGCGGCTACAAAGAAGCTCAAGAATTCACTGGTATCAACGGTGGTCACGAAGTAACTACTGGTTTCGGTCATGGCACAGTATTGGGCATTGCTGATAAAGTAATCGACGCTGTTAAAGCTGGCGCAATCAAACACTTCTTCTTAGTTGGTGGTTGTGACGGTGCTAAAGTAGGTCGTAACTACTACACAGAATTCGTAAAACAAACTCCAGATGATACTGTAGTATTGACATTGGCTTGTGGTAAATTCCGCTTCAACGACCTTAACATCGGTGAAATCGGTGGTATCCCTCGTATCCTTGATATGGGTCAATGTAACGATGCTTACTCCGCTATTCAAGTAGCAGTAGCTTTGGCTGGTGCATTTGAATGTGACGTAAATGACTTGCCATTAACATTGGTATTGTCCTGGTACGAACAAAAAGCGGTATGTATCTTGTTAACATTGTTGGCATTGGGTATCCGCAACATCTACATCGGACCTTCCTTGCCTAAATTCTTCTCCAGCAATGTATTGAACATTTTGGTAGAAAAATTCCAATTACATCCAATTACAACTCCAGAAGCTGACATGAAAGCTATCTTGGGCTAATAGGATCCATTAACTTATTAACTACAGTCCTACTTCCCCTCTCTTTTATGATTTAGGACTGTTGTTATAAATAACGCACCTAGGATTATCCTTAGGTGCGTTTTTTACAGTACTGTGAGTCCTCTGTAGTTACACAAAGATGCCTCTAATGTGCATATAGACATGTTTAAATATTGATTGTTATACTATAGGTAAAGTAAGATTTTCACATTGTTTATGTGTATATAGAGGCGTGTATGAATAGTATTTTTGATATTATAGGGCCTGTTATGATTGGCCCGTCTAGTTCGCATACAGCTGGTGCTGCGCGGCTAGGTAAGATGGCGCGGTGTATTTTCCGTTCCACACCTAAAAAGGTAGATTTAACCTTATATGGATCTTTTGCGAAGACCTATAAAGGTCATGGTACAGACCGTGCTTTGATTGGCGGTTTATTGGGGTTCAAAGAGGATGATACGAATATTCGTGTTGCTCATAAATTAGCTGAGAAAGAGGGGATGGAGTACAACTTTATTGAGTCTCCTCTCGATGTAGGCCATCCTAATGTAGTTCGTTTTGATATGTACGATGAACATAATCGCCATATGACTGTTATTGGTCGTTCTCTTGGTGGTGGTCAAATTATGATTACCGAAGTAGATGGCAATGATATGTCTATTACTGGCGATGAGTTTACCCTTGTCGTATTTCATGAGGATAGACCTGGTGCCATTTCTCTTGTGAGCCAAGCATTGAGTGAGTCCGATATTAATATTGCTACCATGCGTGTATTCCGTAAGGGTAAGCACAAGGATGCAGTGATGGTCATTACTACCGATACAGTAGTAAATCCTATTACCGTTCAGTTTATGCGCGAGTGTCCAGGCATTCAAGATGTGATGACCTTTGAAGCGTTATAGGAGGGCGAATGATGAGTTATGCATACGATACAATTGCAGATATTATTCGCTTAGCTGAGGAAAATAACATTTCCTTTGGTGAAGTAGTACTGCGTTATGAATTAGAAAATTATGACCGCAGTGAAGAAGCGGTTATTCGTGAAATAGAGCATCGTTTAGACATCTTTGAAGGTTCTATTCAAGATGGTATAGACTATGCAGAAAAAACAGCGTCTGGTATGTCCGGTGGCCAGGCAGCACAGCTTAATGGACAAACACCAAGATTTATGAGTGATATTGCGTACAAAGCTATGACCTATGCTATTGCTGTTAATGAAGCAAATGCAAAGATGTTCCGCATTGTTGCGTGCCCTACGGCTGGATCTTGTGGTGTTATGCCTGGTGCGGTGAAAGCAGTAGCGGACCATTACAAGCTAGATAGAGCAACTATGGTAAAGGGCTTCTTGGCTGCCTCTGGCATTGGCAATGTCGTAGCGAATCGCGCTTGTGTGGCCGGTGCCGTTGGCGGTTGCCAAGCAGAAATTGGTACGGCCGCTTGTATGGCTGCCGGTGCTATTGTAGAAATGATGGGTGGTACGCCTCGTCAAGTAGGACATGCTATCGCATTGTGCATGAAAAACTTATTGGGCCTTGCCTGTGATCCAGTAGCAGGGCTTGTAGAGGTACCGTGCGTTAAACGTAATGGTTTCTATGCAGTTCATGCCATTACTGCATCTGAATTGGCTTTGATGAATATTGAAAGTCAAATTCCACCAGATGAAGTTATTGAAGCAATGAATAATATCGGTCGCGCTATGCCAGCAGCATTGCGTGAAACAAGTGATGGCGGCCTTGCGGTAACACCGACGGGTACAGCTATTGCAGAACGAGTGCAATCCTTATAGGATTGCACTTTTTTCATGCTTTCATTTGTAGTAAAATAAAGGTTAGACTAGTTCAGAAAGGAGTGTGCATGATGGAACAAGCCAATCGAATATTGACTGTATTAGAAGAAGCAGGTTATGAAGCCTATATCATTGGCGGAGCAGTGCGTGATATTTTGATGCATCAAAAGCCTCATGACTTTGATATTGTGACGTCTGCACGCCCTGATACGGTAATTGAAGTCCTACGCGGTCAAGATATTCAAACGACAGACTTAGTAGGAAAATCTTTTGGTGTAGTAGTAGCTACACTAGAAGGAAAGCAATATGAAATTGCAACGTATCGCACTGAACGATATGGAGCGGATAGTCATCGACCAGAAGAAATCGCTTATGCCGATACCTTGGAGGAAGACGTGTTGCGTCGCGACTTTACGGTCAATGGCATGGCGATGAATCGTTTTGGTGAGGTCATAGACCTAGTAGGGGGACGTCGAGATATCAAGCATAAGACATTGCGAACCATTGGCAATGCACAGCAACGCTTCGAAGAAGACGCATTGCGATTATTTAGAGCATGCCGCTTTGTGGCAAAGCTAGATTTCTTACCTACCGAAGACTTATTAGAAGCTATGCCAAAGGCATTTTATCGTGTGCCTGGGTTATCTCTTGAGAGAGTCCGTAGTGAACTGGACCGACTCATGTTAGAGCCCGCTGTGGCTAAGGGCCTTGATGTATTAGTACAATCTCGCTTGGCCGAGTGCTCTTGTCGCGTTGTAGAAAATGGCGTGGCTCGTGAAGTGCCTATTTTACCAGAGCTATACCATCTTGTGAATTTACCACAAGAAAAAGACTTCCATGAATTTGATGGTTGGTATCATACATTAGCCGTTGTATCTCATACAGAACCAGACTTAACATTGCGTTGGGGCGCTCTATTACACGATGTGGCGAAGGGTATGCCTACGGTGCGAGCTGTTATTAATGGCCGATTGACCGATCGTGGCCACGATACATTAGGCGCTGAGATGACAGAGACGTTGCTCACCCGTTTGGGATATCCGAAAACCTTTGTGCGCCGTGTAGCTTGGATTGTAAAAAATCACATGCGCTTTCACTATTTTGTACAAAATGGAGAAGCTAATGAGAAAAAGTGGATCCGTAAAGAAGCTCGCAGTGGTGAGTTCCGAGATAGTCAAATCATGCGGACCGCATGGGAGCAATTAGCTAAGGTTTGTGCTGCTGATGTATTAGGCTGTGGGAAGCCCTATGCATCAACGGATGGTACATTAGCCTTTGGGGAATGTATGGCAGACCTTAGTTTAGAGATGCCTATCCATACAAAGGATTTAAATTATGACGAACGAGTTATTCAGCTTGCAGGGAAAAAAGTGGGGGAAGGATTGCAGTATTTATTAGGTCAGGTACAAAATGGAGTGATTCCTAATGAACCAGATGCGCTATATGATGCATTAGACCATAAGTTACGCCGTCCAGTGGAGAAATGATGAAGTTATTTAATAAAGCGTTACTACGCATGAGTGATTGGAGTCGCACTACATGGTGCCTTGCCATACTCATGACCGTTGCCTTCGTCCTTATCGGGCGTTTAGCACAGTTACAGGTCTTTGATACCTTTGACCTAGAGAAGAAAAACTTATTACAAGTTCAAGTAGATAGAAAATTACAATCGCCGCGCGGTACAATCTATGACCGTAATGGTAAGCCGTTGGCCATGAGTGTGGTTACAAAATCGTTATATGCGGATCCGAAGATGATTAAACAGTCGCCTCAAGAGATTGCAGATCTCATATCTCCGTATGTAACCATGTCCAAAGAAAATATTGTAAAAGCCTTACAAGAGGATACGGCTTTTGTTTGGTTGAACCGTATGATGGATGCGGATAAATCAAAAGCGGTACAACAAGTTATTAAGGATAATAATATTGCAGGCCTCAATTTCGTGGAAGAATCTAAGCGCTATTATCCAAATGGTGTGCTAGCGGCTCAAGTATTAGGCTTTGTCGGTACTGATGATAAAGGCCTTGATGGGCTAGAAATGGTTCTTGATGATGAGTTAAAAGGTGGCGTGCAACAAGAAATTGTTGCCACTGATAATAAAGGTAATGCTATCTTTGGTTCTGTATTATCTAAATTTTTACCAGATAAGGGTAAAAGTGTAACCTTAACTATTGATGCGACCATCCAATTTATTGCAGAACGTGCTCTCGATAAGGCGATGGTTGATACGGGTGCTAAACATGCTAGTGTTATCGTTATGGATCCAAAGAACGGTGAAATATTAGCGATGGCCAATCGTCCAAGTTATGATCCTAATAACTACAACCAAAGTGGTGAAGAGGCTTTCAAAAATATTGCGGTTACCAATTTATATGAACCAGGCTCTACATTCAAACCTATCATTGCATCTGCAGCTCTTGCAGCAGGCAAATGGAAGTTAGACACAGTGTATAACGATAAAGGGGCCTTCGCTGCCAATGGACATATCATTAGAAACTGGAATGGTGAGGGATATGGTCCTGTTCGTTTGCTAGATATTTTGAAGTACTCTATTAATACTGGTATGGCTGAAATTGGTACATTAACAGGCGCAGATATTCTCTCGAAATATGTACGTGATTATGGCTTTGGTTCTGAAACAGGTATTGAATTGCCTGGTGAAGGAGCAGGTATTTTGTATAATCCAGAGGATATGAGTAAGCTAGACGTTGCGACTATGTCCATCGGTCAAGGTATTGCGGTTACACCATTACAAATGGTTCGCGCCTTTGGTGCACTTTCTAATGGTGGGGCTATGATGAAACCACATATCATCAAGTCTTATAGTAACTCTCAAGGCGATGTTACAAGTACGACTGAAACATCTGTTGTGGGACAACCAGTTCCGGCGGAAACCGCTAAAACCATTGTAGATATTCTAGAAAAAGAAGTATCCGAAGGTGGCGGTACAAAAGCGATGGTAGAAGGTTATCACTTCGGCGGTAAAACTGGTACGGCGCAAAAACTAGATACCAAACATGGCGGTTATCTCGACGGACAATACATTGCGTCCTTTATCGGCTTTGGCCCTGTAGAGGATCCAAAATTTGTAGTTCTTGTCGTTATTGATGACCCACAAAAGGGTTCTTTTTATGGTAGTCAAATTGCAGCCCCTGTATTTAAGGACATCGTATCTCAACTTGTACGGTATTACCAAATGAGTCCGTATGTTAAAGAAAGTACACCAGTAGCTGTTAAAGCTGCTAATACATTACCTGAACCAAAACCGGGAAGTGATGGTTCTGTTACATTGCCTAACTTTACTGGTTTTACCTATGGTGAAGTGCGTGATTGGTTACATAAGGCGGGACTTGCCTTTAAACCGGATGGAACTGGTACGGCTACATCTCAAGATGAAAGTAGCGGTACAACTGTTCAGGCTGGTACAGCAATTACTGTTCATTTCCGTAGATAAAACGAATTCGGTCATAATTAGAAATTATAGACAGTTCGTTATATAATAGAATAAGAGACTTAGGTGCCTCTCCGGAGGCACCTTATTTTATAGATAGTTTGAATGAATGGAGATACTTATGATCGAATTACGCGGTAAAGCAGTAGCAGACGCTCACAAGGCGATTTTACAAGAAAAAGTTGCAGCAGTTGGCGACTCTGTAATTACTATGGCAGTATTACTCGTTGGTGAAGACCACGGTGCTCATATGTACGCTACATTTATGGAAAAGACAGCCAAGAACTTTGGCTATGGCTTTGTGTTAAAACAATTACCTGAAACGGCTACACAGGATGAAGTAGTTACAGCATTGCAAGAATTAAATAATGATGCGGCTGTTCATGGGATTTTACCGTTAATGCCGATGCCTAAACACATTGATACAGAGGCTCTTATCGATATGCTAGATCCTAAAAAAGATATCGATGGTCTAACTACGTATAATATTGGTCTTGTAACTGCCGGTAAAGGTGGCTTTGCCCCTTGTACTGCCAAGGCGTGCATGGCGATTTTAAACCACTATGATATTCCTGTAGAGGGTAAACATGTGGTAGTAATCGGTCGTAGCCAAGTGATTGGTAAGCCGGTAGCTCTTATGACACTTGGTGCACATGGTACGGTTACAATGTGCCATTCCAGAACCCCTGATTTGGCAGAACAAGTAAAACGTGGCGATATCGTTATTGCTGCAGCGGGTCGTGCTCATATGATTACAGCAGATATGATTAAGCCAGGTGCTGTTGTTATCGATGTAGGCATTAATGAACTAGAAGGTAAGACGGTAGGCGATGTTGATTATGAAGCGGTAAAAGATATTGCGTCTGCAATTACTCCAGTACCTGGTGGTGTAGGCTCTGTAACGACTACTATGATGCTTGAAGCTGTATATGAGGCATACCATGCATGAGATGTCTATAGCAGAAGGCATACTTGATGTAGCCCTCGATACGTTACGCCAACACGATGCATCTGTGATTCATTCTGTTCAACTCGATTTGGGTCTTATGAGTGGCGTGGAACCAGATTCCCTTCTTTTCTGTTGGGAAGCCGTTACAAAGGGGACCGCCGCAGAAGGCTCACGTATTGAAATCAACACCATTCCTATTGAAGGAAAGTGCTTGGATTGTGATAAAACATTTCCTGTAGAAAATTATAAATTTATCTGTCCGTATTGTGACAGTCATTTCGTACAAACCATTGGTGGCCGTGAACTACAAGTGACCTCCATGGATATCGATTGATAGAAAGGTTAGGACATGCAAGTTCAAGTTAAAACTAATGTATTGGCAAAAAATGATGCCATTGCAGAGTCCTTACAACAGTTGTTTAAGGAAAAAAATATTTTTGTATTTAATCTATTAGGTTCTCCAGGAGCTGGTAAAACATCTCTGTTAGAGGCAACTTTACATGATTTGAAAAAAGATTACCGCCTTGCTGTTATTGAAGGTGATTTATTTACTGCTAAGGATGCGGAACGGATTCATGAATTAGGCGTTCCTGTTATTCAAATCAATACAGTGGGAGGTTGCCATCTTGATGCACAAATGATTCAAGATGCACTAGGTGATTTAAATCTTGATGAACTGGATATGATCATTATCGAGAATGTAGGTAACCTTGTATGCCCTGCAGAATTTGAGATTGGTGAAAGCATGAAGGTAACTGTATTATCTGTTACTGAAGGTGAAGATAAGCCTCTTAAATACCCATTAATCTTTAAAGAGTCAAAGGCTATTCTCATTAATAAGATAGATTTATTGCCTTATGTACCATTTAAAAAAGACAAGGCAATACAAGATATACGTAATTTGAATCCAACAGGAGAGATTTTTGAAGTAAGTTGCACGGCCCATAATGGGTTAGAGCCATGGTTGACATGGTTGCGTGCGCAATTGGAGAGTAATCGATGAATCATTCTATTAAGAGCCGTATCGTAGCGGCACTTTTAGTTGGCCTATCTGCTACAACGGTAGGGTATGCGGCAGAACCGGCTATTTCCACAGTGAAACCGACGGCTGTAGAAGCTACAGAGGATACAAATGATGCGGCAGCTACTGCTGCACCTGTAGAAACGGTGGAACCTGATGCGGCTAATTCTGTTGCGTATATAGATAATGCACCGATTAAAGCCGTTAAAATTGATACAAAAATAAAGAAGGAAAACACAAAAACAGGTTGGTTGGCCGAACAAATGGCAGTTACCGAGTTTGGTGATTCCATACAATTTTGGCAAGCAGCTAGCGAAAATGAAGGTTCCTTGCCTAGTGTAACGCAAAATAATTTAGCGGATATCGGCAAGTCCTATACGGCTAATAATTTACCAACTATAGGGTCTGAAGATGATTATGCCATTGATGGGTACCGCTTAGGCGATCAGTTTGTAGCACCTAAAGATGTAGAAAAAACGGTAGTGCGTGATAACTTTACGACGTACTATATGAAAGACTTGGAGGTAACCGTATATACGGGACCTGCTCAAGAACGATTGATAAATAATCAATTGCGCGGTCAAGGGGCTACCTATTTCTTTGAACCTAATACTATTACTAATATTCATAGTACAAAAAAAGGCGCCCATACTGTACGCGATATCGGTGTTGGTAGTACGCGTATGGAATTGGTATTTGCTTATGGCAGTCCTAATGCGATGTGGCGTGACTTGAAAAATGAAAGCTATATTTTCCTTTATGAAGGTCATTCCGAAAATTCATTGTCTCGAAAAAAGGAATTTAATAGTTCGATAGAGAATACAAATAATAATAGCCAACAACAATCTATGTTAGGACAACAGAAAGAATATATTGCTTTCACCATAAAACAAAGCAATGTAGAAGCTGTTGATATGATTAGTGGTCAAGTATGGCCAAGATTTGGATTACCTAAAGCTCCAGTATATGATTTCGAAGCTGGTAAGTTGACTGCTGATGATTTTGTATTGCGTGGCTATAAATTGAATGATCATTTTGTTAATGATCCAAATAATGACTGGAAACATCAAGGTATGTTGTTTGGTTCCACCTTTATTGGATATAACGAATATGGTGTAAGTGTTGATAAAAAAAATCTTATCAATCGCGTATTGTTAAACATTTACACACCTACCCGTCGTGGCATCGCGATGGGCGATACTAAGTATCTATTGCTCTTTGTGTATGGTATGCCAACTCGTATCGTTGAATCTACAACAAATGCGGGCACGTCTACCGTATATGAATATAAAAATCTAGCGGCAAGCGATTCATATTTACAGTTTGCCCTAGATGATAAAAACCAATATATCAAATCCGTTATGTTATCTGACCGTCCAGTTAAGTAGGATTGGTCACAGCGAGGAGGCAAAGGATATGGTTACTGTTCAAGATGTAAGAGAACGTTGGGAAAAAATTCAAGGTGATGATGAACGCATATTGTTTATCGTTGGTGGTCCTGGTTCTGGTAAAAGTTTGCTAATTCGTGAATTGTCTGAGCAAAAAGGTTGGAAGTACTTAGAAGCGAAACAACTTATTGAAGAAGAATTTTTGTTAGTACCTCGTGATGAAAGACCACAATTGGCAGAAGAAGTAATTCGCCGTGCATTAAGTCGTAGTGATACAGAAGTGGTGCTCATCGATGGTATTAATGTGTTGTTTGCACCGATTTTAAATTTAAATCCTCTTGAACTATTAAAGACTATTAGTAAAACATATCCGATTGTTGTAGGTTGGCGTGGTCATCTCGAAGGTGATCAATTATACTTAGAACACAATAATGATCCAAAACATGCGGTTGTAACAGTTACAAAACCTGAACGTGTTATGGTTATTGATTAATTAAAGCTATATTGATTACTGAGGGCATTATATATTGCCATGAGTTATGACCGCATTTATAAAGGTAGGTGATATCATGGAACAATATATAATTGCCCTCATTTTGGGTATTATAGAAGGTATAACCGAATGCATTCCTGTATCTAGTACAGGTCATATGATTATGATATTATTATGTTTGCCATTGGCACATTAGTATCGTATATAGTAGGGTACATCACTGTAAAAGTATTTTTATGGTATTTAAATCGGTCTTCATTATCCTCCTTTGGATATTATAGAATTATTGTTGCTATACTAGCGATTATCTATCTTTATCTATGATTGCCGATGAGGAAAAAATGAAGTTTAAAAAGTTTAGAAAAAATACTTGCATAGGGTATCGTTTCATGTTATTATGATTAAGCACTAAGGGTTACCGCAGTGAACGAAAAAACTTCAAAAAAGCTTTTAAAAAGTTCTTGACACTTAGTGAGGCGGATGATAAAATACATCTTGTCGTAATGATGCTGGCGTAGCTCAATTGGTAGAGCAGCTGACTTGTAATCAGCAGGTTGTGGGTTCAATTCCTATCGCCAGCTCCATTTTATTTTTGGAGGGATTCCCGAGCGGCCAAAGGGAGCAGACTGTAAATCTGCCGTCTTCGACTTCGAAGGTTCGAATCCTTCTCCCTCCACCATTTATAGCGGGGTGGAGCAGTTGGTAGCTCGTCGGGCTCATAACCCGAAGGTCGCAGGTTCAAGTCCTGTCCCCGCAACCACAAAAATTCACAGTGAAATGATCGTTCATTGTGCTGGTGTAGCTCAGTCGGCAGAGCGTATCCTTGGTAAGGATAAGGTCACCGGTTCAATCCCGGTCACTAGCTCCATACATGGCGGCATAGCTCAGTTGGCTAGAGCAATCGGTTCATACCCGGTGTGTCCGCGGTTCAAATCCGTGTGCCGCCACCATTAAACCTCACATTGGTGAGGATTTTTTATTTTCTCCATAAAATAATAATTGAAGCTGATAAGTGTAGAAATTACATTTATCAGCTTTTTTTGTTTACCTATCGTAATTGTATTTCTAGAAGCTTTTGTATATATGGTATAATAATGTGTAGGGGAATCTTATATTC
>OGZG01001383.1_pt1 | contig 18348 bp, 19 predicted proteins | sample 1576781 | NCBI WGS metagenome assembly OGZG01 (sample SAMEA3541502, study PRJEB24748) | human gut metagenome | biome: human gut; feature: human-associated habitat; material: faeces | place: China | collected 2012 | reverse complement strand
GCACCCGCCGCTACCACCCCGGCTATGAGTGCAAGTGGGCGACCAATACCGTGGTTCATCTGCTGGAAAACCGGGAATATACGGGCTGTCTGGTAAACTTTAAGACCGAGAAGCCGTCCTACAAGCTGAAACACAGCATAGAAAATCCCCCGGAAAAGCAGGCGGTTTTTGAGAACCACCATGAGCCTATCATTGACCGGGAAACGTGGGAACGGGTGCAGGAGTTACGCAAGCAGCGCAAACGCCCCAACCGTTATGACGAAGTGGGCTTGTTCTCCGGCATACTCTTTTGTGCCGACTGCGGCAGCGTCATGTACCAGCAGCGATACCAGACGGACAAGCGCAAGCAGGACTGTTATATCTGCGGAAGCTACAAGAAACGCACCGCCGACTGCACAGCGCACTTTATCCGCACTGACCTCTTGACCGCTGGCGTACTCTCCAATCTGCGGAAAGTTACCAGCTATGCGGCAAAGCATGAAGCCCGGTTTATGAAGCTTTTAATCGAGCAGAATGAGGACGGGGACAGACGCAGGAACGCCGCCAAGAAAAAGGAGCTGGAAGCCGCCGAGAAACGCATAGCCGAGTTATCCGCTATCTTCAAGCGGCTGTATGAGGACAGCGTGACCGGGCGCATATCAGACGAGCGTTTCACAGAGCTGTCGGCAGACTATGAAGCCGAGCAGAAAGAACTGAAAGAACGTGCCGCCAGACTGCGGGAAGAACTTTCCAAAGCGCAGGAAGCCACCGCAAACGCTGAAAAGTTTATGAATGTGGTACGCAGGCACACTACCATTGAAGAACTTACCCCTACTCTGCTGCGGGAGTTTGTGGAGAAAATCGTTGTCCATGAAAGCGTTGCCCTTGACGGGAAACGCCGGGGCAAGTTACGCAGACAGGAAATCGAAATCTATTATTCTTTTGTCGGCAAGGTAGAACTGCCCGACACCTAACCGCCCGACCTATCCGACATACCTCATGTGCCGGATAGGAACGGCAAAATTTTTTACACTTCTATTACTTCTTTATCACACATAAGCAAAATAGCAAGGTTTGTAAAGGAAATCGGAACCGGGCTGAATGGAAGCGGAATCGAGAGCGGTCCCAGAATACAGGTTATCGCCGTCATCACGCCAATCAGCGCCATCCGTTTGGTTGTAAAGTAAGGTCTGTGCTCCGCTTCTGCAGAAAGTATTTTACTCATGATATGGATACTCCTTTTTTATAATGTGAAACCCATAGCCGCCAACATCTCCTGGTCCTCGCTGATGCGGTTTCCGGAAGTTGTCAGCATATCTCCGGTGATGGCTGCATTCGCGCCGGAGCGGAATGCCCGTTCGCCGGAATGTTCCATTGAATTTCGTCCTGCTGCCAGACGGACCATCGCAGTCGGATTGATATAGCGGAAAATAGCAATCGTCCGCAGGATCTCATTCTCCGAAAGCGCTGCCTGATGTTCCAGCGGCGTGCCCGGAATCGGACGCAGGATATTGATCGGAATTGACTTGATTCCAAGCTCGCTCAGCGTGATTGCCATGTCGATCCGGTCTTCCCAGGTTTCTCCCATGCCGATGATACCGCCGGAACAAACGGAAAGTCCCGCCGCCTGCGCACGCCGGATGACCTCCAGCTTGTCCTCAAATGTATGTGTGGTACAGATATTCGGGAAATTTCTCCGGGAAGTCTCAATATTAGCATGATACCGTCCCACGCCCGCCTCTTTCAGACGGTTGAAATCTTCCTGTGACAGAAGTCCGTGGGAGGCGCAGAGCTCTACCTTACATTCCTTCTTCATAGCGCGGTATGCCTGAAGCGCCTTCTCCATCTCCGCTCCCGTCAGCGCACGTCCCGCCGTCACGATGGAGTAACGATGTACTTTCTTTGCCTCATGACGCTTGCAGTCCTCCAGAATCTCCTCTGGCTCCAGAAATGGATATTCTTCCACCTTCGTATGATGACAGGCTGACTGCGCGCAAAACTTGCAGTCCTCGCCGCAGCGTCCGCTTCGTCCATTAATGATAGAACACAGATCCACATGGTTTCCGCAGAGCTCCTTCCGGATTTTATCAGCTCCCGCACAAAGCTCATCCAGATCCTCACTCAATAAAAAGCTTAAATCCTCGCCCCGTTTCAGACGGCGTCCCTTTATAATCTCTTCTGCCAGTTGTAAACTCATATCTTCTACTCCTTATCAAAATCAAAACACTTTTTCTTTAGTTATCCTTCGGTCAAACTCAAAAATATCCCATTTTTCTCATTTAGCTAACTTTCGCTATTATAAACCGTTGATTTTTAAATGTCAACATACCAGATTAATATAGTTTACATTCTGGCATCTGCGAAATCTAAAAACTGCTTCACGCGAGTGCACATCCTCGCGGAGCGTTTTTTCATAGGACGCAATTTCTTATGAAAAAAGCTGCTGTCCGACAGGCATTTCCATCGTCCAGCAACTTTATCCGCCTTTATTTCTAAATTTCTAATTATTTACGCTCTTTCCGTTCATTTCTCCGCCCAAATTTCCTACCTGACCGGCTCCAGTGCCCCCATGCTCCGTTTCAAAATTCCCTTCATATAGGCAATCAAAATCCCATAATTGGTCATCGGGATCTCCTGATCGGCAGCGCTGCGAAGACGGCTCTTCATCTCCCGCGCATTCAGCATACAGCCGCCGCAATGAACGATCAGCTTATAGCCGGACACATCCTCCGGAAATTCCGTCCCCGACGTAAAATGAAACTCCGGCGCTTTTCCCGTGTACTGGCTGATCCAGTCCGGCAGCTTCTCCGTGCCGATGTCACCGCACTGGCGATGATGTGTACAGCCCTCGGAAATAAGGATCGGATCTCCGTCCTGTATCATTTCCAGCGCTTTTGCGCCCTCTGCCGCCTGTTTCAGATCCCCCTTATACCGCGCAAACAAAATGGAAAAGGAAGTCAGACGCACCTGCGGCGGCGTCAGCCGGTCTACCAGCGGAAATACCTGGCTGTCCGTGATTACCAATGCCGGATCTTCTTTCAATTTTGCAAACGTCTCCGAAAGTTCACTTTCCCGGCAGACAAACGGCATCGCACCGATGTCCAGCAGATCCCGGATGACCTGCTGCTGCGGCAGAATCAGCCGCCCCTTCGGCGCCGCCTTGTCAATCGGAACAACCAGAATTACCGTATCAAACGGTTTTACTAGATCAGCAGCCAGCCGTTTTTCATCCGTCTCCTGTGACGTAAGACGTGCCATTTGCTCTTTTAACTGCTGGATTCCTTCTCTCGTCCGGGCACTCACATAGGCGGTATGTTCCACAACCGGTTCCTGTTCCGATTTTCCCGTCAGCAAATCCATCTTATTGTAAACCACCAGATACGGGATTTCCTTCTTCTCAAACAGCCGGATCATCTCTTCTTCCCAGCTGCTGATTCCTTCCACCGCATCCACCACCAGGACTGCCAGATCCGCCTTATTTAAGACTTGACGAGTCTTGCCAACTCTCTTTAAGCCCAGCTCGCCCTCATCGTCGATTCCAGGCGTGTCGATGATAACCACCGGACCGAGCGGCAGAAGCTCCATCGATTTATAGACCGGATCGGTCGTCGTCCCCCGGATGTCCGACACAATCGCCAGCTCCTGCCCGGTCACCGCATTGACCAGACTCGATTTTCCCGCATTTCTCCGTCCAAAAAACGCGATATGTACCCGCTCGCCGGACGGCGTCTCATTCATTCCCATTTTGATCCTCCTGATTTAGTTAAAACCTGAAATCCCGCTGCCCCTTTTCAATTTCAACCAGATTTTTTCTCACGATCTCCTGCACTTTTTCTTTCGGAATCGAACCGATCTCCGCCTGAATCAGCTTCTCTCCAATCTCTTTCGTCCCCGGCGCCGCATAATCCTCCAGATACTCCTTGAGCGTCATCAGCGCATTCGGATGACAACAGTTCTGAATCTGCCCGCTCTTGCACAGGCTCATAAATCGGTCGCCCGTCCGTCCTTCCCGGTAGCACGCCGTACAGAAGCTTGGGATATAGCCTAATTCCATCAGCCAGCGGACCACCTGGTCGAGTGTCCGGTTGTCGCTCACATCGAACTGCGCCGAATTTTCCTCCTCCGGCTCTTCCTCTGCATATCCGCCGACACTGGTGCGGGAACCGCCGCTGATCTGCGATACGCCCAGCCGCAGCACCCGCTCCCGACAGGCTTTGCTCTCTCTTGTTGAGATAATCATGCCCGTGTACGGAACTGCCACCCGGATGCAGGCTACGATCTTCTCAAAAATATCGTCGCTGATGCCGTTGTCAAAGGTCGATGGGTCGATATCGTCCGCCCGGCGGATGCGCGGCACACTGATGGTGTGCGGACCAACACCAAAAACTGCCTCCAGATGTTCCGCGTGCATCAAAAGTCCTGCAAATTCATACCGGTACAACTCCAGACCAAATAAAACGCCGATTCCTACATCGTCGATACCGCCCTCCATCGCGCGGTCCATCGCCTCCGTGTGATAACAGTAATTGTGCTTTGGTCCCGTCGGGTGCAGGCGCTCATAGCTCTCCTTATGGTACGTCTCCTGGAACAGGATGTACGTTCCGATTCCCGCCTCTTTCAGCTTCCGGTAATTCTCCACCGTCGTCGCCGCAATATTGACATTGACCCGGCGGATCGCCCCGTTTTTATGCTTGATACTGTAAATTGTCTTGATACTGTCCAGCACATATTCAATCGGATTGTTAACCGGATCCTCGCCCGTCTCCAGCGCCAGACGTTTATGTCCCATATCCTGAAGCGCAATTACCTCCCGCCGGATTTCCTCCTGCGTCAGCTTCTTTCTGGCAATGTGCTTGTTTTTCATGTGGTATGGACAGTACACGCAGCCATTCACGCAGTAATTCGACAGATACAGCGGCGCAAACATGACGATCCGGTTTCCGTAGAAATCCTGCTTGATCTGGCGCGCCAGCTCAAAGATCTCCTCCACCTTTTCCGGGATCTCGCAGTCAAGAAGCACTGCCGCCTCGCGGTGGCTCAGCCCTTTTCGAAGCCGCGCCTTCGCCAGAATCTGGTCAATCAGTTCCACGTTGTTTTTGTTCTTCTCGGCATAGGAAAGAGTCTCTAAAATTTCCTCATGGTTGATAAATTCCTCTGCCTTTTGGGATGATGGGTTGTAATTGTAACTCATAGTTTCTTCTCCTTTTCTTACAGGTCAGGATGATAGCTGTCATGTTTTCCTCCGGAATTATCAATTTCAAAAATGCCAGCATGATCAGCCGTCCATCGCGTCCTTCCCCGTCAGTTTATTTATCTGTAAGCATTTTTCGATGCCAACAAACCAAATCGCAGGCTTTTACCCCTTATAATCTCCCCGGTCGATGACTACCTCGTACCCGATGCTTTCCATGCGCCTCTTCATGCAGTTGATGCACTCCGCCGCCTCGTCTCCCGTACAGATTTTATTGTCATAAAGCATATATTTGGCGCGCACCCCGACCGGAGACAGGTTCGGCATCACGACGTTTCCGCCTGCCAGAATCCCCAGTTCGCGTCCCATCGGATGAATCGTTCCGAGCGCTGTCGTCGCCGGAAGCAGCACTTTCGGCTTCAGCAGGCGAAGCAGCCCTAAAAGAAACAGTGTCTCTTCCAACGTTCCTGCTGCCTTCCCGCCAAACGGAGTGTCGTGCTGCGGAATAAACGGACCGATTCCCACCATTTCCGGATCCAGTTCTTCGATAAAACGCATATCTCCCGCCAGACAGCGCGCCGTCTGGTGCGGAGAACCGACCATAAAACCGCATCCGGTCTGATAACCAAGCGCCTTTAAATCACGCAGGCACTGCATCCGGTGTTCAAATGACATCTCTGCCGGATGCAGTCTCGCGTAATGGCACGCGTCCGCCGTCTCATGGCGCAGCAGATACCGGTCCGCCCCTGCCTCTTTCCAGCGTTTCAACGTATCATACTTCTTTTCTCCGAGCGACAAAGTAATCGCACAATCTGGGAATTCCGCCCGGATCGCCTGCACCATCTCCAGCACCCAGTCGTCCGTCATCGCCGGATCCTCACCGCCCTGCAAAACAAAGGTGCGGAATCCCAGCTGATAACCATTCTCACAGCAGGAAAGAATCTCCTCCCGACTCAGGCGGTACCGGCTTGCATTTCGATTGCTCCTTCGGATGCCGCAATAAAGACAGTCGTTTTTGCAATAATTGCTGCACTCAATGAGTCCCCGCACATACACCGCTTTTCCGTACTCTCTTTCCCGGATGCAGCGCGCTTTTTCAAAGAGGTAGTCCGCCAGCTCCGGTGAACGTCCCTCGATCAGACTGACCCACTCATCCTCCGTCAGGGACTCCCCCGCTTCCAGACGGTCAATCAATCTCTTTAATTCTGTAATCGTTTCTATCTGTTCAGCGCCTGTACGGACCGCCTCCCGCCACCAGTCAGACGGTCGAAGTCCCGCGCGTGTAAAATCTGCCATTCCGCCACCTCGTTTTCATTCCTGTGCTTCCGGTGCCTTCGAATACAGCGCCTTCGAAGAAATCCCCCGCAGCATCCCCAACTTCCCGGACAGCGCACTGATCACATCACCCGGCGCGTCAATCACGACGCTGATAATATTCACGTTCCGTTTGTGGTAAGGAATCCCCATCCGCCCTACGATATACTGCCCGTACTGGTGCAGCACCTTATTCAACTCTTCCGTATCTCCCGTCTGATCGACCACAATACCGATCACGGCAACTCTTGATTCTGTCTCCATGTTTTTCCCTCATATCTTCCTGTTTATCTGTCCAAATTTTTCTCTACAATAGATACCATTTCAAATATCTCTGCTAAAAACCATGCTGCGATCCTGTCCTGCAAAATCTTCCATCCACAGGCACCACTTTTTCCAGACCCGCCTTTCTATAAAGCAAATGGATCAAAAAGAGCCCGCGTAGACGCGGACTCCATCCATCTCAAAAAGGGTATACGAATCTCCATGAACCGCTCCCCTTTCCTTCAAGACCCGTCTCAAACGTCAGCATCGCTTTTCACCACTTCCAGCATCGCCGGAACACTCGATTATTTCTGTTCCATTCCTTTTTGAAAGGTATCTACTGCCTCGCAAATCGGAATACTTGATAAAAGCGTATCACATTTACTGTAAAATTGCAAATAACACTTATATGCTTCCCCATAAAATGCTTCCCCATAAAAAACGGGCGTCGCCGATTTTCCACTCCAAAACCAGCAACGCCCATCTTCCATTTTCCTAATTATTTCTTACAGAATCTTACCATACCGTCCCAAAAAGCTCTTCGTTCTCTCATTATCCGAAGCAAACACCTTCTCCGGCGCGCCCTCCTCGACGATGAGTCCGTCTGCCATGAAGATCACGCGGTGGGAAATATCTTTTGCAAACGCCATCTCATGGGTAACAATCACCATCGCGATGTGCAGATCCGCTAACGACTTAATAACCTTTAATACTTCTCCCGTCAGCTCCGGATCCAGTGCGGAGGTCGGCTCGTCGAAAAACAGAATCTTCGGATTCAGTGCCAATGCACGGGCGATCGCCACACGCTGGCATTGACCGCCGGAGAGCTGGTACGGATAATAGTCCTCCTTATCCTCCAGACCCATTTTTTTCAGAAGCTCGCGCGCCTCTTTATAAACCGTCTCCTTGTCGCGCTTCTGCACATGGATCGGCGCGTCTGTGATATTTTTCAGCACAGAATAGTGCGGAAACAGGTTAAAATTCTGGAATACCAGACCGTACTGGCTGCGGATCTCCTTCATGTCCTTCTTATCCGCATAGCTGACCTTGCCATCCGCGCCCGTCCAGGCTGCTCTCTTTCCTAAATATACGATCTCGCCGTGGTCCATCGTCTCCAGCATCGTCGCGCAGCGCAGAAGCGTCGATTTACCCGAGCCGGACGGTCCGATGATGGACACGATCTCGCCCTCGCTCACACTCAGTGAAATATCCTTTAAAACCGACAGATCGCCGAATGATTTTTCCACATGATTTAATTCTAACAGGTTCATTTTCCACATTCCTCCCGCTTCTATCGGTAATAATCCAGCTTTTTCTCAATCCATTCCATTGCAACTGCCACAACCAGATTGAAAATATAGTAAAAGACGGCTGCTGCCACAAACGGCATCATATTCGTCTGGGATGCCGCCAGCGCCTTGGCGATTGAGAACATCTCCGCCACGCTCAACGTAAACGCCAGAGACGTATCTTTTACCAGCGTGATGACCTCATTCGTCACCGACGGAAGAATCCGCTTGATTACCTGCGGCAGGATGATCTTGAAGAAGGTCTGTGCCTTTCCATAACCCAGAATCTCCGCTGCCTCATACTGTCCGACCGGCATCGACTGGATGCCGCTGCGGTAAATCTCGGCAAAATATGCCGCATAGTTAATGACAAAACCGATGAAGGTAGCCCACAGACGGTAACTGCTGCCGACTTTGATGCGGAACAGATAATACGGTCCAAAATACACCACCATGAGCTGTAGCATCAGCGGCGTGCCTCGCATAATCGAAATATATACTTTTACAATCGTCTGGATCAGCTTGTTCTTCGACATACGCCCGAACGCGATCACGAGTCCTAACGGAAGTGAAAATAGCAGTGTGATCACAAAAATCTGTGTGCTGACTGCCATACCACCCGCAAGCTGTGTAATCATCTGCTGGAGTGTCATCTTACCCATAATTATTCCATACCTGCTTTCTAAAATGTAGATTCGTTACTGTTCACGCATACGTGCCCGGTAACGGAATGTGCTGTGACTTCACAGTTAAACACATAAACCGCGAATGGGGACTGCCATGAAATCATTCACAGCCGTCCCTATTCCTATTATTTAATAATGTTTCGTTTTTACAATCAACGATTAATTACTATTTGCCGACGGTAGTTACGTCCTTGCTAAACCATTTCTCAGAAACTTCCTGTAAGGTTCCATCCTCTGCCATCTCTTCCAGAGTGCTCTGAACTTTATCTCTTAACTCGGTGTTGCCCTTCTTGAAGCCTACGCCGTATTCTTCCTCAGAAAGGGAATCGTCCAGAATCTTGAAATCAGCGTTTCTCTGCTGAATCTGATAACCAGCTACGATTACGTCCATCGCAATGGCATCAACGGCGCCCTGCTCCAGATCCATGAATGCGGTGTTGTAATCAGCGGTTGTCAGAAGCTCCTTGAAAGTAGCGGTCAGTTCCGGTGCCTCTTTTAAAGCTGCCTCTGCGGAAGAATCTGCCTGAACCTCTACGATCTTGCCTGCCAGATCCGCCTGGCTGTTGATATCCGAATCATTGGCTACGACAAATACCTGCTGGTTTGCCATGTACGGCTCAGTCCAGGTGTAATCATCCTCACGACCCGTCATCGTAAATCCATTCCAGATGCAGTCGATATTGCCGGACTCAAGCTCCATATCTTTAGAATCCCAGGCAATCGGCTGTGCCTTATATTCCAGACCCAGACGTTTTGCAACTTCCTGTGCCAGCTCCAGGTCAAATCCGGTGTACTCGCCGTCATCGCCTACAAATCCCATCGGCGGGAAATCCTGATCAAAACCAACAATCAGAGTGCCGCCGTCGGTTGTCTTCGCCTCTTCTGCGGTGGTTTCCTCTGCCTGGCTCTCAGCCGCCTCTGTGTCTGCTGCGGTTGTCTCTGCTGCGCTGTTGCTGCTGCCACATGCGGTCATGGAAAGTGCCATTACTGCAGCCAGCGCTGCGCTCACAAATCTCTTTTTCATAATTAGTGTCCTCCTCATTTTCAGACAGTGGAAGCCGTTCTCCCTTTGCCGGTTTCCGTCTCGCTTTTTAATATGCTACCATATTAGCATACTAAAGTGTTTTTGTAAAGCACTTATTTTCGAAATCTGTTTTTTTGTGTAATAGGGAATTCCATGGAATTTCCTATTATACAAAAAGGGATCCCACATGATCTCTCACATGGAATCCCAATCATTTTTATCCTCAATAATTGAGTGAAATTTGAGTAAAAATCTTCCTTTACCCTTAAAAAACTCTTATTTTACAAGGATTACTCGCAAACATACGGCATCAGGGACAGATGTCTTGCTCTCTTGATAGCTACAGTCAGAGCTCTCTGATGTTTAGCACAGTTGCCAGTGATACGTCTCGGAAGGATTTTTCCTCTCTCGGATACGTATCTCTTTAATTTATTTGTATCTTTGTAATCGATTTCGCCGTTCTTCTCGCCGCAGAATACACAAACTTTTTTTCTTCTACGCATACCGCCTCTTCTGATCTTGGAAGCGTCTGTTTTATCGCCTTTATTGAATGCCATTGGTCTTTCCTCCTTCACACACATCAGCCTGATGGCGCTCTCGCGCACTCCGTCCGCCGGGGGACCGATTCCCGAACCTAGTTGAACGGAAGGCCTTCGTCTTCTACTCCATCAGGAATATTCATGAATCCATCGCCGATTGCGCTGGACGGAGCCGGGCGCTCTGCCGGACGGTAACCGCCGTCGCTGTTGCCAGATGCCGCATTCTTGCTCTCTGCAAATTCCTGATCCTCTACAATCACTTCTGTCGTATATACTTTCTGGCCGTCACGATTGGTATAGCTGCCAGTCTGAATTCTTCCGGTTACTACGAGCTTGGTTCCCTGATGAAAATACTTCTCAGCGAATTCGCCTGCTCTGTCAAATGCAACACACGGAATGAAATCCGCTGTCTGTGCGCTGTCGTCTCCGTCTCCGTTTCCGCCTCTGCGGCCTCTGCGGTCTACTGCCAGCGTGTATCTGGCGATTGCCATAGCTCTCTCGCCCTGAGAGTATCTCACTTCCGGATCTCTCGTTAATCTGCCCATCAGAATTACTTTATTCATACGATCACTCTTTCTTTATCTACTCTTACGCATCCTGTCTTACGCATAAGTATCTGATAACCGGCTCCATGATGCGGATGTGGTTCTCCACCTCATTCGGGCATACGGAATCAGACTCGAAATGTACGAAGTAGTAGAATCCTTCTTTCATTTTCTGAATCTCGTAAGCAAGTCTCTTCTTGCCCCATTCATCAATGTCAGTTACTGTACCGCCGAAACGTGTGATGTAACCTGTTACTTTCTCCATCGCTGCGGCTCTCTCTTCGTCCTCGAGTTTTGCGCTAAGAACAACTGCTAATTCATATTTGTTCATGCTCTTTCTTACCTCCTTGTGGTCACTGACCCCCTGACTCCAGCAGGGAGTAAGGATTTTTGTGTTATATATTACCGAATATCTATGATACCAAAAAAGGAACGGCTTGGCAAGCACTTTTTCGAGATTTTCTATGTAAATTTTCTCGTTTTTTCCGGGCTTTCTGCCCCTTCTTACTGCATTCTTTTACTGACTGCCAGATCATGAAGCTGCCTGCATCTGTACGCCCACCCGCCGCTCTTATTCGGACTTCTCTCCCGCTTTTTTCAGTCCTCTGGTACTCTTTTCTACCAATGGTCGTGCCATCATCACCTGATGCCCGCAGCCGGCACATTTCAAACGGAAATCCGCGCCGACCCGCAGGATCTCCCACTCATGGCTGCCGCACGGGTGCGGCTTTTTGAGTTTTACAATATCTCCAACCTCGTATACCATTTCCTCTCTCTCCTGTTACTACCTTATACTCCGACCGCGTCCCCCAGCACCTTCCCAATGCTGTCGCTGATAACCAGATCCGCCTGACCATCGCGCGAGGTCGCTGATTTATTGATCAGAACCAGTTTATTTCCATGATAATAATCAATCAGCCCCGCTGCCGGGTACACCACCAGCGAGGTACCGCCGATGATCAGCATATCTGCCTTGCGGATATGGGCAATTGACCGCTCAATTACCTCATTGTCCAGTCCTTCCTCATACAGCACGACATCCGGCTTGATCACGCCGCCGCAGCCGCACTTCGGCACGCCCTTCATCTTCAAAATATCATCCAATCCGTAAAACCTGCCGCAGCGCGTACAATGGTTGCGGAGTACCGATCCGTGCAGCTCCAGCACCTCTTTGCTGCCTGCTGCCTGGTGCAGCCCGTCGATATTCTGGGTAATAACCGCTTTCAGCTTTCCTTCCTGCTCCAGCTTCGCCAGCGCCAGATGCGCCCGGTTCGGCTTTGCATTCGGGAACAGCATCTTATTGCGGTAAAACCGGTAAAATTCCTCTGGCTTTCTCATATAAAAGCTGTGGCTTAAAATCGTTTCCGGCGGATAGTCATACTCCTGATGGTACAGCCCGTCCGTGCTTCTAAAATCCGGGATATTGCTCTCGGTCGAAACACCCGCCCCGCCAAAAAATACAATATAATTTGACTCATTAATCCATTTTTTTAATATGTCTGTCTCTCCCATCTGACGCACTCTCCTCTCCTTTTTCTGAAAACATACTGTTTCTATTAGTTTACATAAAGTCAGCATATTTTCTATACTATACAATTACAGCACGCACTCTACACAATCTCATCCAGATACACGCCGTTCACCGTATCAACCTGTGCCAGAATCTCTGCCAGCTCCTTATTTTCAAACTGTCCGCCCCAGATTTCTTCCGCTTTCCGGCAGCCAAACAGCCAGCTCACCAGCTCTTCCGGCTTCGTCTCCAGCCATATGGAAACATTTTCCGTGCAGCCGCAGGTATCCGGCTCCGGTTTCCGCGCCTTCAGGCTGGAACCTGTCTCCCCAATCGTCCAGACAAATTCACCGTTGTTCATTTCCAGAATCGGATCGTTCATGCGGATGCCGAGTGTAAGCATACGTTTTTCTCCTCCCTGCTGCTCTGCCTGTTTTAAGCCAAATGCCGCCAGCAGCGCCCCGATATTCGTCAGGCGCGCCATATTCCACGGCTTCTCTCCTGTCTTGACCGTGTATGCGTCCTCCGCATACAAAAGCCGGTGTTCACGGACTTCCCAGCCCCAGTAGGCATCCAGACCAACCAGCCTGCCGTCCTGTTCCAGGAATTCCAGCGTGCCATTTTCGGAAGCCAGCTCCTTGATGAAACGGCTCATATACGCCGCATCCCGGCGCGTATACATCTCATACCGTGCTCCCAGCCACTGTTCCATATAGACAGCAGCCCGCCCGCAGTCCTCCGGCGTATCCTGGCACACCGTGCGCGTCAGCGTCTGTTTCGCCTCCTCGGTCAGCTCATAGAATGCCACATTTCCGATGAAGGTAAATCCCATCGGCGCATACACAGCCGGGTTGACTGGAACCAGATACGTGATCGGCTTTCCGGCTGCCTCCTCGTCGTGAAGCATTTTCACAAATACGTCCCGGAAATGTCCTTCGCGGCGGCGGCTCTCCTCGGTCGCCACCCCGACCAGATAATCGAGCTTCCAGAGGCGTCCACGCAGCTTCACCGCATACGGATTGTACTGCACCATCGAAATCAGAAGTCCATTATCCTTTTTCACCAGAATCTCGTTATCCTTCGTCTTTTCCTTATAATAATACTCGATAAAACTCTCCGAATCTTCCGGGAAACACATATGCCAGAGATGCTTCGTCTCGTCCTTATCCTCCGCGTCCAGATACGTCAGCACACTTCCCGCCGTCGTATTGGCGATCTGCTCCGCCCAGTGATAGCCCTTGCTGCCGTTTAACAGCTGTTCTACCAGATATTTGCGTGCATAATCCGCCGGATAATACGTCATTTTCGCCTTCCGGAGTCCCTCTAATCCCATATCGTCCTCGCGGTTGACCCACTCAGCCTCAGGAAATTCCTCTATCAGGAACTGTTGGTTGATAAACTGGTACAGACCGTTGATCTCCGGGTTTGCCTTCTCAATATGGATAACCGCCATATGTTCCACCGGATTGTAGCTTCCGATCGTAAATGCCTCCATCTGACCGTCGATATACACGCCGCCCATGTGGATGCTGAATTCTGAACAATTTTTCAGAATATCGTGAATGCCCTTTACCTCATAATCGAGATGTTCCTCGACCTCCTCGCCCTTCTGCTGTCTCCAGCGGTCCAGAAAAACCCAGACATCGTGGCTGTCCGAACAACACAGACGGCGGTACTCATAGCGCCCCTCATATTCGCGCTTAAATGCGTTGACGCGGTTTTTCTTCTTATGCAGTTTCTTTCCCGCCAGGGAACGCATCGCATCGCCGTTGTAGAGATAATCCCTCGAATCGACCTGCTCTTCCACCAGATATTTGTCCTCCGGCAGATTTAAATATTTCACTGCATACTCATCCGCCAGATTGATAACCAGCGGATATCCCAGTTCTTCATTAAAATACTCCTCAATCGCCGCAAACGCCCCTGGCAGGTCTTCCTCCCGGCACAGCGGCATCGCGGAAAAACAATGTCCTTCATTCTCCATCAGCCATAAAAGCGCCTTATTTTCCCAAATTGCATAACGGACATTATAATAATCTTTCCAGACATAGCTCTCCAGAAATACGCTGTCGCACGTCATATTGTGGCGCATCGCGTAAAACGGAAGCATCTCCTGGATACTGTTAACTTCAATTTTTTTAAACTCTAAACTCATGAAACCTCCTGTGTAAAATCAAAGTGGGTTTTATTTGCCTTCTCATATTATACCATAAATACTAAATTCAGCTATCGCCTTTGGCTCTGCTTCATTAAGTATTTAGATATGACTCGCACTAAGCTCGAAAACACCTCGCTAAGTGCTCATATTATACCACAAATTTCCTACTTAAAAACAAGGATTTTCTTCCCTTGACTCTATAATTATTGTAGACATTATAGTTATTTCTGATAAACTATACTCAGAAAATGATTTCTACGGCGTTTTCTTTCTGACGGCCGACGGCGGAGTCATCTATTTTTACCAGAAAGACGAGGATTTATTCATGGAAAAGAATCTCACCTCCGGCAGTGTGCTGAAAACAGTTATCTATTTTTCCCTGCCATACTTGTTATCTTATTTTTTGCAGACACTCTACGGCATGGCGGATCTGTTTATTATCGGGCAGTTTGGCGGTGTGGATGGGACGACGGCGGTCTCGGTCGGCAGTCAGGTCATGCATATGCTGACGGTTATGATCGTTGGTCTGGCGATGGGCGCAACGGTTCTCATCGGACGCGCGGTCGGCGCGGGTGACCGGAAGCTTGCGGCGCGCGGCATCGGTAACACGATTTCCTTATTTGCAGGTCTGTCCATTCTTCTGACCGGACTTCTGCTGACGACGGTTCACGGCATTATCAGGCTGCTGTCTGTCCCGGAGGAAGCGGTAAACGGCACCGCGGCATATCTGATGATCTGCTTTGCCGGCATCCCGTTCATCACCGCCTACAATATCATCAGCTCTATTTTCCGCGGCATGGGAGACTCCAAAAGTCCGATGTATTTCGTTGCAATCGCCTGTATTATCAATATTGCGCTTGATTACCTTTTAATGGGCGTGTTTTCGCTCGGTCCGTCCGGCGCGGCGCTCGGCACGACCCTGTCACAGATGTGCAGTGTCCTGATCGCCCTGGTCGTAATCATTAAAAAACGGATGTTTCCGGGTTTTCGTCTCCGTGACCTCCATCCACATAAGACTACCATAGCCTCCATCCTGCAGGTCGGAATCCCAGTTGCAGTTCAGGACGGCTTTATACAGGTTTCTTTTCTGGTTATTACCATGTTTGCCAACCAGCGCGGATTAAATGATGCGGCGGCGGTCGGAATCGTTGAAAAGCTGATCGGAATCCTGTTTCTGGTTCCATCCTCGCTTCTCTCCACGGTTTCCGCCCTCTCCGCTCAAAATCTGGGTGCCGGAAAACCTGAGCGTGCCCGTCAGACGCTGCGCTACGCGATCTGCATCACATTTTCTTTCGGGCTGATCATCGCAATCGCCATGCAGTTTGCTGCCGGTGCCGCCGTCTCCCTCTTTACTGATGAGGCAGAGGTTGTCCGGCTCGGAACCCAGTATATGAAGAGCTATGTGCTGGACTGCATGATCGCCGGTATCCATTTCTGCTGCAGCGGTTTCTTCTGCGCCTGCGGACTGTCCGGGCTGTCGTTCCTGCACAACTGCATCTCGATCGTGGTAGCGCGCATCCCGCTCGCATGGCTCGCATGCCGCTATTTCCCGGAAACACTGTATCCGATGGGACTCGCAGCGCCGATCGGATCTCTCATCTCCGTTGCCATCTGCCTGATTGCATTACGGTGGATTAGACGGCATCCGGAAAAGCTGGTTATGAATTTACATCCAGTTGAAACTGAATAAATGCTACATTCCCATCTGGATCTTGAAACTTCCATCCGCCAGTTCGACAAGTCTCAGACTGAAACAGCGGTCTGACCTGGAAAGGTCGGTGTCGGCATTTCGCCGGAAGCTCCCTCCATTCCGAGCACAGACAAAGGGCAGGAAACTACCTGCATGGTTGTCCACTTTCGCGGCAGCCATCAGGAAGCTCCTGCCCCATATAAAACTCTTCTGCAATTTATCCGGGAGCATTCTCTCCCCATCACCGGATTCTACCGTGAGATCACCCGCTTACTTTTCCCGCATCTCCAGCAGTCTCCATGCCTTCTTATTCTGGACTTCCAGCACGGAACCACAATATTCACACTTTTTCAACCCCAGCTTCTGAATCGGTGCACCGCAGTTTGGACAGATAAGCGAAACCGCTGCCCCTGCTGTTTTCGCATCCTCATAGACATATACCAGTTCCGTCTCATAAACCGTCTGAATCAGATTCGAATGCAGTTCTGACTGCATCTCAGGCATTTTCTCATATTCAGTCATTTCCTCATACTCGACCGCCGACTCACACAGAATCCGGCAGAGTCCTTTTTCCTTCTGATAGCGGCTGATGACCGTCCGGTGGATATGTACCTTCTGATACTCTTTTTCCAGTTTTTTTCTCAATTCTGTCTCGATCTGAGCCTTCCACTCGCTCCAGTTAAACTCCGGGAAATCTTTTGCAATCTGCGGCAGGCACAGCCGGTCCATTCCCGCCAGCGAACGCGGTTTGGATGCGTCTGGCTGCGTCAAATCACCTTCCGATAAATGCTTTGCCACATACCGAAGCACCTGTACCTCCGGCGTACTCGCCAGCTGCCGTATTTTCCTCTTTATTTTGCGGTAAATCCACCAGACAAGCGCTGCCGCAATCAAAATGCCAATGATCCACCCTATCGTTTCTGTCCGCACCGCTGCCTCTCTTTCTATGTTATTGCACACACGTGACCAGTAACTTTTCTTTATCTCTATTCACACGCATGGCATACCACAAGCTGATTTTGCCGCTCCCCCTTATTCCAGAACGGCAAAATCCGTGCATGATACTTAAACCTGATACTCCTTATTCCGCCTTGCTCGCAGCCTTGTCGCTCATCGCCTTTGAATTTACCATGATCCGCAGATGGGACCCTTCGCCGCATTTGCCCTTCTCATCGTTTACTTCAATATCAAACCACATTTTCCGGCGCTCAATGCTGCGGAGTTTTGCAGTCGCTGTTACCTTCATTCCCACCGGCGTCGGCGCCAGATGGCGGCAGTGAATCTCCGCTCCGACCGTCGTCTGTCCTTCCTCCAGATACGATTTCGCCAGTTCCAGCGCTGCCGCCTCCATCAGGGCCACCATATTCGGAGTAGACAAAATTTGGGAACCTGCGCTTCCGATTCGCTTTGCCGTCATCTCATCCGTTACTTCCCAGGTCAGGCTGTATTCCTGTAATTTTTCTGCCATTTTCGCTTCCTCCATATTATAAAATGATTTTGTCGCGGCTATTTAAAATGCCGTTTCGTGAATGATTCTATTATAGCAGAAGATGTGAAAATCGGATAGCGCCATCTTACTTCACAGCTAATCAAACAGTTAAAATTCCGAAAATTCTTGTAAAACAAAAAAAGGAACCATCTTTCGATGATTCCTCAGAGGCGACAACCAGATTTGAACTGGTGATCAGGGTGTTGCAGACCCACGCCTTACCACTTGGCTATGTCGCCATAAATGACCCCAACGAGATTCGAACTCGTGTTACCGCCGTGAAAGGGCGATGTCTTAACCGCTTGACCATGGGGCCAGATATTAAATTAAAACTCCCCGAGTAGGACTCGAACCTACGACAGCGCGGTTAACAGCCGCGTGCTCTACCGACTGAGCTATCGAGGAATAAAAGGTATATACCTTCAAAACTGCACACTGAATTTCTTCTACTCTCTATCTTTCATCCTTCAGGAAATAACTTCCTCTTACCTATCCTTAACCATAACCTTTTGGTTAAGCCCTCGACCGATTAGTAACAGTCAGCTTCACGTATTACTACGCTTCCACCTCTGCCCTATCTACCTCGTCGTCTTCAAGGGGTCTTACTACTTGCGTATGGGATATCTCATCTTGAGGGGGGCTTCACGCTTAGATGCCTTCAGCGTTTATC
>OGZG01001363.1_pt1 | contig 18477 bp, 13 predicted proteins | sample 1576781 | NCBI WGS metagenome assembly OGZG01 (sample SAMEA3541502, study PRJEB24748) | human gut metagenome | biome: human gut; feature: human-associated habitat; material: faeces | place: China | collected 2012 | reverse complement strand
AAAGCGGCACCTACAACATCAAAGAAATGAAATACGATAACGGCGTCTGGGCTTATGAATATGAGGGGAAAGCAGACATTGTCGACGGTGGTTTGAACCTGACACAGGTCACTACCAGGGCTGCAACTCAATCCTCTGCCCAAATGGCGGCGCAGGATGCCAACAAGATCGCAGCCGGAGCGGCAGTTACGCTGTTCGGCGCTGATGAAACTTTGATGGAACGTCTGGGAGATGTACGTAATTCTGGAGACGATAACGATGGTGTTTGGGCTAAATATGTCGGCGGCAAAATCAAAGTAGCTGGACTGCAGGGCGATAACGATTATCAATATAACGGCTTTGCGGCAGGTTATGACCGTGAGATCGGCAGTAACTGGCGTATCGGCCTGGCAGGACAATATGCTAAAGGTGATACCAGCCTGACTAATGGCGACGGTGAAATCAAAACCGCGGCAGGCGCTTTATATGGCACATGGACTGGCGATAAAGGTCATCATGTAGACATCATTGCCAAAGTTGGTAAAGTTGACAGTGAAACCAGCGCTTACGGCGGCACTATTGCCCAAAAACTGGACGGTGATTTTGGCAGTACAGCTATAAGCTTTGCTGTTGAATACGGCTATCGTCAGGATTTGAATGACGGCTGGTTCGTTGAACCTATGGTGCGTGCAAGCTACGTACATCTGGGAGGCGATGATTATACCGTAACCACTCGTGACAATACTATGAGCGTTACTAATGACAGCATGAACAGTATTGTTCTGCGCGGCGGCTTCCTGCTGGGCAAAACCTTTGCGGCAGACAGCAGCGTTTATCTGAAAGCGGCAGTACTGCACGATTTCGACGGCGACATCAATACACATGTCAGCGCTGACGGCAGAAGCGCTAGCTACAGTGACAGCATCGGCGGTACCGCCATCGAATATGGTATCGGCGTCAACCACAAATTTAATAAGGATTCCAGTATGTATCTGGATGTAGAACGTATCAGCGGCGGCGACGTAACTAAAAACTGGGGCGTCAATGTCGGCTTCCGTTACAGCTTCTAAAATCAGGATGGCAGCTTGAAAAATCTATAAAGAATATCCCTCATCATCCAAGTGGGGGATTTCTTTATAGTATTTCGTGAAAAAGAGGAGATAGATGTATGCAGAAATGCCGGAAGAAAGTAAAAAGCTGTTTGAAGCAGGTCAACAGCAATAAAGCATTAGCTGGGAAAGTACTGCAATCGTTGTTTACAGCAGGAGTAGTGTACGTTTGCATATTCGGGGGGGACAACGCAGCCTGGGCGCAAGACTATAATAGCCAATATGGTACTGATTTAGGCGGCGAGTACGAAAATGTCAGCGTGACCAATGAAAGTCTTGACGGAAACAGCAATGTAACGATCGGTGTTAGTAGATCTGCCGGTCTGACAGTAACTGATAAAGCCGTTGTGAAAATTGTTGAAACTGGTTCCAGCGTCAGGAGCAGCAGTATTTGCGGGATTGCTAATGATGGCAGCGGCACAGCATCATTGACGCTGAAAGACGCTGATATTGCTATCGTAGGCAGCAAAAGCAGTGTTATTGGCTTTGAAAGTACGGCCGGTCAGCATAAGAATACTGTTACTGGCGAGATGAATATCAGTGTCAGCAGTGCTGCCACATCCGGCACAAGTTCTGTACCCAAGGTCGTTGCCGGCATTGATGTGGAAGGTTATTACAGCAAAGCAAATAAAGCTGCCAATTCCCTTAAAGCCAAGAATGTCAAAATCAATCTGGGGCTTGCTGCAGGTGACAAAGCTACGGTAAATACAACAGGTGTTTTGACTAAGGGCAGTTATGGCAATTATATCGGTACAACCGAGATCGAAAATGCGGAGATCGTGATCAGCGGCAGCAACGGCCAGTCGAACGAAACTGTACGCGGCGTCTGGGCCACTCAGACTGATACCGGGAATAAACCTTCAGGAGCAGACATATCTTCTAAGCAGTCTTACAACAAGCTGACCGTTGTGACAGGAACTTATGCTTCCGATATGACAGCTTATACACCAAATGCTGTGCAGGGCGGCAGTGGGCTCTATGGCATCCAGGCCGATAATTACGCGGTTGTAAGCGTGAAGGAAGACCTGCTGATTGATATTGACCGTCAGGCCAGAAAATCGGGAGAAGAGAATAATGGTGTGACTGGTATTTATGGTTATGAGCACGGAAAGATAGATTTTAACAGAGCAGATATTACACTGCATAATGATTTGGATGCTTCTGTGACCGGTATTGAAGTAACGACAAATGCCGCTGTTACCGGCAAAGCCCTACAGTTGACAGTCAGTTCAGATACCGGCGCCGCTTTGGGTCTGCTGGCGCATAAATATATTGACGATACGGAAGGCAAAGGCCGGATAACGCTTGGTGAAACCGGCGGTGCAAATCTTATAAAAATTACTGCTGGCGGTGGGAATGCCAGGGCTGTTGTAGCTGATGCCGAGGGCGTTATTACTTTTAAAGAACAAACTGAACTGGCGGCTCAAAGTACTGACTACACAGAAACGGTTTCTGCTTTAAATGGCGGTAAGGTAGTTTTTGAAGATACTGCCGTAATAACTGCGACCGGTACAGGCTACGTTTACGGTGCCAGCACTTATTTTGATGGTAGCTCGGTTACTGAAGACAGCTCGATCGATTTCCAAAAAGGAGTATACATCAATGCGGCAGGAGGTACGGCTATCTCTGCCGCGGGCAACAGCGATACCAGCGCTGAAGGTATTGTAACTATCAATCAGGGTTCAGCAGCCGGTGCTAATGAGGTTGTTATTTTCGGTGACATTGAAAGTGATATTAAAGGGGTGGTCAATGTTAACTTGAATACTGCCGGCTCTGTTTTTAACGGCAGCACAAGTTTGTATGATGACGGAGTTATTAAGCTTGCTGTTACGGACGGTGCAGCTTGGCGGCTTACAGGAACTTCGAGCGTTACCGATCTGAAAGCGGCTGCTGGCGGAAAAATCGATCTGAGCGGTGACCGGGGTGCGTTTAGTACTCTTGCTATTCAAAAGCTTACTGGTACAGGCGGCAGTTTTATTGTTGATAACGACGGGACTGACAGTGACAAAATAACCGTTGCCGCTTCTGATAAAGGCATTCATGGGATAACGATAAATAATATCAGTTCGCTGGTGGGGAAAGAGCTGAAGCCTGAAAATACTTTTATTACTGTTACCGGTGATGCTGACTTTGTGGGTGAAACTACTTATGGCGGCGGTATTTACGAATATACGCCGGTACTTGATTCTGCTGTGGCAGGCGGACAGAAGAACTGGTACGTCAGAGATTTGGACAGCAGGGTTGTTGGTGACGCACTGGCGGTAGCAGGGGCAAATGCACCTTTATATTATGCCTGGGTCAACGGCAATGGTAATCTGCACAGCCGCTTGGGTGCACTGCATCAGAACGCTGAGCAGGGAGCATGGGCACGCATCTTTGGGGGTAAGTTGGATGGAAACGGTTTCAGTGATAAATATCATACTTATCAGGTTGGTTATGATATAAAGGCGGGAAACTGGAAAGTCGGTGCGGCGTATGAATATACGCAGGGTAATGTTAAAGGCAGCGGCAGCAGCGGTGAGAATAAAATCGGAGCTTTGAGTCTGTATGGTACCTTACAGCAAAATGATGGTGCTGCCTGGGATATTGTATTGAAACACGGTCGTATCTATGGCGATATCAATACCTTCATTCAGTATCCTGACAGCGGCGATTATGAAACTGATGCAACTTCGTTGAGTGTTGAATATAACAAACGGATTGCGCAGAAAAACGGAATGTTTTTTGAGCCCCAGGCACAGTTCACTTATGGGCATATCAATGGCAACAGTTATGGTACATCTAAAAATATTGCTGTTGCTAATGAAGGTATTGATTCTTTAGTTGGACGTTTAGGGATAGCTGTCGGCAAGCAACTGGAACAAGGCTGCATTTATACTAAAGTTTCTGTACTGCATGAATTTTATGGGGACGGCAGTGCAAGTATGCAAGATAGGAACGGTGCTGCTTTGAGCAATGATTTTGATTACGGCGATACCTGGCTCGAAGTAGGCATCGGAGGCAATATTACTTTAGGTAAAAACTTTGAGCTGTACGGTGATGTGGAACGCAGTTTTGGCGGTGACGTAACTAAAAACTGGGGAGCCAACGTAGGCTTCCGTTACAGCTTCTAAGGCAGGACGGCAATGAAGATATAAAATTATTTTAAAAAATTATGTTATCAGCCCCGCTTTTAGAGCGGGGTAAAGCGGATGCGATTTATAAAACAATTTAGGGAGATTGGTTCGATGCAGAAATATAATCAAAAACAAAACAGTGAATTACGTAAGAAAGTACTGCAATCGTTGATTATTGCAAGCACCGCGTATGTTTGCACATTCGGGGGGGACAACGCAGCCTGGGCATCTGATTATACCGGTACTGATACTTTAAGTACAGGAACTTGGGGCGCAACTTACGATAAAATCACGATTACCATGGATGATCCGGGAAAAAACTGCGCCGGCATTTATACTTATGGCAGAAATAATACGACAACGGCTACTGAACGGGTGACGGTTACGCTGTCGGATGCTGGGGACACTTATGGTTATAACGGTATTTTTGTGGACGGCGTATCAAAATTGGACGCTAAAAAGGGTATCGAGCTGACGATTAACGGACTTGGCACGAATAATCAGTCCGGCGAAGCTCAGGCCTGGCGCCATGGCCTGCGTGTCGAGACGCAGGGGAAAGTAGATTTAGGAACAGATATCGGCTCTGTGATTACGATAAACAGTAATGCTGCTGAAAGTTATGCCAATGGTGTTTTTGTTGATGGATCCAGCGCTGGTACTGGCAGTGAAGCCAGTATTAAAGGCGGAGATTTAACGGTCAATATCAATAAAGATAATGTAATGCAGCAGATGGATTATGCTGCCGGTGTTACTTTGTACAATGGTTCTAAAATGGAGCTGGCGGGTGACCTGGACATACATTTGGAAGCTGCCGGTGTCGATGGCATCAGAGCCAATAACTTAAATTATTCTGGTGATATCAATACTTTGCAGGTCAAAAACCTGGCTATCTATGGCAAAGCAGTGAATGGTTCCGGTTCAGGGATATACCTGATGGGTGAGCACGATTCAGCTAATGTCAGTGACAGCACTAAGATAGAAATATTGGGCGAATATAATGTTTATGGCATTAACATAGACAGCACCGGTGTTACGGGTAGTTTTGGCGATACTGAACTTACCCTTACCTCTAACACGGCAAACAACACTGACGTTCGTGGTGTGAGACAATGGGAATCTGCAACAGAGTATGGGGATTTAAAGATTACAGCCAGGTCCGTAGGGGCTGACATTACCAGTATTGAATTAAATGGTAAGGGTACGATAAACATCCAGGGCGATTTAAAAATTGATGCTCAGGGCAACGGAAGGTATGTTAAAGGAATAGAAGCCAATTCTTTGGGCGAAGTGAAGGTTGCGGGCAAGGCGGACATCGCTGTAGGCGGTGAGAATGACGGCTCCGTTATGTACGGTGTTTATGCCCAGGAACACAGTAAAGTAGCTTTTGCCGATGATGCGAGGATTACAACGACCACCCATGCCGGGAACAGCAATACCAAGATGTATGGCATTTACAGCCGTACCGATGCGGAAGTTGCTTTTGCCAAAGGCTTGACTGTTAAAAACGGTAATCTTGGCGCGGCCATGATTGCTGAAGGCGGCAAGGTGGAAGTCAACATGGCCGGTGGTAATGACGTCAAGCTGGAAGGCACTGTTGGTTCCAGTGCGATGTATAACAGTGCCCATGAGTTAACATACGGAACGGTAAAAATAAATTTTGATACGGCGCAGTCCTATTTTTCTGGCAGAAGCTATAAGACAGAGGGCAGTATCAATGATTTGCAATTTACCAATGGCTCTTATTGGGATGTGAAGGGCAATTCTTCGCTCACCGACCTTACGGTAGGCAAAGGCTCAGTAGTCAATATGACTGCCGACAGCGGGCGTTACTGTAGCCTGCAGGTTGATAATCTGACTGCTGCAGACGGAACCTTTGTAATGAACGCAGGTGCTGTTGACGGTGGCGGCAGTTACAGCGACAAGCTGACTATTGATAAAAATTCTGCGGCCGGCACTAATGCTATTAAAATCGTTTCGACTGGCGGGTTGGAGGCTGCGGCAAGAAACCATGCGGTTTTGGTAAAGGGAGCAGCGGCTGATACCAAGTTTGCCGTTTCAGATTCTGTTTATGCTAATGGCTTGTACGAATTTGATATTACCCTGGCAGATAAGGAAAATGATGGCAAATATGATTGGGTAATCGGTTCGCTTGGTAAAACTACCGTCAACAGCGTGGATGTTATGTCCGGCAGTCATCGGGTTGCTTACGGCGCCTGGGTCGAAGGTAACGGTACGCTGCGCCAGCGTTTAGGCGAGCTGCAGAGCGGCGCCGATAACGGTGTTTGGGCAAGAATGTTCGGCGGTAAGCTGGGCGGCGATGAATTTACTAATAAATATAAAACTTATCAGTTTGGTTATGACGCTCAGGCTGGTGACTGGCTTGTGGGCGCTGCCTACGAATACAGCGACGGCAGCCTGAATTATACCAGCGGCAGCGGCAAGAACAAAATTGGAGCTGTAAGTTTGTATGGAACGTTGCAGGGCAAAGATAACAGCGCTTTAGACATTGTAGTTAAACGCGGCCGTATTTATGGTGATATGGATATCTATAGTAAATACAGCGATCAGGGCGATTATTCGACCGATGCGACTTCGATAGGTGTTGAGTATAGCAAACGTTTTGACGGCGGTAATAATGTTTATTTTGAGCCGCAGGCTCAGCTGACTTTTGGTCGTATCGACGGCTATGATTACATTAGTAATAAAGGTGTAAAAGTGGCTTATGACGATCTTAACAGCTTTATCGGTCGTTTAGGTATTGTGGCCGGTAAAGCCTTCAGCAGAGGTGATGTTTATGTCAAGGCTTCGGTTCTGCACGAGTTCAGCGGCAACAGCAGTGTCACCATGCTGGCTGCTAATGGTGAAAGTTACAGCGCAGACAAAGATTACGGCGATACCTGGCTCGAAGTAGGCATCGGAGGCAATATCACTTTAGGTAAAAACTTTGAGCTGTACGGTGATGTGGAACGCAGTTTTGGCGGTGACGTAACTAAAAACTGGGGGGCCAACGTAGGCTTCCGTTACAGCTTCTAAGGCAGTAAGTTGAGTAGTTGGCAGGCAGTATGGCAGCAGAAAAATAATTTGATGCTGACGATACTTCTTACAGCTGCTGAGAGCGGAGGAAGAATATGGAAAAAATAGATTACAGAAAAATGGGGATGGAAATCAAGATTCGCAGGCTGCGTGCTGATATCAGCCAGTCTGATTTGGCAAAACAGATAGGTGTATCGCAGTCGCATTTATGTAATGTGGAAAATGGTCGTCTGTCGCCAAGCTTACGGCTGCTTTTGAGTTTGCGTAAGCTGCTTGGCTGTACGATTGATGAACTGCTGATAGGAGCAGACACTGAGTCTAAGGGGAAAGAGTAATGATACTTGATAATTAAAAAGAAGGCTGATTTTTATCAGTCTTCTTTTTAATTTTTTTGCCTGTGCAGATAAGCTTTTTCATAATGAAGGGCAAAAATGCAAAGAAAATTTTAGAAAAACAGATGTTATGTCTTGTGGGGGGGTACAAGCGTGCTATAATTATGAGGTGATAGAATATGTTCTTTAAATTAAAAATAAGAAGAAAAACAAAAGAATATATTCGCTTATTAAAACTAGATGAATAAATAAGGAAAGAGGTTGATGAGTATGTCGATGTCGGTCAGGCAGAAACAGTTGACTAAGAAAGTTATGTGTTCATTGTTAGCAGCAGGTGTAATTAACGTTTGTATATCTGGGGGGGACGCATGGGCTGCTGAGAGTGAGCCGAATATTGTAAATATTGCAAGTCCCAGTACTGATTATAATGGCGGTGATGAATATCGTTATGCTGGAGTTTTTGTGAAGGGCAAAACCCAAGAATATGGTAAAACGAATGTTGTAGATAAAATTGTCTTTAACAGTGCTAATACTACAACAAATAGTCCCTCGAATACTCCTGGTACTGCTTACAACGCTGCAGTTGTTACTGATGGCGGCACTTTGGAGCTCAATGCCAAAGAAATTTATGTTGGTTCAAAAGCACAAGGCGGTGACCGTGGTTTTAGATTGACCGGGAATAATAATACATTAAATATTACTGCTGATAAAATAGTATCTTATACTGGCGATGAGTTTGTTCATGTACGTAAAGGAGCTGCAAATGTAGCTAATATTACTGTTGGTGATTTTTATGCCAAAACTACTTGGGGCAAAGATGATTATGGTGTTTCAATATTACAGGTAAATGAAGGCGGCACTATAAACTTTAATGCAGATAAAGCTGCTTTTGATGGTTCGACAAATGTTGCCGGCGGCGTTTTTGGCTCTGGCAGCTGGGGTACGCTGAATGTAACTGCCAATGAATTGAGTATTGATGGCAATATTTGCGGCACTTATGGAACTTTGACTGGTAGCCAACATGCTGATACTGCTTTTGATTTGCATATTACTGCCGGAAATTTAGTAATGGCTGGCGATATCAATGCCGGTAGTATGGGTGACGGATACAGTAAGCATGATCGTACGACTAATATAGCAGTCAATGTTATAGATACTGCAGAACTGACAGGCGATATCAATATTTACGAACGTGGCAATATCGCGATCAGCGCAGATACTATGAATTGGGAAGGCAGCGCCGCTGTCAATAAAGGCACTTTAGATATTTCCAAAGTAAATAATCTTACGTTGACGGGTGTTACAGCAAATGCTGATGAGGCTGTGATCAAAGTGACAAACGGCGGTACGCTTGCAGTAAATGAAAACGGCAAACTGGGTATCAATGATTTGAAAACTGCCGGTACTTATAAAATAGTCAGTGTGGACGCAAACAGCACAGCTAACTTCTGGAAAGAAGAAAATCTTGCTTATGACAGGACTTCGATGTTTGCAGAGGTCAAACAGAATAACAGAGATTATGACGTTGTTTATAAGGAATTGAAAGATTTGAGTGTTGATGAAAAAGAAGCTGCTAAAGAACAGATCGTTGCAGCTGCAGGCGGAACGTCGCTGGCAGCAACTTCTGTTATTGGGAGCATCGTAACAGACAGTGATGCTGTTGCTAAATCTGCTCCGGGTGCCAAAGCGTTTGTTGCTGCTGTAACCGGTAGCGCCGATATTACATCAGCTCAGGCTGCTGCGCATATCAATGCCGCAGTACAGATGGGTGAAACTTCAGGCACCAGTGCCAATGCGGTTTCAGTTGCCAGCAATGTTACAGGCACTGTTACAGGAAGAATGTCGTTGAACGCTGCTCCGGTTGCAGAGGTTGGCGGTAAAGGCCGCAGCTTGTATGAAGATAACAGCGGTGCCGGGATTTGGGCACAATATGTACACGGTAAGGATAAAGTGCGCGATATGGCTATGGCTGGTGGTTCTGCTTCTTATGACAGCAAATATAATGGTTTTGTTTTGGGAACCGATTTTGCTAAGATCGGCAAATTCCAAAGCGGTATTGCTTTTACTTATGGCAGTGGTGATACTACCAGTGTCGGCGGTGCTGCTTACAGTCGCAATGATTTTGATTTCTGGGGAGTAAGCTTATATGGCAGCATGAGAAATTCTGATACCAATTTGATTGCTGATATCGGTTATAGCCGCAGTGACAGTGATGTGGAACAAAATAATTTCGGCAGCCTGTTAACGGCAAATCCGAAAACTGATACGATCACTTTGGGGATCAAAGGTGAAAAACTATATCAATATGATAATCTGCAGGTAATGCCTTATGTTGGTTTAAGATATTTAAGCATTGATACAGGTTCCTACAGTTCTGATATTGGCGGTCTGGCAGCTTTTAATTATGTTCCTGAACGTCAGAATGTCTGGCTGCTGCCTGTAGGTGTGTCGCTGACTTATGAAAATATTGCGGATAACGGCTGGAAGATTCGTCCGAATGTCGATTTGTCGTATATGTGGGCTATGGGTGATACTGACAGCAGTATGACGGTTGGTTTACCTGGGACTACTGCGGCAGACAGACTTGGTTATACGGTAATGGATAAAGGCTCGTTCATTGGTAAAGTGGGCCTGGAAGCAGAAAAAGGGCATATGACGTATGGTGTAAGCTATAGTTATCAAAAAGGCAGCGATGCTCAAAGTAATAAATGGTTGGTTGATTTGAAGTACAGCTTTTAAAAGGAAGGCGTTTATTTCAGAAGCCTGTGCAGGATAAAACAAAACCCCGGCGCATTGCGCCGGGGTTTTTATGTTTGTCCAAATTGTCAAAGGGCAGTAATTATTTTTTGTCTACAAGTTTGAGCGGTACGCCTATTTTAGCTTCAACTTTTTCGCCTTTGGCTACTTTTACAGCAGCGTCCAGACCCTGCTGGCCCATCAGTTCGGGCTGTTGAGCGATAGTTGCGGCCATAGTGCCTGCTTCTACTGCTTTCAGGCCGTCTTGGGTGCCGTCAAAGCCAACGATAAAGATTTTTTTGTTAGCACTTTTGGCTGCTTCGATAGCGCCCAGTGCCATTTCGTCATTTTGAGCGAAAATAGCCTGGATATCAGGGTTGGCCTGCAGCATATTTTCAGCGACAGTCAGGCCTTTGCTGCGGTCAAAATCAGCAGATTGTTTGGCAACAACTGTAAGTTTTTGGTCGGCTACTTTATGGAAGCCTTCGCCGCGTTCGCGGGTCGCAGATGCGCCGGGGATGCCTTCGAGCTCGGCTACTTTTACTTTTTCACCAAGTTTTTGGATGATGTATTCGGCTGCCATTTCGCCGCCTTTGACGTTGTCAGAAGCGATGAAGGAGGCTACTGTGCCTTTATCGGCGCTGCGGTCGAGCGCCAGAACGGGGATGCTAGCTTTGTTGGCAGCTGCCACAGAAGTTGATACTGCTGCGGAGTCGACCGGGTTGATGAGCAGTACGTCTACTTTTTGCTGGATCAGGTCAGAAATATCATTGGCCTGTTTTGCGGGATCGTTTTGCGCATCGACGATTTTAACATTGACTCCGAGTTTTTTTGCTTCTTCTTCAACGCCTTTACGTACGGATACGAAGAAGGGGTTGTTGAGTGTGGAGATGGAGAAGCCGATGGTAGTTGTTTTTTTGCCGTCAGCGGGTTTTGCAGCTTTGTCACTGCTGCCGCAGCCGGAAGTGAGTACTGCCAGTACTGTGATGGCAGCGACTAAAAGAGTCCAGATTTTTTTCATTGGTGAGTGCCTCCTAAGCTTTTTTGCGGTCCATAAGTACCGCCAGTAAAATTACAATACCTTTGACAACTTGTTGATAGAAGCTGGATACGTCGAGAATATTGAGGCCGTTGTTGAGTGTGCCGATGATAAGCACGCCGACAAGTGTACCTGTGATATAACCTTTGCCGCCGGAAAGACTGGTTCCGCCTAAAACTACGGCGGCGATGGCGTCAAGTTCATAACCGGTGCCGGCAGTCGGCTGGGCCGAATTGAGACGTGAGGTGAGGACTGCGCCTGCCAGAGCGCAGAAGAAACCGGTGATTGCATAAACAAAGATTTTGACACGTTCTATTTTGATGCCGGCGATGAAGGAAACTTTTTCGTTGCCGCCGACTGCGTAGATTTTACGGCCCAAAGGAGTTTTCCTAAGGATGAACCAGGAAACGGCAAATGCCAGCAGCATGATGATTGCAGGTACTGGCAATCCCATGAAAAAGCCCTGACCGAAGTCGTGGAACATAGTGTCGTCACTGAGACCGCTGATAGGGTTACCATTGGTATATACCAGTGTCAGACCGCGATAAATGGTCATGGTGGCGAGCGTAGCGATAAAGGGTGCTACTTTGCCGTAAGCAATGACTAAGCCGTTGACAGCGCCAAGGCCCATGCCTATGAAGCAGGCAGCAAGGATCGCCAGCATCGGATTCATGCCGCTGACGATCAGGCTGCCCATCAGGGCGCTTGAAAGTGCCAGCAGGCTGCCGACAGACAGGTCGATGCCGCCTGTCAGGATGACAAAGGTCATACCGAAAGAAATAAGGGCGTTGATGGAAACCTGACGCAGCAGGTTTTTCAGGTTATTGGGATCGACAAAACTGTCGTTTAAGGCGGCTATGACGATAAAGGTTACGACAAGGGCAATAAAGGGGCCCATTTTACGGATACGTTCTTTAATATTCATTATTTACTGTCCTCCTGTGGCAAGGGTGATTATTTTTTCTTGTGTCGCTTCTTCGTGGTCCAGCTCTCCGGCGATCTTACCTTCGTGGATAACGAGGATGCGGTCGCTCATGCCGATAACTTCCGGCAGTTCGGAGGAGACCATGATGATGGCGACGCCCTGAGAGGTCAGTTCGTTCATTAGATCGTAGATGTCGCGCTTGGCGCCGACATCGATACCGCGTGTCGGTTCATCCATAATAATGATTGATGGATTCATACCGATCCATTTGGCAATGACGACCTTTTGCTGGTTGCCGCCTGATAGTGCGCCTGCTTCCAGGTCGATCGATGCGGTTTTGACACCCAGTTTTTTAGAAAGCGCTTCGGAGAAGGCTGTTTCGTTTTTGGCGTTGATCACGCTGCGTTTAGCAAAGGTATCGACACTTGGCAGCGCAATATTTCTGGAGATGGAGAAGTCGAGGATCAGGCCCTCACTTTTACGGTTTTCGGTGATGAAGCCGATGCCTGCTTTGATGGCGTCTTCCGGTTTTTTGATACAGACTTTTTTCCCATGCAGGTAAACTTCACCGTGCTTGCAGGAATCAACGCCGAACAGGGCCCGCATGATCTCGGTCCTGCCTGCTCCCATCAGCCCTGCTACGCCGAGGATCTCGCCTTTACGCAGTTTGAAGGAGATATTGTTGAACAGTCCTTCTTGACAGAAGTTTTTGACTTCCAGGACTATTTCGCCGGGTTCGTTTGTGCGTCCGGGGTAATATTCGGTAATAGAACGGCCGACCATGTCGCGGACCACCTGTTCCATATTGGTTTCGCGGGTGGGTTTGCTGCTGATAGCGTAGCCGTCGCGCATTACGGTGATGGTATCGCAGTGGGCGAATACTTCTTCCATTCGATGCGAGATGTAGACGATGGCAACGCCTTTGTCTTTAAGCGCGTGCATTACGGCAAACAGTTTTTCTGTTTCACGTTCTGTCAGGGCGGCCGTAGGTTCATCCATGATGACGACTTTGGCATCAAGCATCAGGTTACGCATGATTTCTGTCATTTGCTGCTGACCAACGCTGCATTCGCCTGCTTCTGCGTCAAAAGGCAGTGTAATACCCATTTGACTGCATTTTTCTTCGGCCAGCCTGCGCATTTTTTTGAAGTCAAGCATTCCGAAACTGTTGGTTACGTTCTGCATCAAAAACAGATTTTCGAGAATAGAGAGATTGGGCCAGATATTAAGTTCCTGATGGATGAAAGCGATGCCGCATTTTTCGGCTTCGAGTGCGTTTTTGAAGCTTATTTCCCGTCCGTCTACGCAGATCGTGCCTCTGTCGGCTTTATGGATACCCGTAAGGATGTTCATAAGGGTGGATTTACCGGCGCCGTTTTCACCCATCAGAGCGTGGATCTCTCCTGATTTTAAGGTCAGGTCGACGCCTTTGAGTACTTCGTTGGAGCCGAAGGCTTTTGAAATACCCTTCATGGTGATTTCCATTAGTCGCAAAACTCCTTTGCTGTAAAATCGATTTTAGAAAATAACGCCTGCGTGCAGGATAATGTTGGCGTAGGGGGTGATCTCGCCGGTGCGGATCACTGCTTTAGCAGTTTTGGCAGCGGCTTTGAAGGCTTCGTGGTCGCTAAGGATCTGTTCCTTACCTTCAAAAAGCTCCTGTATTTTCTGCCATGTAGCAGGATTTTTACTTTCTATTTCGGAAGCGATATGTATTTTTTCGACTTCCATATATTTCAGCACTTCTGTAAGGACATCTAAAAAGGAAGGAGTACCTGGTTTCAGAGCCAGATCGATTTTGGGGACACCGGCCGGAACCGGAAGGCCGCAGTCGCCGATAACGATAGTGTCAGTATGGCCTAAGTCAGCCAGGACTTTGGCGATGTCGCTGTTGAGGATTCCTATTTTTTGCATTCTCCAAGCATCCTTTCTACATCTTTAAGATAGGGCATACCGCCTTGTGCGCCCAGCTTCTGAACGGAGAGAGCCGCTGCGGCGTTGGCAAACCGGATACTGTCGTCTAGGCTGCGTCCTTCGCATCTTGCGACGGCAAAAGCACTGTTGAAGGTATCGCCTGCGCCTGTGGTATCCTGGGCATTAACGACGAATGCGGGAACAGTGTGTACTTTGCCGTTTTTAGCATAAGCAACGCCTGCTTTACCAAGTGTCATAAAGAAGCGTTCTTCCTGCATCAGCAGGATTTCTTCGCTGGTCTTCCCGGGATAAAGGGCTTCGGCTTCGTGTTCATTGGGGGTCACATATGTGACTTTATCCAGCCATTCAGAGGGAACGGGCTGCACGGGAGCCGGATTTAAAAGTACGCTGATTCCTGCCGCTGCACATTTGCCGATGATGTAATCGATGGTGGGCAGCGGTATTTCGTGCTGGAGCATGACCAGGTCTGCGGCGGCAATGACGTTCCAGGCAGTATCGATATGTTTGGGCATGACCAGATCATTGGCGCCTTTGATGACGATAATACTGTTGTCGCCTTCGGCAAGGGTGATATGGGCAGTACCGCTGTTCTGTCCGGGCAGGACGCTGACATAACCGGTATCGACGTTGTTGGTTTTCAGGTTGTTGATGATCATGGTGCCATAAGCATCGTCGCCTACGCAGCCTATCATGTGTACCTGGGCTCCTAAACGTGCGGCGGCAACGGCCTGATTAGCGCCTTTGCCTCCTGGTGAAACTATGAGCCTGCTGCCGATTATTGTTTCGCCGGCTGCAGGCCGTTTGCCTGCTTCTACTGTGAGGTCGATGGAACAGCTGCCGATAACAGCGATTTTGACCATGGTGATCTCTCCTTACATCTTGGAAACTTGTAATTTTGTTATAATAGTAACATTATAATATTCTACACAGGCGGGTTATATCCTGCCTATTTAATGATGATTTTGGAAAAGCTAATACTTATGTATTTTACCGCAAGCGACTGTTTTGGGCAAGAAAAAACACTATATTAATGTAAAATTTTTTCGACAATTTGCCTTTGGCGATTGACAAATCCACTAATGTTTGTTAACGTAGAAACGGTGTTGCGAACGTTGTGAGTATGTTTGCAAAAATAAAAGAGACCGCACCGATTCAGTTGATGCGTTGGAATAAGAGGGAGTATATATGAGTACTAAAAAATCAGGAACATCTTGGCAGGATACTATCAGCGACTGGCTGGTTTCGATCATTGTAGCCGTAGCGCTGGCTTTTTGTATCCGTACTTTTGTGGTAGAGCCTTATATGGTCGAGGGTACGTCGATGTATCCGACGCTGGAAAGCCACGAGCGCCTGATCGTCAGCAAGTATAAATATTTCTTTACCGAGCCGAAAAAGGGTGAGATCGTTGTTTTCCGTTATCCGAAGGATGAAAGCCGCGATTTTATCAAACGCGTTATCGCGACCGGCGGTGATACTATTGAGATGCGTGACGGTAAGGTTCTGGTCAACGGCAGTGTGATCGAAGAAAATTATATTTACAAGGATGATCCGAAGGGCCCGAATAAGTCTAATTACAGAAAATCTGTTGTGCCTCAGGGGCATATCTTCGTTTTAGGAGATAACCGTAATAATTCTGAAGACAGCCGTTTTGCCGATGTTGATTTTGTGCCGCTGAAGCTTGTAAAAGGCGAAGCAGTTGTTGCTTTCTGGCCTGTTGAAAGATGGCGTATGCTGCCTTGATAGGCGGTCGAGGAGATAATTATGGATTTTAAGATACAATGGTTTCCCGGTCATATGACGAAGGCGAAACGGATGATGGAACAGCAGTTAAAGCTGGTTGATGTTGTGGTTGAAATGCTGGATGCGCGGATCCCACGTTCCAGCAGCAATCCGATGCTGATCCAGATGCTGGGGGATAAACCCAAGGTCGTTGCTTTGAATAAGATCGATATGGCTGATCCGGAAAAGACTGAAAAATGGCTGCAGACTTTTAAAAACAGCGGTTTGCCTGTCTGTAAGGTAGATTGCAGCACCGGTAAGGGCGTAAAACAGATGGTGGCTGCGATTCAGCAGGTGGCTAAGCCTGTCACGGATAAGTGGCTGAGAAAAGGTGTACGCAATCGTTCGATCCGTGTTATGATCGTGGGTGTGCCGAATGTAGGTAAGTCTACTTTGATCAATCGTTTGGTCGGTAAAAATAAAGTTGTGGCAGCGGACAGACCTGGTGTGACTCGAGGTCAGCAATGGGTGACTATCGCCAAAGGTCTGGAGCTTTTGGATACCCCAGGTGTTTTGTGGCCGAAATTTGAAGATCCGGAAGTAGGCTTTTGTCTGGCAGTAACGGGAGCGATCAAAGAGGATGTTTATGACAGGGAAACAGCAGTAGAGCTGTTGCTTGAACGTTTGATGCATATCTATCCGGAGGATCTGCGTGTAAAGTACGCTATTGATTTTTCAGAAGCTGAGCCTGTGCGTGAGGTAATGTCTAAAATAGCCGTCGCGCGCGGCTGCCTGAAGGCCGGCGGTGTGCTTGACATTGATAAGGTTATCCAGCTGGTATTGCGTGATTTTCGCACAGGACGCTTAGGGCGTTTTACTTTAGATGAACCGAGTGAAAATAATTAAGGCCGCTGCAACGCGGCCTTTTTAATTAGGGGTGTGAATAATGAAGATTAGCGAGGTAAAGGAGATTTTGGCGGGAGAGCCTGACCCGGATCAGGTGGCAGAACTTGCTGCCGATGAGCGCAGCGGTGTGCAGAAGCTGGTTGTCGCTTATCATAAAAGGCAGGAAAAGCTGCGTTTAGAGCAGCAGCGTTTTACGGAGATGCTGGCCTATGAACGTAAATATTACGCTCAGGGGGCACAGTATATTGCCGGGATCGACGAAGCAGGACGGGGACCTTTGGCAGGGCCGTTGGTGATAGCGGCTGTTATTTTACCGCAGGAGGTATTTATCAGCGGACTTAATGATTCCAAGCAGCTTTCGGCAGTAAAGCGCGAGCAGCTTTATGACGAAGTACTTGCCAAAGCACTGTCTGTTTCTGTAAATGTAGTCAGTATCAGCAATATCGACGAGCTGAATATTTATCAGGCTACGAAGCAGGGAATGACTGAGGTTCTGGAACATCTTGCGATTAAGCCGCAGGTGGCGCTGGTAGATGCAATGCCGATCGTATCGGCCGGCATTGAAACAGTTTCCTTGATTCACGGTGACGCGCTGAGTGCTTCGATAGCTGCTGCTTCTATTATTGCCAAGGTCACTCGTGACCGGATGATGATAGAACTGGCTGAACAATATCCTCAGTATGGTTTTGCCGGTAACAAGGGTTATGGCAGCAGGGAGCTGCTCGGAGCGCGATTTGTAACCGTTGACGAACTGGCTGCGGAATTGCAGAATTGAACCGTAAGTCCAGTTCTTCGCCATTTCGAACGCCGGGTTCACCCAGATGACGAACTCGTCCTGATTCTTGAACCATACGCCTTCGCTGTCCATGATCTTGTTGCCGCTCTCGTCGACCATCGGCTTGCCGTCCGGCCCCACGCGCTGCGTCTCGACCTTCATGCGGTTGTAACCCAGCTTGGCATTGAACTTGGTTTCGATGGAAAAGAGGTTCTTCTTGAAGATATGCCGCAGGTTGAAGGTCGCCACCAGCGCAATGGAGTTGTCACCGCCCGACACCGAGATCCAGGGATCGTTGTACGAAGTCAGCGTTCCCTGCAGGCCGCCACCCAATTCGAGGTAGTTGCGCTCCTTGCGGATTGCGGCGCGCTCGGCCTTGTAGCGGGCGAGGCTGAAATAATCGGCATCGACGGACGTGGACTTCAGCCGGTCGCGGAACGTCACGTTCCGCCGTTCGGCATTGACTTCGTCGATTGAAATCTGGGCCGAGACCGGAACGGAGGCCCCGACGAGTGACGCCAGCGTGAGAATCAGGTAAAAATGTTTCATAACGAAGCGATTGTATTTGATTTTCAATCTACAAATTTATGAATTTATTTATAAAAACTTTAACTTTGTCTGAAAGTTAAACGGAAAGGACCAACTATGAAATATTTCGGAGCGCACGTAAGCGCTGCGGGCGGCGTGGAGAACGCTCCGGCCAACGCACACGCTATCGGAGCCGAGGGCTTCGCCCTTTTCACCAAGAACCAGCGGCAGTGGGTCGCCAAACCGCTCGCCACGGGCGAGATCGACGCCTTCCGCGAGGCGTGCGAACGCTACGGCTACACGCCCGCACAGATTCTGCCCCACGACTCGTACCTGATCAACCTC
>OGZG01001359.1_pt1 | contig 18500 bp, 15 predicted proteins | sample 1576781 | NCBI WGS metagenome assembly OGZG01 (sample SAMEA3541502, study PRJEB24748) | human gut metagenome | biome: human gut; feature: human-associated habitat; material: faeces | place: China | collected 2012 | reverse complement strand
AATTATCGTGTAACTTCTGGTTGTCTGCTCCGAGTCAGCCAGTGCGGTGCGTCTCCGCTTCGAATCCGGTGGGAGTGTTGGGGGTGGCTGGAGACGTGTAGATAAAAGGGGCGAGCCGGTCTAATGTTCTAGTATTCATACCTGCCCTGATACCTCTTTGTATCCTACGAATAATATTGAGGTTAACACCAGAAGCCTTTGCCAGACGATAGGCAGACCAACCCGTTCGTTCGAGGAAAGTATTGATGTCTTGTTGAATGCTCATGTCTTTTAGTAGCCAAACGTAGATATAAAAGCAAGGGAAAATCTATTTATGGCTAATAGCCAAATGGCTAGTAATATGCGAGAAGAAAACCTATGGGATTTTATGAAGAACTGATCGCGGGATTGAAAGAATCCATTGAGCGTGACTTTGATGGAAAGATTTCTCGACTCGCAGCGAAAGCAGAGACGCACACGTCTACGCTTTCCCGACTTGTGACGGGGGAACGTAAAGAGTGGCTTTCTCTTCTTGCGCGTGTTGCAGACGCCGCCGATTTGACGGTTATTTCTCGGAAATCATTTGTGAAAGAATCCCCCTTACTGCCTTCTGCCAAAGAAGTTTGTTGGATCGACGCAAAAGTGGTTCCGAATGGAGAGGTCGAGGGTCTTCCAGCAGCAGAAGATTTTCTTGCCGTCCCTATGGTTGAAGGGCAAGCTGCTGCAGGGCGTGGAAAAGATATTCAAGAAGGAATTAAGGGATGGGTTTTAGTCCGTCGTCAAAATATTTCTGCATGTCATCGCAATACGTTGTTGGCGATTCAGATTTCAGATGATGGCGATAGTATGGAGCCCACACTTAGGCCGGGGGATATCGTGTTGTATGACACCAACCCGGACAATTTTCCGTCGGAGTCATGGGGGATGAGAGAACCTATGATTATGCAGTTGCACTGCGCGCCGTGAATACGGTGGATTTCATGACCGCGGAGGCGGCGGAGATCCCGTTCGAGGTGCTGCAGACGGTAATGAGCCGGATTATCAATGACCTGCTGGCTTCGATCTGGTCCAGCCCGGGCCAGACGAAGTTGCGCTCCAGAAAACGCAGCACCAGCACGTCCTGCCGCAAAGCCTCGATGATATGGTCGATGACGAACACCACCTGTGCGGTAAAGTCGGGCAGCTCGGGGTGCTGCTCGACCGCAAGGCAGGCATCGTTCAGCAGCTGGTAGCTCACCCGCCCCAGCAGCGCCTGCATTACCGCGCCCTTATCCTGAAAATACAGATAAAACGTTCCCTTGCCCACCTTGGCACGGCTGGTGATATCCTCCACGCTGGTCTTGGCGGTGCCCCGCTCCAGAAACAGCTCGTAGGCTGCATCCAGCAGGGCGCGCCGCTTTTCCTGCTTCTTCCCTTCCACGGTGCTCATGCTTTGGGTAGATTCCTCTTTTCTCTGAATTTAGACGCAGGTATGTGCTGCGTCCGGTCTGCGTACCTTAGTTTAGCAGTCCTTGGCCGTTTGTGCAAGCCCGATTTATTATACAATGTTTTGCAGGTGATAAAAAAACTGACTTTCGGTCACTTTTTCCGCTTGACACACTGCCTGGGCTGAATATAATAGTGTTTGCCCGGAAGATGACCGGCGGTCAGTTTCGCGGGCTTTCCCAATCAACTTTCTATTCTGGAGGGTTCTCATGAAAAAGATCGCACAAGGCATCGTGCGTCTGCGCAAGCTGATCTTAACAGTGGCCGTGCTGCTGTTGATCCCTTCCGCGATCGGCGCCATTGCCACCCGCATCAATTATGACATCCTCACCTACCTGCCACAGGATCTGGACTCCATGATCGGCGAGGTAGCCCTTGAGGACGATTTCCATCTGGCCTCCACCGGTATGATCACGGTAGAGGGCCTGCCAACCAACGAACTCATCGCTATGAAAAAGGAGATAGAAGCCGTTCCCGGCGTCACCCAGACCTTCTGGCTCAGCGATGTGATCGACCCCAACATTCCCACCGCCATGCTGCCTGCCGATGTGCAGCAGTTCATGTTTGGCAAAAACGATTCCACCATGCTGATCGTCCGCTTTGACGCTCCCAGCGCCAGCGACGAAACCATGGAAGCCGTCCAGCAGATCGAAAAGCTGCTGCGCAAGGACTGCTTCTTCGGCGGCATGAGCGTCATTCTGCAGGACACCAAGGCACTAGTCAATCAGGAAATGCCCCTGTACATCCTGATCGCCGTGGGTGCCAGCCTGCTGGTGCTGTTCCTCTCGCTGGAAAGTACCATCACCCCGCTGCTGTTCATGCTGGGTCTGTTGTTCCCCATCGCGTACAACTTCGGCACCAACATCTTTCTGGGGCAGATCAGCTACATCACCGAGGCGCTTGCCACCGTGCTGCAGCTGGGCGTTACGATGGACTTCTCCATCTTCCTGCTGCACCGCTATCAGGAAGAAAAGGAGCTGCGCTCCTCCAACGGGGAGGCCATGACCAGCGCTATCTGCAAGACCATGACCTCCATCTCCGCTTCCAGCCTGACCACCATTGCAGGCTTCCTTGCACTGTGCGCCATGCGCCTGACGCTGGGCCGCGATATCGGCCTTGTCATGGCAAAGGGCGTGGCACTGGGCGTCATCTGCACCGTGGTCATTCTGCCCTCCCTGATCCTTACCTTTGATAAGTGGGTGGAAAAATACAAGCACCGCACCGTCATCCCCCGGCTGACCAAGCTGAGCTACTTTGTTTCCAAGCATTCGGTGCCCATCGTGGCCGTCTTTATCCTCATCCTTATCCCCTTTGCCATTGCGCAGAACAAGACCAGCGTGTACTACACCCTGTTCGACTCCCTGCCCCAGGATCTGACCGGCATCGTGGGCACCAACAAGCTGGGCGAGGACTTCGGCATGACCACCAGCCACTTCATTCTGGTGCATGACGATCTGACCGCTACGCAGGTGTCCGACCTGTGCGACGAGTTGAAGGACGTGGACGGCATCACGCAGGTGGTAAGTCTGGATTCCATTACCGGCCCCGGCTTTGACACCGAGCTGCTGCCCGACAGCGTGATGGAGATCCTGCAGTCCGGCGGCTACAAGCTGATTTTGGCCAACAGCTCCTACAAGACCGGCACGGATGCCATCAACAGCCAGCTGGACAAGATGATCGGCCTGATCAAAAACGTAGACCCTGAGGGCGTCATCACCGGTGAAGGTGCCATGACCAAAGACCTGATCGAGGTGGCAGACGTGGACTTCAAGAACGTCAACGTCTGGTCGATCATGGCCGTGCTGGTCATCATCGCCATCTCCTTCAAGAGCATCTCCATCCCGGTGCTGCTGGTTGCCAGCATCGAAGCCGCTATCGCCATCAACATGGGCATCCCGTACTTTACCGGTACGCAGCTGCCCTTTATCGCCAGCATCGTCATCGGCACCATCCAGCTGGGCGCTACCGTGGACTACTCCATCCTGATGACCACCCGTTATCACGAGGAGCGCGCCTTTGGCCGCACCCCCAAGGAAGCTGCCCAGCAGTCGCTGGAGCATTGCAGTCAGTCCATTCTGACCAGCGGCCTGACCTTCTTTGCCGCTACGGTCGGCGTGGCTGCCATCAGTAAGATGGAGCTGCTGCGGAGCATCTGCCTGCTGATTTCCCGCGGCGCTCTGATCAGTATGCTGGTCATTCTGGTGGTGCTGCCCGCCGCCCTGATGCTGTGTGACTGGCTCATCCGCCACACCACCCTGAAATGGATGGTCCCTGAATCTGCCAACGCCAAGAAGTCTGAAAAGGAGTAATGCGTTATGAAAAAATCGCTTCGTTTCGCCAGTGCGGCGCTGGCAGTTGCCCTTGCCGCCAGCTGTGCAGCCCCGGCTTTTGCCGCAGGCGGCAGCAGCTTTACCAAGTCTGAGACCGTGTACGCTGTGATGAACGCCGATGGCTCCATCCAGAGCACCACCGTCAGCGAGCATGTTTACAGCGCCTCCGGCCTGTCCAAGGTGACCGACCAGAGCACCCTGACCAACATCCAGAACACCGAGAGCAGCGCCGAGTTCACACAGGACGGCGAAAAGCTGGTGTGGAACACCGACGATACCGATGTGTATTATAAAGGTGACACCGACCGCGCCCTGCCCATTCAGGCTACCGTCACCTACGCGCTGGACGGTCAGGAAGCCGCGCTGGAAGATCTGATCGGCAAGAGCGGTCATCTGACCATGACCATCGCCCTGAAGAACAACGAGACCGGCACCGTGAATGTGAACGGTACCGACCGCACCATCGTCACCCCGCTGGTCACCGCTGTGGGCGTGATCTTCGGGCAGGATGCCACCAACGTGGTGGCTGCCCACGGTCTGGTGGAAAGCGCCGCCAAGAGCAATGTGGCTGCCTTTGTCACCCTGCCGGGCGTGAAGGACTCCCTGTCCGGTCTGCTGCCGGACGAACTGGACACCATTGAGGACTATCTGCAGGACACCATCACGGTGGAGGCAGATGTCACCGGGCTGACCTGCCCGCAGGTGATGATGGCCTGCGCCACCAGCGCTGCGGCTCTGGGCACCGACAATGTGTTTGACCTGAGCAGCCTCAACGACCTGACCGACGGCATCAACCAGCTGAATGACGCCATGAGCCAGCTGCTGGACGGTGCTTCTCAGCTGGAGGATGGTACCACCCAGCTGAGAAGCGGTGTGCTGGCACTGCTGGACGGTGCCAACACCCTGAACAATGGTGCAGCCGCACTGGACAAGGGTCTGGGCCAGTTGACCAACGGTCTGGACACCCTGAGCTCCAACAACAGCGCCCTGAACAGCGGCGCGCAGCAGGTGGCTGACGGCGTGCTGGCTTCTGCCAACAAGACCCTGAAAGAGGGCGGTCTGATCGACACCGATATGACCTGGGACAACTACGCCGCAGTCATCGACAACATTTTGACCATGAACGACAAGACGCTGGCTGCCGGCCGCCGTAAGATGGTGCGTACCATCTGGGAGCAGGCTCCCAGCTTCAAAGACAGCCAGCTGGATCTGGCGCTGTACCTTTCCGCTACCAAGACGAACCACGATCTGGAGGCTGCTCTGCACCTGATGCAGAGCTACGACCCCTCCATGCTGTGCGGTCTGGTGCAGCTGCTGACCAGTCAGGAAGCCAAGGACACCGCCAAGGCAGAGCTGAAGTATCAGGTAGAGAACAGTCAGGATATCGCGGATGTGCGTGCCCTGAAGGACAGCCTTTCCAAGATCCAGTACTTCGTTTCCAGCGTGGGCCAGTACACCGCCGGCGTGCAGACCGCCGCAGATGGTGCCCACTCTGCCAAGGACGGCAGCGCACAGCTTGCCGCCGGTACCAAGACCCTGTACGACGGCGTGAACACCCTGAGCGATGGTGCAAGCCAGCTGAATGACGGCACCCACCAGCTGAACGATGGTCTGAACCAGTTCAACGAGGAGGGCATCTCCAAGCTGACCGGCGCACTGGATCAGGATCAGCTGCACGGCCTCAAGACCGTGCTGGACGAGATGACCGACCGGCTGGAAAGCTACACCAGCTTTGCCGGTGCACCCGAGGACGCTGAGAGCAGCGTGAAGTTTGTCTACAAGACCGCCGAGACCGTGGCCGCTGCCGACAACGTTGTGGCCGAGACCGAGACGGTGAAGGAGGGCAACATCTTCACCCGCCTGTGGCAGCGCATCGTGGATCTGTTCAAGTTCTGATAACGCCAACATCCTTCCAGAATCGTAGATAGAGACGCATTTCAACACATCTGTCAAGAAAATTTTCAACTTTGTAAACCGGGACAATAACGCTGATCTTCGGCTGACTGTTCATTGCTTGCCTCCTAAATAAATTCTCAAAAATTCAACATACTTTTCTGTCATAAACACTGAACCACGCCTAAGCGCCGTTACAAGCAACTTTGTGTGCATAGGAAGTTTTCCCATATCGACATGTGCCGCTGCCGAGCGTATATCCACATCCGCACAAATATTCTCTATAACCTCTCTACGCTCCTTTTTTGAATGCGTGTTGACCTTTTTTGCCTCATTGCGAAGCAGGAAATTGACCATATACAAAAGATAATAATTGAGCTGAGATGATATATTAAAATCAGAAGCCGCATTTTTCTCTTTGAGCCGCTTATACGGCAGGAGAATAATATCTTTAAGTTTTTCGTCATATGCCGTCGACATCGACTGCCCGGTTATTCTGTAATGATAAGTCGGCGTTTTTACACATGATATGCTCTGCGAATCAAGCAGGCACGGATATATGAACGCTGCGTCCTCGCCCATTCGGATGCGCTCATCGACGGGCAAAAGATTTTTTTCGATCAGCTCTCTTCTGACGAGCTTGCTCCAGCAGTTCGGATTGACACCGAAGCTGTAGAATCGTCCATCAAAAAGCATTCTCGGAAATATCTCTTTTTCAAGGCGTTCGCGACCGTAGAAACCTTCCTCAAAGCACTGGCTGCTCGGTTCGGCGCGATCTCCGTAATCGCAGAGGAAGTCGCTGAGCACCATATCGGGCGAATGCTCGCATACTGCTTTGTACATATTCAGGAATGTATCCGGTTCGGCCCAATCATCGCCGTCAACAAAGCCGATATAATCGCCGCACGAAGCCGCGAGGCCCGCTTTTCTTGCGCTAAGCAGACCGCCGTTTTTCTTATGCACGACCTTCATGCGGGCGTCTTTTGCCGCATATTCGTCGCATATATCCGGGCATCCGTCCGGCGAACCGTCATCGACTATGATTATTTCAATATCGTCGAGCGTCTGCGCCGCAAGGCTGTCAAGGCACTGGCGAAGATATTTTTCAACTTTATAAACCGGCACGATAACGCTTATCATAATTCGGCACCTTAACCTCTGAGTTTTTTGTAAAGCAGATACGCGAGTCTCCCGAATAAGTTCAACAGGCTCTTATTGGCGCTGTAAACATCGATAACTTCATAATTTTCGGACGAATTATATGTATGAACACGCAAGGGAATTTTGATTCCGATAATATTCAAATCCTTTACATCTACCGTCTTAACCGTCTTTTCGCGGTAATACGAACTAAAGTCGCTGTCAACCTCAAGGAAGTTAAGGCATTTGCCGTATTCTTCGGAACAATCCTGAGACACACGTATTAACTTACCGCCATATTCAAACATTTTGCCTGCCGCACGAGCAGTAACCGGATCGTTAACAACGCATCCAAGTTCTGTAGAGCAAAGCTTCATATTCTCATTGACACCGAACAAAACAAGTTCGCTGTTCTTTGTCCTCTCCATATCGCAGGCAAGCGCATAAAGCTTTCCTCCGCGGTTCAAAAGCGTTGTATCGGCAAAAACGACATCTTTGGCAAGATTCACGGATTTCTCCCATTTATCGGGAAAATCGACTGCTCTGTACATATCTAGTGTACGCCCTGAACCCGTTTCCGGCACAATATATATTTCGCCGTCATATTCAAAGATCTGCGGATACGACATATGATAAGGCTCGACTATTATCTCTTTCCAGCTTGAAAAGCTGCCGTTTGCTTTTAGCTTTGAATAGCCGATAACACCTCGTCTGCGCAGATAGTCAAACAGCTCGGCAAAGATATATGTTTCGCCGTCATACTCAAACACAAATGGATCAGCGACCCAATATCTCCAGTTATTTCTTATAGCTTTAAACGGCGTAACCGCATCGGTCAAAAGTGCATGTTTGCCCTTTTTTCGAAATGCCACACGATAATAATCAAGTTCCACCAGGAATCCCCCTTCAACACTATTACTTAAATTTCAGCCATATAAGGCTTGTTCCGTTGCAAGCATACCACATATGAACGAGCAGATAACCCACCATGCAGAAATTGATGACAAGCTCGTTCGAGGACAGCGTCATGCCGGATTTTATTACCGACTTGTTCTTTCTGCCGGTGAGCATCTCAATTTTTGCGTTTGAGTTTGCCTGCATACCGACCATAAAGACTACCGAAATGACCGCGGGAATCACCCAACGGGCAAAGCGGATAAAGGTCAGAGTGAAAGTAATTGAACCCAGCATGAAAAAGACTATCAGCTGAACAAAATTTATATAATCCGAAAAGCTTTCGTACTTTTCCGTCTGTTTTTTGATAACATAAACCGCATAACAGAAGACGCATACGGCAACCACGAACACAGATACATTTACAAGATACTGTGTTCCGTTCACAAATCCGCTCGTCGCCGTGGCTCTCTCCGCCTTCTCCGAAATCAGCTTGAGATATTCTATATTGGTGATCTCTCCGAGACGGGGCATGACGGCTCCGCCGAGTATCAGCGCAAAAAAGACGAGCACGGACATAAACTTGCTGTTTTTCTTTCCGGAAAGCAGCAGAGCTATGCGAATCATCATCATAAGTATGCCGCTCGAATGCATAAAGCACATTGCCAAATACCCGAGCCAGCATAACGGCTTATACTTCTTTTCGACCAGCTCGAGATACGCAAACATGCAGAAGAGCGTGAATGTCAATCCGTTTCTGATTCCGCTGCAGATATCATAGAACCAGTATGTAGACAGAATGAAGAACGACGCGACGAACAGATACCACTTATTCACTTCGTATCTCTGCGAAGCCCGCCACAACACCCAGAACATACTTCCGTAAGCTAAGAATATAGTAACGGCGGGAAGCATACCGTTATCCGGGAAAAGGCTGATCAGATAGAAATAAAATCCGCAAACGGGAAGCGAGTCCCAGTGCTCTTCTCCGTTTTCAATCATTCGTCTGAGGCACTTAAAGCCTCCGCGTCTGAGTTTCGCCAACGTTCTGAAATAATTATAGAGATCGTCGGTATCTTTTGGCACCGCAAAAAACGCCATAATCGACAACGCAAGTACCAAGGCAATGAACAACCACTTTATATGTTTTCTCGGAACCAGAGGATAGATAGCGCAAAACAAAAGAACTATAATTAAATATATCAGCATTTTATCACCTCTGCCCCTTCGTATATTTTTTCGAGCTGCTTTGCAGTCTCGTTTATATCATAATTTTTGATAAGCTTTTCGACCGACACGCTCTCTCTGTCGATTGATGCGAGCCTCTGCGCGTGCTTTGCCCACTCCGAGGCGGGAAGCGAAAGCGAAGCATATTCCACATTATCGTTCTGCTTAGCATATCTCGACACCGTATCCGATATCAGACACGGAAGCTTCGTCGCCTGAGCCTCTATAAGCGTAACCGGGAGTCCCTCTTTAAGCGACGGAAACACAAATACATCCATTGCCTGAAGCAGATCGTAAACATCGTTTCTGACACCCGTAAGAATGACGCTGTTCTCTATACCCAAGCGCCGCGCCTTTTCTTCTATTGCATCCTTTTCTTCGCCCTCACCTACTATAAGTAATACGGAATCAGCATTGATTTTTTTGAGTTCGGCAAAAACATCGAGAAGGAACTTATGGTTTTTAATATAATTGAGTCTGCCTACATGACCCACGACAAGCTTGTTTTCAACGCCCAACTCACGCCGCTTCCGCTCGCGCATCTCCGAGTCAAACTTATATTTGCTCAGGTCTATTCCGTTGTTGAGAATAATTCCACGCTTTTCAAAAGTGCGTTTTCCGTAAAGATAAGCCCCCGACTCGGGTCCGCAGGCCACAAGCGCAGTCCCGCAGGAATCAAGCAGCAGAGTCATAAAGAAACGGTAGACATCAAACATCCTGCGTTGAATAAAGCTTCTGTTTTCCATACACGGATCCGTCATGTGCCCATGCGGCACACGGACAGGCACACCCTCGCTGCGAGCGGCGAGCATCACAAGCCCGCTGAAAAACATAAGGTGCGAATGAACGGCGTCGTATTTGCCCTCGCGGATAACTTTTTTCAGATATTTATAGTCAGCAGGATAACCCCTCACGTTCGAAGGGCGGTGTATGACCTTTGCGCCGCTCTCGATAACCTTCGGCTCAAGAGGGCCTACCTCATCGCCGACTATGTAATATGTACACTCAAAGCGTTCGCGGTCGAGGTGCATCTGCAAGCTTGTTGCAACCACATCGAAGCCTCCGACCCTGAGAGGACTTGTAACTATCAAAACCTTTTTCTTCATCAACTGTTCTCCGAACTTTTATATTTTATCGGCAAAGCTCCGTCTGCTGCGAATATATCTCTTCAATTCGCGCGGCGGTAAGTTTGCAGTCATATCCCGCTGCGGCTACTACCGCCGACGCCGACGCACGATCTGTGTTCAAAGCAGCAGAAAGGATTCTGTCTGCCCATGCCTCCGCGCCGATATCGAGCGGGATAAACTCAAAGTTATCGAGCAGCTTTGCCTCTTCCGGCACTCCGGGCGATGCGAAGCAGTTAAGCCCGCTGCTCTGCGCCTCTATAAGCACAATTCCCAGGCCTTCAAATAACGACGGGAGAGCGAATGCATCCGCCGCGCTCATTATTCTTTCGACGTCCGTACGCCGTCCGGCAAAGATAACCTTTTCGCTAAGCCCGAGACCCGACACTTTTTCGCGGATCTTCTCCTCTTCTGAGCCTGTTCCGACAAGGAGGAGTACGCTGTCCTGATGCTTTTTGACGACCGAAGCAAAAATATCTATCAAAAATTCATGATTCTTCACCGGCGCGAACATTCCGACATGACAGAGTGTGAACCGATCTCCGATATCAAACTCACGCCTTATCTCGTCGCGATACGCCGGATTAAACGAGAACTTTTCAGTATCGACACCGTTTTTTATGACTTCAAAATCGCTGTTACCGAAGAGAAAATGCCCCGCCGCATCGGAACATGCCAGTCTGACATCCGTGAGCTTATTCATTCTCTTTTTATTGAGAGTATGAAGAGCCCTTGTAAGCCGGTTGAAATTCGAGTTGGAACTGTGGCTGTGTGCAATACACCGCACACCGACTTTTCTTGCAGCTTCGAGCGCCTCGATGCTGCTGCACGAATTGAGATGGACATGAGCCACCTTTATCTCCGGATGATTGCGCAGAACATTTTCGATATTGCGCTTATATTCCGACGGTGCGGAACGCCTGCTCGGTATCCTGAATATGCGACTTCCTTTCGTAACAAAATCATCTTCAAAAGGGATCTTGTCCTGTGTTGTTACAACCAGATCTATGGGCGTTGAAGTGTTCATAATAATATTTCTTATAAACACCTCAACTCCACCAAGATTAGATGAATATCCGAATTCGACCGCCCTGTTTTCCATCGTATCCCCCTGTTATTCATGCCAGTTTTTAAGATAGAATTTTTCAAGTTCTTCCGTAGTTGATACTATATCATATCCCGCCGCAGCTATCTCCGCCTTTGTGTTTCTACGCTCATATCCGTCGGCATATTTCAAAGCGGTACAAGCCCACTTTTTCGGCGAATCGTCGAGAGAACAAAACTCAACAAGATCAGTAATATTTATCTCCGAAGATATTGTATCAGTCGCGACTATATGCAATCCGGATGCCTGAGCTTCAACAAGCGACACCGGAAGCCCCTCGTTGAACGAAGTCATTATAAAAACATCCATTGCGCTGAGTATGCAATCGATATCAGTGCGTACACCCGTAAATATCACACTGTCAGCAAGTCCGAGCGACTTCACCTTTTCCTCTATCGCTCCGCGCAGATCGCCGTCGCCGACAAGAAGCAAAACGGCATTGCTGTTCTCCTTTTTAATCTCGGCAAAAACATCGATAAGAAGATAATGGTTCTTCTGAATATGAAAACGAGAGACATTGCCTATAACAAATTTTCCGTCAAGTCCGAGTTCCGCCCTGATTTTATCGCGCTTATCAGAAGAGAAAGCAAATTTATCCGTATCGACACCGTTTCTGATAATATAGTAGTTGCCGCGCTTTGTTGCTTTCTCGCCGTACATCCATACACCGGCATCGTTTGAACAGGCGAACAAATAGTCCGCCTGATTTTTTAGCGGAAGGCGATAAAGGTCGATCACCTTCTGCCTTATACCCTTTTGAGACAGAGCTATGTGGCTGTGCGCTATTGTTACAAGACCGTACTTCTTAGCGATCGGTAGAAACACACTTGCAGAACCCGTCATATGCGCATGGATTATTCTGTATTCCGGATGCTCTGCAAAGAACCTGTTCCAGCAGCGCTTATATTCAAAATGATTAAGTACATTATACTGTGGAAATCTGTATATCTTTCCGCCGAGAGATTCAATCTCATCGTCATAATCATAACGGTCGGGAGTATGTACAATAAAATCAAATTGCACAACGGATCTGTCAATGGTGCGGTAAATATTCATGACAAGAGTCTCCGCACCGCCGCGTTTGAGTTTTCCGAGAACTATCAATACTCTTTTTGCCGCCATATCCAACTCACCTCTCGTAGAAGTCAACAAGTATATTTGCGCATTTATTTATGTCCCAGCCGCAGTCTCTGACTTTTTCAAACGCGGAGGCGCGCAGATCGTCGGGCATTGTTTCGATTTCTTTCGCCCAGACCTTCGGGTCGGCGTCGATCGACAGGCGCTTTATGTGATCGGTTATGCAGACTTCATCTGTCACGGTATCGGACATAAGTACTGGGAGCCCTGCCGCCTGCGCTTCGACGACCGAAACAGGTAAACCCTCTTTAAAGGACGGAAAAACAAACACATCCATAGCGCTGAGCAATTGAGGAACATCGGAGCGCCTGCCCAAGAAATATATGCAGTCAGATATTCCGAGCTGATTCGCAAGTTTTCTGAGTTCATCCGTCTCCTCCGCGCCCGCCATAAGAAGCGCTGCATCAGGGTGCGCTTTCTTTATTTCAGCAAACACACGCATAAGATATGGGTGGTTCTTCTGCGGAGGAGCCACTCTGCCAACATGGCCGACGACCAATTGGTTCGTGCCGAATCCGAATTCGCTGCGTGCGTCAAATCTTTTTTCTTCGGTAAACTCATATGCAGAACAATTAATAGCATTAGGGAGCACAGTAAAGGTCTTGTCGTCTCCGTACCAGAAGCGTCCTGCGTCGCGGCCGCAGGCAAAAAGCCTGTCCGCCAAAAAGCGTGTCGGAACATTAAAAAGTCTGTTACGCCATTCTTTTTTTGGATTGAGTGAATACCATGTTGAGTGGCAATGCGCCGCCACCTTTTTTATTCCGTGCTTTCTCGCTTTGGGAGCAATAAGGCAGGTCAAATAAGGCGCATGGATATGTACCGCCGCATATTCGCCCTTGTGCTCTTCAAAAAAGCCGTCAAGCTCGGACGAGACAAAGCTTTTTATTCCGGGCGTATTTATTCTGAACACGCGCCCGCCGAGTGCTTCTATCTCGGCGCGTCTGTCGCGCTCGCACTCCTTGAAATACATTATGTCAAATTTTATATCTTCCGGCATCGCGCGAAAATAGTTGAGCACAACGCTCATCACGCCGTTTGCGACACCTATATCCGGCACAAAATGCAGTATTCTCATATTGCAGCCCCTATTCTCAGATGAGTCCGAGATTGCTGTAGATAGTCAGCATCTCGCGGTTGACATTCTCGGTCGAAAAATCCCTGACCATATCGAGACCGTTTTCGCCGAATGTGCGAAGCTTCTCGCGGTCGTTCATAAGCTCGAGTATTTTTTCCGCCATCATCCCGCTGTCGCCGACGGGAACGAGATATCCGTTGACCCCATCTTCGACTGCGTCTTTGTTGCCGCGCACGTCGGTGGCGACTATCGGATTTCCCATGGCCATAGCCTCGATAAGGTTTATCGGCAGACCCTCCTGGAAGCTCGACGCGACCGACAGATCGCTCAGACCCACGAGGTTATTTATATCGCGTCGATAGCCGAGAAAATCGACACTTTCGGCGATACCGCGCTCGGCGACCATCCGCTTATACTCTTCGAGCCTTATCGGCTGACCGGGCAGAAGCAGCTTCACGTTTTTGTTCTTCTGCACTATTTTTTGGAGCGCATCGAAGAGCATCGGCTGGTTCTTTCTGACCGAGAGATCGGCGGGATAAATCATAATAAAAGTATCGTTATCGTAGCCGTATTTGGCTCTGAGTCTCGCTTTTTCTTCGTCGTCGACCGCCTTAAATCGGTCAAGCTCAACGCCGACGCCGTGAACCTGATATATCTTTCCGGCTCTGAACTTTTTCTCATGCGCGAGGGCATAATCCTCGCTGTTTATGGTTATAAGGCAGTCGGTATATTTTGAAAGATACTTTTCAACAGGATAAAAGAACAGCCAATTCTTGAGCGGCGCGCCTTTGAAGAAATGAAAACCGTGCGCCGTATAAATTACTTTTGTTCCCTTTTTGCGAGCACCCTTTGCCGCCAGGCGGGCAATGACCGCGCCCATGGGAGTGTGGCAATGTATGGCATCGTAGTTATTGCTGTCGATAACTTTTTTGAGCGTTTTATATGCCTTTATGTTATCGGGTCTCAGAGGTTGACGCTCGAACGGTACTTCAAATGTTTTGTCGATTGCCGACAGATCGAGTCCAGGCTTGTCCGCGGAATTGTCCTTGAACGCGGCATCGACTTGGGCTCCGTGGGCTTTGAGCTCGCGGATGAACGGCATATGAAACTGCCCGATATGGCTGCGCACCGTGGCGACGAATAAAACTTTCATCGGTTATTCTCCAATCGTTTTACTGCTGCATATTGCTGACTATTTCTTCAACGCGCTGTTTGAGAGCCGCGGAATTTTCCGAAAGCTCCTGTTCGCTCATGGCGGCGCACTTTTTTTCGTAATCGCGTATTGCGCTCACACCCTCGTCGAAGATGCGGCGTATCTCATCGATATCGCCGACCTTTGATACATCGCAGAATGCGCGGGAAAGTATCGCGCAGTTCGAGCCGAGCCTGTAATGCTCGGGGATTATCATCTCTGCCGGCAGAAGCCCGCTTCCGAGCGAAGCTATTCCGCCGAATCCGTAGTTCTTGATCCCGTCGGCTTTGAAGCGTTCAACGAGTCTGTCCACAGTGCCGTCCGCCAGCTCCTCAAAGAGGAACTTTTTGCCGTAGGAATGGGAGAGGTCGTTGAGACCGATATGTATTTCATCAATGCCGCCGACGGAGATTATATCGTCTATCTGCTCTGCGGCTTCTCTGGTTTCGAGCAAAAGCGAAGTGGTCGCTCTGCCGTCGACCGCTTTTATAAAAGTCTCGACCTCGCGGACGGTTTTGAAATACGGCAGCATGACAACATCGGGCTCGCAGGCGAGAACGCCTTCGAGTTCATCAGAAAAGCCGTCAAAAATCGGGTCGGTGCGCACGAATATCTGCGCGTTTTTGACCGCCGATTTCACTTTCGGGATATCCGAAATGCTGTGCTTCGACTTCACGGAATCCCAGTTTTTCTGGCGTTTCTCTTTGCCGTACTGTTCGAGATCGATGAATATTCTGTCAACGCCCGCTCCGTCCGCTATCGAAGCGACCTCGGGACTGTTTGTTATGTACATCAGCTTAAGCATCTTTGTTCTCCTTCGTCTGAGAAGTTTTGCCGACATTGTCGTTATCCTTCATCGTCAGAACATTCCAGACGGTTTGGAACAGAATTTTGCAATCGAGTCCGAGAGAGAGATTGTCGACATATTCGACATCGTACTTTATTCTGTCGTTCCAGTCTATCGCTTTTCTGCCGTGAACCTGCGCAAGACCCGTTATTCCCGGGCGCACCTCAAAGCGTCTGCGCTGAAAATCGGTATATTCTTCGAGCTTCCACGGATGATATGTAAGTGTCGGGCGCGGACCGATAAAGCTCATATCGCCCTTGAGAATATTTATGAACTGCGGCAACTCATCAAGGCTGGTCGCTCTTATTATTTTTCCGACGCGAGTCACGCGGCTGTCGCCCTTATACGAATACTGACCCGTTCCCATATGCTCCGCACCGACGCACATCGATCGGAACTTGTACATTTCAAAAACTTTTCCGTCTTTTCCGAGGCGTTCCTGCTTGAAAATCACGGGACCTTTTGAATCGAGCTTCACCGCCGCAGCGACGGCGAGAAGGATCGGCGAAGACACAGCCGTGCCTATGAGAGAAAATGTTACATCGAGAGCTCTTTTGACACCTTTATACAAAAATTATCCCTCCAGAAAGAATCCTGCGCCGTGCAGCATGAGGGCGCATTTACCTATCTTTAATTATACCAATATATATGAAAATTTTCAACAGTCTTTTGTGTTGAAAACAGATTTATATCAGTCATATAAAAAATAACGAAAAGTAAGCGCTTTTTTGAATATTCAAGCAACTTTTGCGCATAAAAAATCAGCAATACGGCAAAAAGTCGTACTGCTGATAACATTTTTATTCCACGGGCACGGCGACGCGCTCGCTCTCGAGCACCATCTCCTCCTCTTTCTTGAGGAAAGTGACGGCAGGAGTATCCTTGCCCGGCTCTTTGTATGTTTTGACTATTTTCTTGACGACCCTACGCACATCGGCATTGTCATCATACATTATCTCGCTGAGCTCCTCGAGGCCCGCAAAAAAATCATCCTCATTTATATCAATTGGCTTTCCGATATGTATGAGATTATTCGCGGTCGCCTCAAGTCCCTCTTCGTCCATGAGCAGCTCTTCATAGAGCTTTTCACCCGGACGCAGACCGATGAATTTTATATCAATATCCTTATATGGCGTATAGCCCGAAAGTCTGATAATATTCTCCGCGAGATCGACTATCTTCACAGGCTCGCCCATATCGAGCACAAATACCTCGCCGCCCTTTGCGGAAGCGCCCGCCTGAAGAACAAGGGACACAGCCTCGGGGATGGTCATGAAATAACGGATGATATCCTTGTGAGTGACGGTTACAGGACCGCCGTTTGCTATCTGATCCTTGAAAAGCGGGATAACCGAGCCGTTCGAGCCGAGGACATTGCCGAATCTGACGGCGACAAACTCGGTATCCGAATGCTTGTTGTAGGTCTGGACTATCATCTCGCAGATACGCTTTGTCGCGCCCATGATATTCGTGGGGTTGACAGCCTTATCTGTTGAGATAAGCACAAAGCGTTCCGTGCCGAACTTGTCCGCCGCGCGAACGGTTTTGAGAGTGCCAAAAACATTGTTCTTGACAGCTTCGTTGGGGTTGTCCTCCATAAGGGGCACATGCTTATGCGCCGCGGCATGGTAGACGATATTCGGATGATATCTTGCAAACACGGATTCAAGGCGTTTGCTGTCTCTGACGGAACCTATGAGCACCTTGACATCGACTTCCGGATGAGTGCGCAGAAGCTCGTTCTGGATATTATAAGCGTTGTTCTCATAGATATCGAAAATTATGAGCTTGTGCGGCGAATGCTCCGCTATCTGACGGCAGAGCTCGCTGCCTATCGATCCGCCGCCGCCCGTGACGAGAACCGTCTTTCCGCTGACATAGTCCATGACAGAATCGAGCTTTTTCTTTATCGGCGGGCGGCCGAGAAGATCTTCTATATTGATGGAACGGATATTTGAAAGTCCCATCTTCTTATCTATCATCTGTCCGATGCTCGGGAGCGTCTTAACGACACAACCGGTCTTTGAGCAGCGCCGAAGTATCTCGCCCTTGCGTTCCGGAGTCGCGGACGGAATGGCAAAAATTATAGTCTTGATATTATATTTTTCGGCAACTTCCTCTATCTTATCGCATTTGCCTATGACTTTAACACCGTATACAGTGCTGCGCTTTTTATCCGGCGAATCATCAAGAATACAAACCGGATAATATTCCATAGCGGGACTTGTTTTTATCTCGTGGATCAATATATTTGCAGCGTCGCCGGCACCGATTATCATAGTGTTGTTGCGGTTCGACTTGGGCGTAATGCCCTTCCACGGCTTGCGTCTGAGCGTTCTGAGCACCATTCTGACAGCCACCACTCCGGCGCCCGAAAGCAGTACCGCCATAATATATATGCTCGGCGCAAAATCCGGAAATTTCAGCGCAGTGCGGATAAGAGCGAAAGCTATCGACGAGCTCATGGCACACACCGCAACTATGCACGCGTCGCGCATGGAGGCATACTCCCAGAGCACCTGATAGGTCCTCGACAACGTGAACACGCAGGTCTCAATTCTTGCCGGAGTGTTCGGCACCACTACTGCAGGGGCAGAGGGAACACCGGCGGCGGAAACCAGAATGGCAGATCATATTCTTGACCTTACCACCAGAAAAACGGATGCGGCAAAGCAGATCAGCGCATCTGCGTTTATTGACGCATGCCAGCTGCTCGGCGACGCGCAGGCGCAGTTATCCGGCGTAGCGATGCACTCGGCGACAAAGTCTTATCTGAAAAAGCTGAATCTGATCGAGACAGAGCGTGATTCTACGGATGTTGAGTTTGACACCTATCAGGGTAGACGTGTGACCGTGGATGATGGCTGTCCGGTAACTTCCGGTGGCGTGTATACGACATACCTGTTTGGCAATGGTGCGGTAGCTTACGGCAATGGTTCTCCGACCGGATTTGTTTCAACAGAGGTTGACCGTGATAAGCAGACCGGTGGTGGTATTGATTATCTTATCAACCGTAAGGTGTTCATCCTGCATCCGAGAGGAATTGCGTACACCGGAGCAAAACGTGAGCAT
>OGZG01001353.1_pt1 | contig 18582 bp, 20 predicted proteins | sample 1576781 | NCBI WGS metagenome assembly OGZG01 (sample SAMEA3541502, study PRJEB24748) | human gut metagenome | biome: human gut; feature: human-associated habitat; material: faeces | place: China | collected 2012 | reverse complement strand
AAAGGTTGAAAAACCTTGAATTTTCAATAAAAAACACTTGATTATATGAGGAGGAATAAAATATGAATGGAAAATTCAAACTTGAATGGGACAAGATCGGCGAACGTTTTTATGAAACTGGCGTCGACAGAGGGGTTCTGTATCCTATGCAGGATAGCGGCGAATATGGGAAAGGTGTTGCGTGGAATGGTTTGACAGGCATTACTGAATCTCCTTCCGGCGCGGAAGCATCTCCAATTTACGCAGATAACCTCAAATACTTGAATCTGGTATCCGCAGAGGAATTCGGTATGACTATTGAAGCATACACATACCCTGACGAATTTGGCAGATGTCTCGGCGAATGCGAAGCAACAGAAGGCGTATCTATCAGTCAGCAGGCGCGCAAACAGTTTGGTGTCTGCTATAGAACAAAGATGGGTAATGACACGAAGGGGACAGAACTGGGTTATAAACTGCATTTGGTATACAACTGCCTGGCTGGTGTATCCGATAAGGGTTATGCTACAGTTAACGAATCCCCTGAGGCAATGACATTGTCCTGGGAAGTTACAACAACGCCAGTGGATGTACCCGGCTTTAAAGCTACTGCTTGCCTTGTTATTGATTCCACTAAAGCTAATCCTGAGAAGTTGGAAGCACTGGAAAAGGTTCTGTATGGATACGAAACAACAGAAGCTAAGCTGCCTACACCTTCTGAAGTAATTGAAATGATGAAAACAGTAGCAGCGTGAAAACGCATTATAACATAACTTGTAAGTAATTCTTGGAGTCGTACTCAGGTAAGCTGGCGGCTCCTTTTAATTTGAAAGGAGAACAAAACATGCTGAAAAAGACAATCACTTATAAAGACTATAACGGCGTAGAAAGAACAGAAGATTTCTGGTTCAATCTGAATGAAACCGAAATTACAGAAATGGAACTTGGTGTGCATGGCGGTTATACAGCGATGGTGAATAAAATTATTGCAACAAAAGATTTCCCTACTCTGATTAAAATCTTCAAAGATCTTGTTCTGGCTGCGTATGGCGAAAAGAGCGCCGACGGCAGAATGTTTATCAAAGAGGACAGAGACGGTTATCGTTTGTCTAACAATTTCAAACAGACAGAAGCATATAACATCCTGTATATGGAACTGGCTACAGATGACAAGGCTGCGGCAGAATTCGTTAATCGCATCCTTCCTTCTGACATTTCTAAGCAGATTGCAAAAGAACTGCCTGAAACCGTCAATCAGTAACTACGAAAACAATGGAGGATAAGAGATGCTCGAAATTATTGTTCCGGCTATAGAATATTGGGATGAAAAAAACGAACTGTTCGTGCCCAAGACGAAAGAACAGACATTGAGATTAGAGCATTCTCTTGTCTCTCTTTCGAAATGGGAATCAAAATGGCATAGACCATTTCTTTCAACGAAAGACAAAACAAATGAAGAGATCCTTGATTATGTTAAGTGTATGACGTTAACACAAGGCGTAAAAGACGAGGTGTATACGCGCTTGTCTCATGAGAACTTAAGAGATATTAAGGATTATATCGATAACCCTATGACGGCAACAATTATCTACGAAGATAAATCTCAGAGTTCTAATAAAGAGCCCATTACTGCTGAACTGATTTATTACTGGATGATTGCACATCAGATTCCATCTGAGTACCGAAAGTGGCACTTAAATCAGTTGCTTACTTTGATTCGTATTTGCAACATTAAGAATGCACCTCCAAAGAAGCAAAGCAAAAAAGCTATAGCAAGTAGACAGGCGGCATTGAATGCAGCTCGCAAAAAGAAATTTAACACAAGAGGGTGATAAAGCTTGTTTAACACAAATCGAAAAAAAGCAAGGCGTTTCCGCCCTCGAATCACACCAAATACTGTGACAGTCATTGTTTGTCTGTCACTTTTATTTTGCACTTGTATCGTAATTTGGGGGATGGTACAAGCGCAATGCGGTGTAGATAGCTCATCTATCGTGGATAGTGCTCTTCGCGTATTTGGTACTGAATTAGGTATCTGTGGATTGCTTACTATGTATAAGCGCTGGGTGGAACTACAAGATCGCAGGGTTGAAGAACGAAGAAGGGGTGAAAAAGATGTTACACGAAACAACGAAAGTGACGATTCAGAATTTGCTGACAGTTAAGAGCTTAGTCACACTTATGCTAACAGTTGTGTTTGCTGCCTTATCCATTATTGGAAAAATCGACGGCAAAGACTTCCTTAACATTTTCCAAATCGTTGTAGTCTTCTATTTTGGCACACAGTATCAGAAAGCTAAAGAAGGTGACACGAATGGCTAACAAGATGACAGGAGTTGAACTCGTTAAATTTGCGAGGGGAAAAATCGGGACACCTTATGTGTACGGTATGAAGGGCAGAAAAATGTCCCAAAGCGATTTTAACGAGCTTTACAAGAAATATGGAGATAAATTTGTTCCTCGCAGCGATATTAAAAAAGTAGGCAAAGTCTGTGTTGACTGCTCAGGTCTTATTTCCTGGGCTACGGGCATCGCATTAGGTTCGAGTCAATGGATGGCGAAAGCGAACATCAAAAAACCGATCGGTACAATTGTACAGGCTCCTATTGGAGCATTGGTTTGGATGTGCGGTCACATTGGGATTTATTCTGGTATGAAGAATGGAGTTCCTTACTATATCGCAGCAGACGGAAGCAAATACGGTGTTCGGGAAGTACCGCTCAGCTATAACAAGTTTACGCATTGGCTGTTAGTTGAGAGTGTGTTCTCTTATGAAATGGAGGATGACGAAGTGGTAAAAAAAGAAAAATTCGAAATTGACGGAAAGATTGTCGAATTAGATGCTATCCGAAAAGACGGCAGGGTGTATCCATACATTCGTGATATCGCTCCTGCTATGGGTTATGAAGTATCCAATAAGGGTGCAATGCCCAAATTGAGCAAGAAGGTGTAACAAATGATTAGTGTCAGACACAGAGGCAGCTTTTCAAATTTAGAAAAATTTTTGAAAAATGCCCAAAAGGGTGCTAGAGCAGTTGATCTTAACGCATATGGTCAAGAAGGTGTAGCAGCCCTAATGTCTGCAACACCGATTGATAGCGGTAAGACTGCATCATCTTGGTATTACGAAATTCAAGAAGAAAAAGATTCTACAGTTATTTCCTTCTGCAATTCAAATATTCAAAATGGAGTTCCCATTGCTGTGATTTTGCAATATGGGCATGGGACAGGAACCGGAGGCTGGGTACAGGGGCGAGATTACATCAATCCTGCTATCCAGCCTATTTTTGATGAAATTGCAAATCGAGCGTGGAGGGAGGTTACTAAGAAATGAGCACAACGATTGATCAAAGAGTTGTTGAGATGCGCTTTGATAACAAGCAATTCGAATCAAACGTATCCACAACAATGTCTACGTTGGAAAAACTCAAATCTAAATTAAACTTTACAAACTCCGCAAAAGGACTTGGAGCTATTGGAGATTACATCAAGAAAATTGATTTTTCCGGGATTAGCTCTGGTGTTGATGTAGTACAAGCAAAATTTTCTGCTTTGGAAGTAATAGGCGTAACAGCTCTTGCAAATATTACGAACTCCGCAGTAAATGCTGGAAAGAGAATGCTAAATGCATTAACGATAGACCCTATTTCGACTGGTTTTAGTGAGTACGAACTTAAGATGGGATCGGTTCAAACAATTATGGCAGGTACTGGTGAAAAACTTGAAGTGATTAACAAGTATCTGGAAGAGTTGAACGCATATTCAGATAGAACAATTTATTCTTTTTCTGATATGACTTCCAGTATCGGTAAATTCACAAACGCCGGCGTTAATCTGAAAGACGCGGTTAAAGCAATTCAGGGTGTAAGTAACGTTGCTGCTATTTCCGGTGCGAATGCTGACGAAGCGTCTCGAGCAATGTATAACTTTGCGCAGGCGTTGTCAGTTGGTTCGGTAAAACTGATCGACTGGAAATCTATTGAAAATGCAAATATGGCCACCGTAGCTTTTAAAGATGAACTCATAAAGACAGCTACAGAGATGGGAACGCTTGTTAAAGTCGGAGAGCAATATAAGACCACAACAACAGATATGAATGGGAAAGTATCTGATTTGTTTACATCTACAAAAGGATTCAATGACTCCCTTAGCAATCAATGGATGACATCCGAGGTTCTTATCAAAACGTTGAACAAATATTCTGATGAAACTACTGAGCTTGGTAAAAAAGCTTTTCAGGCTGCTACGGAAGTAAAAACATTCAGCGAAATGTGTGACTCTTTAAAAGAAGCTGCTCAATCTGGTTGGGCGGCTACATGGGAGACTATTTTCGGTGATTATACCGAAGGTGTAAAGTTGTGGACCGGTATTTATAATACAGTTTCTTCAGTTATTGATGCATCGTCTAATGCGAGAAATGAAATCCTTAAAGTGTGGAAAGAGTTTGGTGGACGAGCAGCCATCGTTGAGGCTCTTAGCAATGCTTTTAATGCTCTAGCTAATGTTCTATCTGCTGTTAAAACAGCATACAGAGAGATATTTCCAAGAATGGATGGTAAGCAATTAGCGACGTTGAGTAAAAGAATCGAAATGGTTACAAAAGGATTCGAGGAGCTTACAAAAAGGAACATGCCGAAAGTTCAAAAAACTTTTGAGGCATTCTTTGCGGTTATAAAAGGCATAACGACAGTCATTGGAACAGGATTGAAAATTGCTATTAAGGCAGCAGTGGTTGTTATTACTATTCTTGCACAAATTATATTTGACATTAGTGATAAGCTGTCTGTGGTCATTCTTGCTTTCAGAAAATGGGTGACAGAGAACGAAATTCTCAAAAAATCTTTGAGCGTGGTAGTTGGTATATTGACAGTATTCATAAGCAAAGTAATCAGTGTAGGAAGCGCAATTATCAGTGGTTTTTTAGATGCTATCAGTATTATCGTGACGTTGGTTGAAGAATTCTTCCAGCTTGAAATTGTTCAGAACATTTTGTCTGCATTTGTCGGTGTTGTATCCACGGTGTTTGCGAACATTAAACAGTTCTTAACTGCTGGCATCTATATCATAAGAGAATTCATCAATACGATTCGAAATCTGGATGAAATTTCACTTAAGAATGTGTCTGAGGTATTTAAAGATTTTGGATCGAAAATCAAGGAGCATTTCGAAGGTATCGATGAAATGTTTGGGAATATTTCTGATGCGACCAATAAATTCAAAGATACTGTAAAAGATAGCTTCGAAACGACTGGCGGGACAGTGGATGGTCTTCAAACCAAATTCCAAAGATTTGCGAAGGTTGTAAGCAATGCTTTGTATAGCATTGGGCCGGCTGAGGTATTTGCTGTTGGATTTGGCGTAGCCTTAATCTGGTTCTTGAGAAAAATCAACATCGCAATCAACAACGTAACAAAACCGATTGCATCCTTCTCTGGTATAATGGGGAGTCTTTCTCAGGTGTTAAAATCGTTTGCATTTTCTGTGAAAGCTTCGGCTTTAACTTCGGCAGCCTTGGCTATTGCAATTTTGGCTGGTTCTTTGATTATTCTGTCTAAATCTATCAACAAAAAGGATATGCTTGTGGCAGCTCTTGTTCTTGGAACTCTCGGTGCAGCACTTGCAGCATTTACAAAATATGTAAGCAGTTTCGGTAATATCGATAAGTTCGTTGTAACAATGCTTTCTTTTGCAGGGGGACTTCTGATTCTTACTGCTTGTATGAAAATTATCGAAGGTATTGACAGTACGAAAATCGGTCAAAGCTTTACCGGACTAATCGGTATCATGGTTGTTATGGCAGCGTTTGCAGTATTACTTGCAAAGTATGCACCGGCATTATCTGCAAATTCTATATTCCTTGTTTCGTTCTCGGCATCCGTATTATTGATGGTATACGCACTCGATAAATTAACAACCGTCGATATGGAAGCAGTTAGAAATAGTCTTGATACATTCGGTACAATTCTTGTAACACTAGGCGCAATCAGCTGGGTGATGGGAAATATTAAATTTGGTTCTGCAGCAGGAGTTCTCCTTCTTTCTGCAGGAATCGTGGCATTTCTTCACTCGTTGGATTATATTTGCAATTACGATTTCAACCTTTCATTAGGAGCTATTGGGAAACTTGTACTCGTATTCGGGACTCTTGCGGGAGCATTTGCGGCTACGAAACTTGCAGGGAAATACGCTGCGGACGCAGGCGTTATGTTGCTCGGTATGGGTATTGGGCTACGATTGATGGGAAGCACGCTTAAAATATTGGCTGACTTTGATATTCCATCTCTTATCAAATCTGTAGCAGGAGCGTCTACACTTATCTATGCTATGAAATTCCTTATTGAAGCAACTTCTAAAGCGGGCGAACATGCGGCAAAAGCAGGCGCTACGTTGATTCAAATGGGCGCTGCAATGGTAATATTAGCTGCTGTAGTTGCTATTATGGCTCATATCGATTTCTTTGGTATTGTGAAAGCAGTGGCGGCTATCACAGTTATCATGGATGCTATGTCTGGCCTTGTTAGAGCTACGGAAAAAGCAAAGGATATAAAAGCAACCTTGGTTATTATTGCGCTGATTATTGCTGAACTGGTGGCAGCCATCGGTGTTTTGGCAATGTTAGATCCTCAACAGTTGATTATGGCAACGGCGGCCGTTACCGGCATTATCGGGGTATTTACACTGCTAATTAAAGCGTTGGATACTATCAGCAATGCAAAATCCTATGGCGAAAAAGCTTTGGTTAGTTTGGGTGTTATGACAGCTTTTCTTGTAACTATTAGTGCTTTTTTGTTATTTATCGATAAACTGGAAGTCTCTGCTTCTATTGAAACTGTAGGTTCTATCTGCTTACTTTTATTAAGCATGACTGCGGCTACAGCTATTATGAGTGCAATGGGACCTTTAGCAAATGGTGCTTTTGCAGGCGCATCGGCAATGTTGAAAGCTCTTTTCCCTGTTGCAGCGGTAATTGGGATGATTGGATTTATTGCGGGTCTTTTAGGTGAAATTTTACCTGAAGGTGCAGAATCAGCTATCGACCGTGGACTGAGCATCATCCAAAAAGTTGTAAATGGTATCGTCGAAACCTTAGCAGGCATTGTGACAACAGCACTTACTTCCTTGACAGCAGGGCTTGTTGAAGTGGGCAATAACCTATCTGCTTTTGGCGAGAGTTTGTCTGGGTTTATCGAAAGTGTAAGACTGATTGATGATAAGGCTTTGACTGGGACAGGATACCTCACTGGTATTCTATTAGAACTCACAGGCGGTGGTTTCTTAACAAGGTTTGGCGGATTGGAATCCACTTTGAGTTCTATGGCTGGAATGGATTTCACAGGGCTCACAAATACTGTTGATGCTGTTTCGTCGATGGGTAAGAAAATGTCGAAGCTTGAGAAGGTGAAAGAATGGTTCGATAACAACGATATCAGATCGTTCGGATTCCAGCTGAAAACATTCGCTGAAGCATTTTCTAACTACACCGAAGCTGTCCCTACAAATGGTGCAGAGGCGGCAACAGCTACGACCGAAATTGCATCTTCCTTCACAGCTCTCGATAAGATGATTTCCTCCAGTAAGAACCTGTTCTCCGGAGAAGTTAATCTGAGCACTTTTGGCGAGCAGCTTGTTAAATTCAGTGAAACACTGAAAACATTCTATGGCAACGTAAAGGGAATAAATGCTGAACAGCTTACAGGTGTGCTCAGCGGGGTTAATCAACTGACTTCTGCCGTTAAACAGATTGGGAAATTGGATCCCGGGACGGTAAGTTCCTTCAAAGTAACATTCTCGGACATGGCATCTCAGGCAATTCAGGCTTTTGTTGATACAATTAGAAACTCTACACCGCAGGTTAGAGCATCTATGAATAATCTGGTTTTTGCGATTAACGCAGGTTTAAGCAGTAATTCTATCATGTTTAAAATGGCGGGACAAACAGTTATTTCTAACTTGATTCTTGGGATGAATGCAATGAGTGGCAATGCGAAAGAGGCAATGCACAAACTTTCTCGTACGGCATGGTTTGAAACAACGAAGTTCTACAACAATTACTATTCTACTGGACAATATCTCATTAAGGGGTTCATTAACGGTATGAAGAGTAAAAAAGGCGATGTCAAAAAAGTCGGCAAAGAATTGGGCAAAACTGCTTTGGATAGCATGGATAAAACCTTAGATATTCATTCGCCAAGCCGGGAAGCTTTTGTGAGAGGCTTGCAGACAGTAAAAGGCTATGTAAACGGTGCAAAATCCAAATTTGGGGAACTGAAGAACACAGTATCTGGTGGCATGAAAGACAACGTTCTTGGTACATTGGACGGCTTTAAATCCACTATCCAGAAGAAAGGTGCGGACGCAACATCTGCATTTGGGGATTCTATGCTTTCTTCGTTGTACGATTATGTTCCGGAACTGAAAACTATGTTTGGTGATATTTCTCTTGATTTCAATGATGGTTCTATATCTGATGCAGCTGACTCTCTTGGTGCAAGTCTTTCTTCGAATGCGGTATCTGCTATGAATGACGTAAGCAATGCTACAAAGTCAGCTTCTAAGGGACTCGGTGGTTATAGCAGTTCTTCCAAATCTGCGAAAAAGAGTACAGATATACTGGCAGAGGCTCTCGAAAAATTGAGTAAAAAGAAGAAAACCGACACCAAGAAAACATACGAAGCCGTAACGGCTCTGCAGAAGTATATGCAGCAGCGTTATAAAGAATCCGAACAGTATGGAACCGATACCGAAACACTGAAGAAATATCGGGCGGAACTGGAAGAGCTTACGAAGAAAAGAGATATCATAAAAAAGAAAGCTGAGGATGCTGTAAAAGGACGAATCAAACTTTCCGAGGATGAAAAGAAGCAGGTTAAATCTGATTTGGAAGAAATCGAAAAATCTGTGGAGTCTAAAACAGAGGAAATTGAGAAACACCTCGAAACGATGTGTACCAATGCCAAAAAGATTTATACCGATCTGCGGGATAACATTAAGAAGACGTTTGAAGAAGGCTTGGACTTCTCCAAAATCAAACTGGACACGGGGATTGATTTGTTTAAAGAATTTAAACTCGACGAGGAGGTTACTCCGAAGAGTATTCTTGATAACATGAAGTCTCAGGTTAAGGGTGTGGAGAAGATGATGAAAAGTCTCGATAAACTTAGTCAGAACGAGAGCCTGAGTTCTGGACTTCTCGATAAGCTCAAGGAAATGGGTGCATCTGGAGCATCTTACATAGACGCTTTCTCTAAGATGACAAGTCAGCAGCTGAGCCGTGCAAGCGAGTATTTCGAAAAGACAGGAATACTGTCTGGTAAGAAGCTTCTTGACGGTATGAAGGACAGCTTCACAAATCTGGAGAAATGGCAAAGCGATATCGGCACGTTACTTACTACAGGTTTGGACCAGCGTATTATCGAGAAACTCGCATCTATGGGTACGTCCTCTCAGGAATACCTTAATGCGTTTATGACTTTTACACCGGAAGATATCGAAGCTTTCAACCAAATGTATGTAAGCGCATTGAAGCTGCCTAACGATGCGGCGGACGATATTATGAAATCGTTTGTCGATACGTGGAACAGAGCTGCGAATGCTTCTGTCGGCATTGATGCGACAAACAGTGCAGCACTTGTTGAAGGTGCTACAGAACTCGGTGCCAGCATGACAGGTGGACTTGAACAAGGTATCGAGAACAAAAAAGAAACACTTCTCGAAAAAGCTGGAAACGTGGCAATTCAGACACTCAAGAAGTTCGGAGAGAAACTGAGCCGTAAGAATGGTTCTGAAATCGGCGAGGACGTTACAGCTGGTCTCGAATCTGGTATTCGTAGCGGTAAGAGTGGTGTAATCTATGCGGCAGTGGATGTTGCACTAGAGGCGTATAAAGCAGCAAAGAAGGCACTGGATATCAATTCTCCTTCCGGCATGTTTGAGTCTCTTGGCGTTTGGTCCGATGCGGGTTTTGCAAAAGGATTTATCAAGAACACCCATGTTGTGGTATCTGCAGTTAAGGATGTTGCAGGAGATGCACTTTCGGGTATGAAGAAAGCAATGTCTAAAATTGCAACGGCGGTTGATGGTGACTTCGATATAAACCCTACTATTTGTCCGATTGTTGATTTGACAAATGTTGAGGAGAGCGCGGCATTGATTGGTTCTTTGTTATCCGGCAATCAGACATCGGGTCTGGCAGTTTCCACCCAAAGATCTGTCAATAACTCTTTGGCTGCAAAACAAACAGCGAGCAATGAAAGAAACCGTCAAAATGGAGAAACAATTATCAACAATTTTGAACAGAACAATTATTCGCCGAAGGCGCTGTCTAGGGGTGAAATCTATAGACAGACCAAGAATCTGTTCTCTGCAGCGAAAGGAACGGTGAAAGGCGTATGATTAAATCGATTACGGTGACAAATCCACAAGGAGAAAAACTGAAAATGGAATTGACAGCCCCTGAAAAAACGGGGCTGATCGTCACCAGTATTACCGGATTAGGGCCGGTCAAGGCAGAGATTAAATGTACGAGTATTGCCACAAGTGATGGGTCTATATTTAACTCTGCAAGATTGGGAGAAAGAAATATTGTGTTAAAACTTCAATTCCTGCCAAATCCGACGATTGAAGAGACACGATTACTCACATACAAATACTTCCCAATCAGAAAGAAAGTGAAGTTACTGATCGAAACAGATAAGAGAATTGCGGAAATAGAAGGCTATGTTGAAACTAACGAACCTGATATTTTCAGCAAAAATGAATCTACTCAAATTTCTATAATCTGTTCCGACCCGTACTTCTATTCCGCAGGTGAGAAAGGAAACAACATTACCGTTTTCTATGGCGTTAACAACAACTTTGAATTTCCTTTTTTCAACGAATCCTGTACAGAATCCCTAATCGAGTTTGGTATTGTTGCATACTCGACAGAACGGGTTATCAATTATTCTGGGGATGCTGATATTGGCGTAGTCATTCGAGTCTATTTTACTGGTAAGGTAGATAATCTATCCATTTATAACGTGAGGACTCGAGAGTTTTTTAAGATCAATACAGAGCGATTGAAGACTATGACTGGTTCAGCCTTCATCCAAGGCGACGAGGTTACCATTTCTACGATTAAAGGGGATAAGTACATCAAACTTCTGAGAAAAGGAAAAGAAACGAATATCCTCAACTGCATCGACAGAGAGTCTACCTGGCTTACGCTGACACATGGGGATAATATTATCGGTTATACGGCTGACGACGGCGGCTCTAATTTGCAGTTTAGAATCGAGAATCGAATTGTGTATGAGGGGGTATAACTATGGAACTTTATGTTTTAAATAAAGACATGCAGGCCATACACCTCCTCGATACATTCGAGTCGCTACTATGGACTGAACGATATTACGAATGTGGTGATTTCGAGATATCATCGCCAGCAAGTATAGAGTTGCTGAAAACATTCGAAAAAGAAAACTATCTCTGGTCTAAAGATTCTGATACTGTGATGATTATTGAGGATTTGGAAATTTCCTCCGATCAGGATAAAGGGACACTGTTCTCTGTTACAGGACGGTCTTTAGAATCTATTCTTGAGCGTAGAATCGTATGGAATCCTACAGTTCTTACCGGAAATCTACAAGACGGTATAGAAAAATTATTGAATGAGAATGTCATCTCTCCAACAATCCAAGAGAGAAAGATAGAAAACTTCTTGTTCGAACGGTCTACTGATGAGCAGATTACAAAACTGACTGTGGAAGCAGAATATGATGGCGATAATCTGTATGAAGTGATTCAAACACTCTGCAAAACCAACAGTATTGGCTTCAAAGTTGTGATAAACGACAAGAATCAATTCATATTCAAACTGTACGCGGGTGTTGATCGTTCTTATAATCAGAACGAAGTTCCTTATGTCTTGTTCTCTCCGAGATTCGATAACATCATAAACAGCAATTATCTTGAGTCAAATAAGACTTTAAAAACAGTTGCGCTTGTCGTCGATGGTAAAGAGGATAAGAGAAAAACAGTAGTTGTAGAAGCGGAGGGTGGCGCTAAGACTAACCTCGAACGTAGAGAACTGTATGTATCGTCAAGCGTTTCTTCTGATGAATCTGATGTCACGTCCAAGATGAAAGAGACTGGTAAAGTGGAACTCACCAAAAACACCATTACAAAAACATTTGAGGGAGAGGTTGAATCCACACAATTGTATGTGTACGGTGAAGATTTCTTAATTGGCGATATTGTGCAAGTTGTAAATGAATACGAGGTCGAAGCAAAAACACGAGTTGTTGAAGTTGTGACATCTCAAACACTCGAAGAAAATAAAATTTATCCGACATTTGAAACAGTGATATAACGGAAGGAGGAAATTCAAAATGGCTTTAACATATGGCTTTTATAACTCTCTGAATGGAGATAGAAAATACAATGCAATGGATATTAGCCGATTATTTGATGGTCTCATTAAAGACGGCGTATTCATGTCCATTGGCTCAGCTTTCATTGTAGAAGCATCCAGTGAAAGAGTGGTTAATGTTGGTATTGGCAGAGCATGGTTCAATAATACATGGACATATAACGATGCAATCCTTCCTTTAAGACTGAGTGCATGTGATATTCTTCTTAATCGAATCGATGCTGTAGTTATTGAGGTTAACACCAACGATAACGTTCGGAAAAACGATGTTAAGATTGTAAAGGGCGAGGAAGCATCAGAACCGCAGCGTCCTATATTGTCCAAAGAGAATAACTGTTATCAGTATCCACTGGCTTATATTTATGTTTCTGGTACTGCTGACGGCATCACACAGGCAAACATCACAAATATGGTCGGAACATCCGAGTGCCCGTTTGTGACGGGTATCATGCAGTCGATGGATGCGGATGCTTTGATTGCAAAATGGGATACGCAATGGAGCGAATGGAAAACTGCAATCGAGAATGATAATGATACTTGGTCTAAAACTACTAGAGATGGCTTTACAAACGAAATGACTTCTTGGATTGCCGCGTATAAGAGCGATTTGGAATTAACACGTTCTGGATTTGTTGATTTCAGAAGAGCAAGCGAATCTGATTTCACTCTCTGGTTTGATGCGATCAAAGGCAATTTGTCCGAAGACGCAGCTGGTAATTTACAGAATCAGGTGGATGCTGCCACAAAAGCGGCGTTTGAAAGATATTACAGTTTAGTAGATAAGACAACCAAGATCAATAAAAATTCTGATGGGAAAACGAGTTCTATTGTTGAGACATCTTCTGAAGCTGTTTCCACCACTACATTCAAAACTACAGATAACGGTAAGATTATCACAACTCAGATTGTTCCAAATAGCGGCAATTACAATTACACAAAGACCACAAAGATTGAGACTGTTGAAGGCGGCAAACTGATTACCGAATCTTACGAGAAAACGGTTAAACCTGCTGAGTAAAGAAAGTAATTTAAAGGAGGGAGAAATATGGGTTTTCCCGAAGCGGATTATGTGGTTGATGAACTTAAAACAGTATTAAATACTGATTCCAGAATTCCCGTCAATCATATAATCTGGTTGAACGATTATAAGTTTTATGGCGAAGAGAGCTATGTTTATCAGGATAAAAATGTGCTCCACGAATTATATAAGGATGGGGCATTATGTATTCATGACAAAAGTATTTTGGACGAGGCATCCAATTGGTGTATCGATAACGGATATGCTGGTGCTTTTCTAGCAGCATCCTATGATATGGATGTCGCTGGAGCAAAGGCTTTGAAACCTTTAACAGCTATGAATGCTATTGCGGCAAGCTCTACAGCTATGAATGCTATTCTGGCAAGCTCTACAGCTATGAATGCTATTGCAAAACAATATAAAAATACAGAAGGATTATTTATTATGTTGAAAACAATAAATTCTTCTCAAGATTATATCATTAAGCTGTACGACACATTAACGTCTGCACCAAGCTTATTCGAAAATAAGCAAGTCGGTAGATATGATGGTGTCGCACAAGCAAATAGTATAGCAACAGTTGGGGCAGCACCTAACGCGTTCTTAGCTTGTGCGTGCGGATATTATAGTGGCGGCGCAACGGAAAATATATATTATGATGGTAAAGAACTTGTTAATAGCAGAGGTGAAAATGGACAAGCTCAATCTGTAACTAAATCTAATGTAAATGCATTTACTATGGCACCTTCTACATTTACCGAAAATGGAGATGGTTATCTGGCGGTACAGAAATTCACGGCTATTTAAAAAACAAGGAGGTGAGAATACAATGAAAAGTTTCCTTGACAATTTTAATAACTTCTTAAACGACACTGTAAAAGGATGCGCAGCAAGTGCCGATTTCATAGGATCACAAGTAAAGCTTATGACATCTAGAGTATCTAGCTCAAACACTGAATATGTCACAGCATATGAATATAATGTGATTGAAGATGGCTTTTACATGTTTGAAATGCCTGTGGGCGGTAGCAGTTCATATAGAAGAGTGCTTGTAAACGATAATAAAGCTTTTGAAGATAGTTATAATAGCAGATACTCTTACAATCACAGATTCTTTCTAAATTTAAAGAAGGGACAGAATGTTAAATTCCAAGTTAAGAATGGAAGTGTATCATATATATATTACAACAAAATCCAACATGTAGTTGTATCTAAATCGCTTAGCGGGGGTAAAAATGTAACGATTACATGTGAAAGTTTTATTCCAGATAAATCGGGATATATGATGATTATCTGCTATGACTATGATAGTGCTTCTACAACGGCAAAAAGTAATGGTAACGAACTGCTTTTCAAAGAATGTAATAATGTCAAATATTCAATTATTCAAGTATATGAGGGTGTGCCAGTTACTATTTCCACAACAGGCGAGGTTTGCAACTATATTCGAGCATTTGTCGAAGAAGAATACGATAATGGACGAAAGATTGTAAAAAGCATTCAGAGAGGTCGCATTAGTGGTACGCCTGGCTATCTTAAAAATCTTAGTGTAAAGATAGGGGCAGTTAATCCTTTAAAGACAATGGTTTTTTTAGATAGTAGTATACCATCTGTATTATATGTCGATAGAGTAGAAAAAAATGAATTAGTAATCGGTTCACGCAGTACGAGTACAGATAGCACGGATAGCACTACGATACACTATCAAATCATCGAATTCTGGTAATGTGTAAAGGAGGATAGAGATGATATTTAGATATATTACTCTTAAAAAAAAAGACGATGGATTCGGGTATCCTGTTGGTGAGAGCTTTTTGTCAGAGGCTGTTTATAACGAGAATATGATTTTTGTTATGGATGATTTTACTGTCGACAACAAACGTTGGAACTATGCAACTTCGGAATGGGAGGAATACGTCGCAGAACCCGCCCCCGAACCAGAAACTCCTCAGCCCACACAACTTGACAAAATTCAAACTGCACAGCTTACCATTATGGCTGCAATGGCTGATCAGTATGAAGAATCTCTGGAAAAAGATTTGAGAAACATGGATGTGCAGGCAACTATTTATGAAGCAATCTTGGAATTGGGAGGTGCTGAATGATGGATACGGTATATTTCGAACTGGTAATCAACAGTATGAGAACCTGCGATGAAAACAATAAAACTCTGCCTATGGTTCCTAACAGACATCTGGCAGCAGTTCTGGCTATGCTGGAAAAAGATGGACGTGACGCTAATGGTAAGAAGATTGGTTGATATTCTTACTTTTGTTATCTACATATGGAGAGGAGATATGAAAATGATTGATATGTATCTGGCACTGGTTATGAACGATATGAGAACCTGTGATGAAAATAATAAAACTTTACCTCTGGTACCTAAAAAATACAGAGCTAAAGTAATGGAATGCTTGACCGCATTAGGTCTGGATGCAAACGGCGATCCAATCGCTTAATGCTATGACAATAGCAGAATTATGTATGGCTGCAGGCGTTCCGTCAGCAATCTTTGGTGTCTTTATTTGGTGCTTTAAACGCTGCATTGAAAAAAGAGATGCTAAGCGTGATGAAGATTTCGCAAATAGAGAAGCGAGGAGAGAAAAAGAAATCGAGGAACGCGAGAAGAATACCGAGCGGCTAATGATGCTTATTATACAAGATTGTCATGCGACTTATATTTTGTCCGAAGCCACTGCAAAAGCGGTGCAGCGTATACCGGATGCAAAATGTAATGGAGACATGACGACGGCGTTGGATAAAGCTGAATCGATTCGGAAAAAAGAAACAGAATTTCTGACTGATTTGGGTATCAAACATATTTTCGGCGATTGATGGATATTGCCTAAACGAATGAATGTTCATTTGGAAACAGTTCACAAAACATTCGTTCGAGGTGATTCTGGTTGAAAAGTAAGTTTTTTGAAATTGACGTATCAACCAATTCATGTTTAAAGGTCACTTGAGGGTTAAAAGAGGCTGAAAAGTGTGAGTCATTCATATATTATTCATACATTTCAGCCCCAAAAACCTTAATGAAACGCTGTAAAATCAACGGTTTGTGAGAAAATTCTTAAGAAAATCTTACAGTTTTTAAAATCCGTTGCAAGCGAATTACTTTTTATGATACTATAAAGTCAAGAAGGGCATATTTGCTCTATGCGAATATACTTTGCCTAGATAGGGTAAAAAACTGCATAAAGGAGGTTGAAGAAATGTTTCCATGGATTGTTGTTTTGGCGGTTCTCGGTTTAGTGATGCTTTTTGCAGAGATTCTAATGCCGGGGTTTGGTCTGTTTGGCATTTTGGGTACAATCTCCCTTTTCGGTTCGCTTGCGCTGACGTTTAAGATTTACGGATTGATTCTATTTTTAATCATGCTGGTTGCAGTTGTGGCTGTATTTTTTGCAATGGTATTTCTGGCAAAGCAAAGCGGACTGTACAATAAGATTGTATTAAAGGATAAGCAGGAAGCGAAGGATTTTGACGAAAATGTTCTGCAGGGACTGCTGGGGCAGACAGGCGTGACACATTCGACGCTGCGTCCCTTTGGCGTGGCAGAGATTGACGGGAAGATGATCGATGTCTGTTCGCAGGGTGATTTTATTGACAGAGACGAAAAGGTGCAGGTTGTGCAAATCACGGGGAAAACTGTGATTGTAAAGGTATGCGAAGCATAAAAGGAGGCGTATGAGATGTTTGAAATTTTTGGTTTTATTATTCCGCTGATTGTCATTCTGGTGATAGTGGGGATTTTCCTGAGCTTTGTTCCCCTGGGGTTATGGATTTCCGCGGTTTCCGCAGGCGTTAGGGTAAATATTTTTTCGCTGGTCGGGATGCGTCTGCGTCGGGTGCGTGCGGATAAGATTATTCGTCCTTTGATTAAGGCGCAGAAGGCAGGGATGGATGTTAACGCAAATCAGCTGGAATCCCATCTGCTTTCCGGCGGTCGTGTGGATAACGTTGTAGATGCTTTGATTGCGGCGCACAGAGCAAATCTGGATCTTTCCTTTGAACGTGCGGCAGCGATTGATCTGGCAGGGCGGAATGTTTTTGAAGCTGTAAAAATGAGCGTCACGCCTAAGATTATCGAAACACCTTGGATTTCTGCCGTTGCGATTGATGGCATCGAGGTGAAGGTGATTGCGAAGGTAACAGTGAGAGCGAATCTGAGCAGACTGGTCGGCGGTGCAGGCGAAGAAACGATTATTGCCAGAGTTGGCGAGGGTATTGTTACAACGGTTGGTTCTTCTCAGAGTCATAAGAGCGTATTGGAAAACCCCGATCTGATTTCCAGAACAGTTTTGTCAAAGGGTCTGGATAACGGTACTGCATTTGAGATTCTGTCTATTGATATTGCAGATGTGGATATTGGCAGAAACATCGGCGCACACCTGCAGATTCAGCAGGCGGAAGCGGACAAGCAGATTGCACAGGCGAAGGCGGAAGAACGCCGCGCGACGGCGATTGCCAAGGAGCAGGAAATGAGAGCGGAAGTGGAACACATGAAGGCAAAGGTTGTGGAAGCAGAAGCAGAGGTTCCTCGTGCGATGGCAGAAGCACTGCGCAGCGGCAATCTGGGCGTGATGGATTATTATCGTATGCAGAATGTGCAGGCGGATACCGCGATGAAGAACAATGTCGGCAATACGGATTTGTCTAAGGTGTTCCATAAGGAGCAGTGCATCGAAACAAAAGACAATTAAAAATGAAATTTCGACAAGGAGAGGGGCAACCCTCTTTTTTGTTATATAATAAAGAAGAAACAGAGAAAAAATCCTAATAAAAGGAAAACGAATAAAATGAGAAAGACGAGACATACTATGACTGCGAGAGATGCTCGCCGAGAAAAAAGAAGGATGACAGGAGGTCATAGTCATGGACAAAAACAATAACAAAACAAACAAAACGGAAAAGAACAACCAGAAGGGCATGAACAGAACAGAATTTGCACAGGAATACAGCATTGATACCGGCAAAAACGAAAAGACAAATAAAACCAATAAAACAAACAAGACAAATAAGTGTGACTAAAAAAGGTTTTATTATGAAAAAGGCAGCTTTGATTCCTAGGGAAAAAGGGCTGCCTTTTCCTTATTTTGAGGGAAAGGAAAAAATATCGAAAAAAGGTGAAAAAAGGTGTTGACATTTTGTGTTAAGCGTGTATAATAAATAA
>OGZG01001338.1_pt1 | contig 18737 bp, 17 predicted proteins | sample 1576781 | NCBI WGS metagenome assembly OGZG01 (sample SAMEA3541502, study PRJEB24748) | human gut metagenome | biome: human gut; feature: human-associated habitat; material: faeces | place: China | collected 2012 | reverse complement strand
TTTCCGCAATGTGCCGCCGCTGAGTCTGATTCCGCTTCTGATTCTCTGGTGCGGCATCGGGGAAACCACAAAAACCGTTATTATCGTGCTGGCCTCCTTCTTTCCGATGTATCTGAACATCGTAAAAGGCTTTACGGGCTGTGACCAAAGGCTATTGGAGGTTGGGGATGCCTTCGGCTACACAAAATTTGAAAAATTCCGCTACATTATCCTGCCCTACGCCTCCGCCGATATTCTCGTTGGGATGCGCATCGGCATGGGCTATAGCTGGCGTGCCATCATTGCGGCAGAAATGATTGCAGCCTCCAGCGGTATCGGGCATTTGATTCTGTTCGCGCAGCAGCTGAGCCGCACCGATAAGGTGATTGTCGGCATTTTTGTGGTTGGGCTTGTCGGTCTGGCAACCGATAAATGCTTCGGCTTTTTGCTGAAAAAATTATTTAAGGGGAATGGTGAAAATGGCTGGAATTGAATTAAAGCATATACAGAAGGCATACACCGTAGACGGGCGGACGCTCCCCGTTTTAAAGGATATCTGCTTGCAGATTCCCGAAAACAGCATCACCGTCCTTCTTGGGAAAAGCGGCTGCGGCAAAACCACCCTGCTCCGCTTAGTGGGGGATTTGGAGGAGCCAAACGGCGGAGAAATTCACTTTGCGGTCACGCATAAAACCGCCTTTGTGTTTCAGGAGCCGCGGCTCATGCCTTGGCTGACTGTGTGGGATAATACTATTTTCGGACTGAAAAAGCAATCCTATGATACAGGAGAAATCCAAGCCCTGCTGGAAACGGTTGGTCTGGATGGCTTTCAGAAGGCCTATCCCCATCAGCTTTCGGGCGGAATGCAGCAAAGAACCGCTATCGCGCGTGCTTTGGCGTATGCGCCCTCCTTCCTTCTGATGGATGAGCCCTTTGCCGCATTGGATCATTTCACGCGCACACAGCTGCAGAAGGAACTGATTCGCCTGCAAAAAAGCCAAAATACGGGGATTTTATTCGTCACCCACAGCATTGATGAGGCCCTGCTTCTGGGGCATAAAATTGCCTTTCTTGAGGATGGATGCATCAAAAAGGAATTTCTTTTGGATACGGATTGCGAAAATCGCGATTTATTATCCAAGGAACTGATTGAACTGAAACGGGAAATTCTCGCACAGCTTCATTTATAAAAAAACTGTCTTTCGGCAGTTAAAATAAGCATTTTATTATTTAAATTATCATTTAAAAATTTAGGAGGTATTACAAATGAAAAAAAGATTGATTGGCATGGCAATGGCAGCCATTCTGGCTATGACGGCGCTGACAGGCTGCGGCACCGCAGAGGATACATCCTCTCTCGATTCGCTGACCTTCACCTATGCCACCTCTCCCCTGAACCTGCCCTCTATCGTGGAAAAGGAGAAAGGCATTTTCACAAAAGCCTTTGCAGATGACGGCATCGAGGTGAAATATGCAGAAATCACCTCTGGCGCAGACCAGACACAGGCACTGGCAGCCGGAGATGTGCAGGTGCTGTATGCCGTTGGCGCAACCTCTGTCATTCTTTCTGCCGCAAATGATGCAGATATCAAGGTGCTGAACATGTATAGCCGCTCTCCCAAGGCATTCTGCATGTATTCCAAGGATGAAAGCATCAGCTCCCCTGCGGATTTGCGCGGCAAAACCATTGCAGGCCCTGTCGGCACAAATCTGCATGAACTCTTGGCGGCATATCTTGCAACCGCGGATATGACAGTGGATGATGTAAACTTCGTGAATATGGGCATTCCCGAAGCAAAGGCAGGTCTGGAAGGCGGCAGTGTGGATGTGGCATTGCTGGCAGGTGCAGCCGCATATCAGACACAGCAGCAGGGCTATCACCTAATTACCGACGGCGAGGGCTTGATTAACGCCATCATTGCAGTAGCAGTCACAAATAAATTCTATGAAGCGCACCCCGAAATCATCGAAAAGCTGCAATCCGCACAGGCAGAAATCGCAGACTTTATGCAGAACCACGAGCAGGAAGCCTACGAAATGGCAGCAGCGGAGCTGGATTTGGATGTGGATGCCGTAAAGGAAATGGCGCAGTATTATGACTTCTCCACAGAGATTACTGCTGCGGATAAGGATGGCTTCCAGCGCACCGCTGATTTTATGTATCAGGCAGGCATGATTGAAAAAGAGCTGGATGTAAATACATTATTTTAACTAAAGCAAACTCAGGATTCCACTTGGGACAGAGCGAAGCAATGCGCCCTTGCTTCCCGATTCCTTCCGCAATAAAAAAAGCGTCCAAGCTTGGACGCTTTTTTGTTGCTCCTCCTTCAGATGAACAAGCCTTGCTTCATGCCCCAGAAATTCATTATAGCGGAAGGATTCCCTTCTGCTGTTTTCCATCTGACAGTAAAAATGGTGAGGATATAATTCCAGCACCACGCCATGACGAATTTCCCGTGTAATATATGTATAATCCTTCAAAAGAGAACGCTCCTCAACAATAATAGACTTTCCCTTTTCCAATCCATACTTACCTGCAAGCTCCTTCAGCCATGTATTTTTCCACATTCTTCTTTCCTTCATCTCATACCCCTTTCTCATTACGGTTTGCCCGTAATTATGATTTAAAAAAATAAGCTACTCCTTTGTCTGACACAATCATACTACGGTTTCACCGTATCTGTCAACGGTTTTTTCGTAATTTCCCCCAAATGTATTGCATTTCTACGATTTAACCGTATAATAAAAATAGGAAGGTGATTTTATGGACAACAGTAAAACCATACTGGCGAAAAATATCCGCTATCTCATGGAACAGAAGCAAAAAACAAGAACCGAGCTTTGCGAAGCACTTGGCGTAAAATATACCACCCTCAGCGACTGGGTAAACGGAAAAACCTATCCCCGCATTGATAAAATCGAGCGGATGGCGGCGTATTTCGGTGTGGAAAAATCTGCCCTTCTGGAGGACAGAAACCATCTGCCGCAGGATGCCATCCCCTATACCCCTCGCCCGACAAAGCCAATCCCCATTGTTGGCGTGGTCAACTGCGGCATGCCCCTTCTGGCAGAGGATAATATTGAGGGCTATATCGAAACACCCTTGGAGGATTTAAACAGCGGCGAGGAATATTTCTGGCTGCGTGCCAAGGGGGATAGTATGACAAATATTGGTATCCACGAAGGAGATTTTCTGCTCATCCGCAAACAAAGCAACGTGGACAGCGGTGATATCGCCGTCGTTTCCGTCAATGGGGACGATGCCACCCTCAAGCGCGTGATAAAAAAGGAAAATGCGATTGTTCTCCAGCCTGAAAACCCCGCGTATGAAATGAAAATCTTCGTCGGCAAGGAGATGGAGGATGTTCATATCCGTGGACGGCTGATGAAGCTGGAAAAACGCTTTTAAATAAACTATCAGAAGTACAATAAAGGCAAAGCAATCGGAGGTGAAGCTGCATGACAGCACGCGAGGAGGTATTAGCCTATGCCCTATCCTTTGCGGATGTATACACAGAACGACCCTTTCGCGACCAAAACTGGCAGTTGGTGCGCATCAAGGGAAGCAAAAAGACCTTTCTCTGGATTTACGACCGAGGGGGATATCTCAATCTGAATGTAAAGGTAGCGCCCGAATGGCGTGATTTCTGGCGGAACACCTATCCTGCCGTGGTTGCAGGCTATCATCAAAACAAAATACACTGGAATACGATTATTCTGGACGGCACCATTCCTACGCAGGATATCAAACGCATGATTGCCGAAAGCTACGATTTGATTGCGGATAGTCCCACCAAGCGCATCTACGAGGCGGTCAAAAAAATCCCCAAAGGCTGTGTCGCAACCTATGGGATGATTGCGGCGCTGGCAGGTGACCCGAACATGGCGCGCGCGGTCGGCAATGCCCTGCATAAAAACCCGGACCCTGCAAATATCCCCTGCTATCGTGTTGTCAATGCCAAGGGAGAGCTTTCCGGTTCCTTTGCCTTCGGCGGAGAAGCTGCACAGGAAAAGCTTTTGCAGGCGGATGGCATTGAGGTAGTCAACGGAAGGGTCGATTTGGAAAAATATCAATGGAAATTCAAATAGGACGCAAAAAGGTGTGATAAAATCTATCACACCCTTTTTACGTCTTATTCTTCATCCAATTTTAACACAGACATAAATGCCTTCTGCGGCACCTCTACACTGCCAATCTGGCGCATACGCTTTTTCCCTTCCTTCTGCTTTTCAAGCAGTTTTTTCTTACGGGAAATATCACCGCCATAGCATTTTGCCAGAACATCCTTACGCATTGCGCTGATGGTTTCTCTGGCGATAATCTTGCTGCCGATTGCTGCCTGAATCGGAATTTCAAACAGATGTCTGGGAATTTCCTTTTTCAGCTTTTCACACATTTTTCTGCCACGCTCTGTTGCAGAATCCTTATGCACAATAAAGGACAGCGCATCCACAGGCTCCCTGTTTACCAGAATATCCAGCTTCACCAGCTCGCTTTCCTGATAGCCCAGCAGGCTGTAATCGAAGGACGCATAGCCGCGGCTTCTGGATTTCAGTACATCGAAGAAATCGTAAATGATTTCGTTTAACGGCATGTGGTATGTCAGCATCACACGGGAGGAATCCAGATATTCCATACTAATGTATTCGCCGCGCCGCTGCTGGCAAAGCTCCATAATCGGGCCAACATAATCCTTCGGGAGCATGATTTCCGCCTTCACAATCGGCTCCTCCATCTTCTCGATTCTGGCAGGATCGGGCATATTGCTCGGGTTGGATAAATCAAAGCTCGTCCCATCCGTCAGGTATACCTTATAAATAACACTGGGGGCAGTTGTTACCAAGTCCAGATTATATTCTCTTTCCAGTCTTTCCTGAATAATTTCCAAATGCAGCAGTCCAAGGAAGCCGCAGCGGAACCCAAAGCCTAACGCAACAGAGGTTTCCGGCTCAAAGAACAGCGCCGCATCATTGAGCTGCAGCTTCTCCAGTGCATCGCGCAAATCGGGATATTTTGCCCCATCCACAGGGAAAATGCCGCAGTAAACCATCGGGTTTACCTTCTTATAGCCGGGCAGTGCCTCTGCGGTCGGGTTTTCCGCCAATGTAACCGTATCGCCCACGCGTGTATCGGATACCGTTTTGATGCTTGCCGTAAAATAGCCAACCATGCCGGCACTCAGCTCATCCACAGGCAGGAAACGCCCGGGGCCGAAAATGCCAACCTCAACAACATCAAATTCCTTCCCCGTTGCCATCATTTTGACTCTGCTGCCCTTACGAATCGAGCCGTCAAACACACGCATCAGAACGATAACGCCGCGGTACTGGTCATATACAGAGTCGAACACCAACGCCTTCAGCGGTGCATTGACATCCCCCACGGGCGCGGGAATATCTGTAATAATGCGTTCCAGAACCTCCTCGATATTGATGCCGTTTTTCGCAGAAATTTCAGGGGCATCCTCCGCAGGAATCCCGATGATATCCTCAATTTCCTGCTTTGCCCATTTCGGGTTTGCGCTGGGCAGATCAATTTTATTGATAACCGGAAGAATTTCCAGATTATTATCCAACGCCAGATAAACATTTGCCAGTGTCTGTGCTTCAATGCCCTGCGCCGCATCCACAATCAGCACCGCACCCTCGCACGCCGCAAGGGAACGGGATACCTCATAGTTGAAATCGACATGTCCGGGTGTATCAATCAGGTTAAACTGATATTCCTCCCCATCCTGCGCGCGGTAAATCAGACGAACCGCCTGCGATTTGATGGTGATTCCTCTTTCACGCTCCAGATCCATGTTATCCAAAACCTGCTCCTGCATTTCTCTATCTGTTAAAAGACCTGTTTTCTGAATCAGTCTGTCTGCCAATGTGGATTTGCCGTGGTCAATATGCGCCACAATGCAAAAATTCCGAATGTGTTTCTGTTTGTCCTGAGACATACGCTTCCTCCTTGCACAAAATTTGTTCTATCCATAATATCTTATTTTACCACAGTCTCCGGGAGGAAGTCAAAAGAATCACATCTTTTCTTTTCATTCAGACCGCCGCCGCTTACTCCAATTCTTCCAACGCCTCGCGTACTCTTTCGTATTCCCTTCTTACGGCATCATAATACTGCCCTGTTTCCGCAGGAAGCGCCTCCTTGCCGCGCAGCAGCTCCGTCATCGCGGAACAAACCTCCGCCAGAGCAGAAAGGCTTAGGTTCAGTGCCATTCCCTTCAGCGTATGCACCGCACGAAATGCCTGCTCCGCCTCGGATTTTTCCACTGCCTCTGCCAGAAGCGTCATGCTGTTGTCACCCGGCAGCATTTTCAGAAATTTCCGAATCAGCACATCACTTTGCAGGCGATTGATTGCATCTGTATAGTCTCCATCAACCTTCTGATAAAATTCATTTACCGTCATAAATACCCCTCCTTAAAAAATCACCGCGCGATTCTTTTCTTTCTTCGCCTCATATAGGGCGGCATCTGCCTTCTGAATCAAATCCGAAATCCGCCCCGAAGCATACGCACCGCCAATACTGATGGTCAGCTTCAGCTCCGGATACTGCGCAACCTCAATCTTGCGCACCGCTCGGCAGAGCTCCCCCAGCTTTCGTTCCAGAATCTGCTCCGGCATATTATCAAACAGCAGGAAAAACTCATCTCCACCGTAGCGAATCAGTGCATCGTTGCTGCGCAGCATGGAACGAATTGTTTGCGCCACATAATACAATGCCGCATCCCCCGCGGTATGCCCGAAGCGATCATTGATTTTCTTGAAATTATCAATATCAATCATCGCCAGCGCATATTCTCCGCTCAGGTTACGCACCCGTTCATCGTAATACCGGCGATTATATACTCTTGTTGCAGAATCCACATAAACCTGCCTGTTCCGCACAAGCAGCTGATTCAGAACGTGCTCGCTTTCTATGCCGTTGATATCCTCCGAGCGAATCGGGTTCACACATTCCAGAGAATAGGACATTCCGTCTATCTCGATTGGCATTGCAAATACATAATAGACATCATTGCCAATCGGCTCCACCTTCGTCTGTATCTTCCCCATACGGATGGCATCCTGCGAAATGCAGCGCTCACAGCGGCGCGATTTCCCCCAAAGGGCAAAGCAACCCTCATTCTTCTGCACAGAATGACTCTCCTTTGTTGTAGAAACCTGCATACAGATTTCAGGGTCCACCAGCCGAACCGTTTCAAACATCGTCCGATATCCCTGCAGCACAGGGCCAACCTGCTTCTCCGCAATCCGAATCACACTTTCTCCACTCGCCAGAATGGGCAACAGCACCTGCTTCTGCAAAGCAGGCTTCGCTGCTTCGGCATCATACATCTGTATTCTCTTATAGTTTTCATCAATATCTACAATTTTTCCGAGCAGAGAGCTATAATGTCCCTCGCTGTCCTTCTTGCCCGAAACCAGAATGGCAGTCTGACATTGACTCGGCTTTCCGTTTAGCGTAATCTGTGCCATAAACTCCATCTGTGTCCGGTCAGTCGGCAGCTCCTGTAATTTCTCGGTAAGCAGCGCAAGCGTCTTTTTCCCGAAAACGGAAAGAAAGGCTTCGTTTTCCATCGGATCGACAATCACATCCGGCAGTCCCGTCTGCTCTACCGCACCCTTGGAAAGATGCAGAGAAGAAGGCTGTGCCGTATATTCAAACCACAGCTCTCCGCTGAGATTTGCGAAAAATTCTGCTTTTGTGTTTGCCTCCTCCAGCTGCTTTGTCATGCGCGCCGCAATGACATCCTGTCCACTGTAAAGCTCCTCCACCGTTTCATATACCTGCTCCGCACTCTGTCCCACAGGCTTTTTCTCCACGCCATGCCGCAGGGTCTCCGAAAGCTCATCCATACATTCAAGCAGGAGCGGATTCAGACTGCCACATTCGCCGTTATGCATCATAGCAAGTGCCGTATCATGCGAAAAGGCTTCTTTATAGCTGCGCTCATTCGTCAGCGCATCATAAGCATCCGCAACGGAAACCACCTGTGCCGCAATGGGAATATTATCCCCTGCCAACCCGTCCGGATAGCCCTTGCCATCCCAACGCTCATGGTGCCAGCGACAGATCATCGTGGCGTATTTCACCAGTTTTTCATTCTGATACACAGACATTCCCGAAATAATCTCCGCACCAATCACCGTATGCCGTTTCACAATGGCAAATTCCTCTGCGGTCAGCTTGCCGGGCTTTGTCAGAATTTCCTCCGGAATCAGCAGCTTCCCGATATCATGCAGGCTTGCCGCCATGCAAATCACATCTATATCATCCGGATTCAGCGCATAGCGGTTCGTCCGCTTCATCAGACAGTGCAGCAAAAGCCCCGTCACACGGCTTACGCCGGACATGTGCATCCCCTTTTCTCCGCAGCGCAGCCCCAAGGCATAGCCCAGAATTGATATCATAACCTCATTGCTTTTTTCTCTGCGGAAAAACCAATCCGCAACCACATCCATCAGCTGATGCTTTTTGGTATGCAGCAGGATTGTATTGATGATACGACGGCGAACGATGCCGGGTACAAAGGGACGGCTGATATAGTCCGATGCACCCAGTTCAAATGCACGGTCGATGTAGGTATTACTGGTTTCCGCGGAAATCATGATGGTGGGGATATCCTCAATCCAATGTCTGCGGTTCATTTCCTCCAGAACCTCAAATCCGTCCATCTCAGGCATCACAATATCCAGCAGCAATGCGGAAATCTGCGTGCCATAGCTCTGCAACGCAATGATGACTTCCTGCCCATTTGTTGCTTCAATAACTTCAAATTCCTGATCCAGTACATTTGCAAGAATTGCGCGGTTCATTTCAGAATCGTCTGCAATCAGCAGCTTTCTTCGTCTCATAAGGCGATCCTCTCCTGTCGTTCTGTCCTTTGTATCTCAAGCTCTGCCGCGAATTCTGCCTGACGCTGTAAAGCCTCACATCGTTTTTTCCGATCCTGCAACAGCAATCTCTCGGAAGCATGTGCATCCTTCATTTTCGCTTCGTCCTCTCTGCCCTTGAGGTATTCAAAATTCCCCAAAAAGCTACATTTAATGTGAATATTATAGCACATCTGTATCTTATTGCCAACGAAAAACAGGAACATCAAGGCTGATTCTGCTTTGCTGCTCCTGTTTGTGTTTCTTCTATATAAAGTTATCAGCTGTTATTCTGCATCAAAGGCGTGCGCCGTTACGAAGGTTGCGCCCCCATTGTCAATATAGGTCGTTTCTACCTCGCATTTCTGCTTCAGCTCCTGCATATCGAAATAGCGGGAAACCGTCTGCTTCTCTGCCTTGTAGCTGTTTTTATCCATATCTAATGCCATCTGCTTTGCATCCGCATCGGAAAGCTTCTGCACGCCTGCCTTTGTGATATCAAAATCGGGATTCTTTTCCCCGATAAAGGTAATCAGCGCTGCTTTTTTATTGATACAGAGAACCCGATAGCCGAAATTCTTTGTCATAACGCCATTTACATTCAGACGCATATCCAGTGTGATGAGATTAGGCGTATTGCTGCCCTCCTCTGCTTCTGTGATGATGAAATCAGATGCTTTGAAGTCCTGATCTACATTCTTCTGCATATAGGCCTCCAGTGCTGCATAATCCTTTGTGCCGGGGATATAAGGCACATCCTCCTCAATCACCTTCTGCTTCGCCCCTTCAACCAGAAAATCCTTTACGGATATGCTGACTCCCTCGTCATTCTGCTCGCCTGTGGAAAGCTGAATCCGATTCTTTTCACTGTCCCATCCGCAGGTGAAGTCCATAATCTCGACCAAATCGCGCAGCTTGAAATAATTATAACCGTCAATATTCAGGCAATTCATGTTTTCGTATTCCGTTGCGCCAACGAGAATGGTCTGCTTGCTTTGCTTTACGGCTTTTGCCTGCTTTGCCGCACTCAGATGCTGCAAATCCTGCGCAGCACTTTCCTTTGTCAGAGAAGCCTGCTTTTTCGCTTCGTTCCAATCGACACGATAGCCGAGGATTTTCCCCAAATCGCGCAGCATAAAATAATTATTATCCTGATACAGATACGCAGGGACAGCCTCCACCGTCTGCACGCCCTCTCCTGACTGCACGGAAAGCGTGTTTTTGGACGGCGTAACCGCAAGCCCTGCCGCAAGGGCACTTTGTGTAAAAATAAGCGTTCCTGCCAATGCCCCAACCACAACAAAATTTTTCTTCATCTGTCATACCTCCTTACGCAATACATTTTCCCTTTACTTGCCCGAACTTCCCTTCGGATAGCTTCATCTTATCAGACATCTTAACAAATTACATCTGATTTGCGTAAAATTTATAAAATTTTAAGAAATAACCGCAGCATGTATTTTTCTCTGTCGAGGCAGAGAAAAAGTGCCCACCTTTTCCACCAGACACTTTCTGGTTTTTGCAAAATACAGAAAATTCAGGTAAAATAGGAAAAAACATAATCAGAAAGGTGTTTGATATTCATGATACATGTACTTTTTATTTGCCACGGCAACATCTGCCGTTCCCCCATGGCGGAATATCTTTTCCGCGACATGGTAGAAAAACGCGGACTTTCCGCTCAATTCCATATTGCATCCGCCGCAACGAGTCGCGAGGAAATCGGCAACGGAGTCTATCCCCCGGCAAAACGCAAGTTGGCATCTGTCGGCATTTCCTGCAATATGCACCACGCAAGGCAGGTAACGAAGGAGGATTATGCCGCCTATGACTATCTTCTGGTTGCGGAGCGGTACAACATTCCCAATTTAATGCGGCAGATCAAGGAGGACCCCGACCATAAGGTTTATCGTCTGCTGGATTTCAGCAGTCGCCCCAGAGATATTGCCGACCCTTGGTATACCGGTGATTTTGATATCACATATCATGACATTATAGAGGGTCTGGAGGGCTTTCTGGCATATCTGCAAAAAGAAGGCAAGCTATAACAAGAAAGACGATAAGATTTTCACATCCTATCGTCTTTTTTTCTTATTCCTTCCCATCAAACCGAATGACGGTTCCATATTTTATATTTCTTTCCCGAAGCTTCCGATCAATTTCCTGCTTCAATTCCTCATTCGGGCGCTTCGCTTCATAAGGCACCATCAGGTCGAACACCAGATTTTTCTGCTCCTTGCCGCCGACGATGCGGAAGCAGTGCATCGTCACCGCAGGGTCAATTTCATGGATAATCTCCTGTGTCACCTGCCGCATTTCATTCCATTCCGCATCATTCACCAAAATGGGATCATAATGAATCACCAAATGGACATTCAACTCCCGCAAAGCCCTGCTTTCTAACTCATCAATGATGTCGTGCCCCTCCAGAGAGTACAAATCCGCATTGACCTCTGCATGAATCGAAGCAAAGCATTTCCCCGGGCCATAATCATGAATCAGCAAATCATGCACACCCAGAATTTCGTCCGGTGCTGTCACCAGTTCCTTGATTTTCTCAATTAAATCCGGCTGCGCCTGTTCACCAAGCAGCGGAGAAATCGTTTCTTTTACGATATTCACACCAGAATGGAGAATGAACACCGCAACCAGCAGACCAATGTAACCGTCAATCTTAATGCGGAACAGAAATCCCACGAAACACCCCAGCAGAACCGCCGCCGTTGTAATTACGTCATTGCGGCTATCCACCGCGGTTGCCTCCAGGGTAAGAGAGTGAATCCGTTTCCCCAGGCTACCGAAAAAGAAGGACATCCACAGCTTTACCAAAATAGAGCCGACCAGAATGACAACTGTCAGCACAGAGAAATCCACTGCCTCCGGATGAAAGATCTTTTCCACAGAGGATTTCATCAGCTCCACGCCGATAACCAGAATCAGCACGGCCACCATCAGCCCCGAAAGATATTCATATCTGGCGTGTCCATAGGGATGGTCTGCGTCCGCAGGCTGCTGTGCCAGACGAAAGCCAAGGAGCGTCACCACAGAGGAGGATGCATCCGAAAGGTTATTCACCGCATCGGCAACAATCGCAACCGAGCCGGACAGAAGCCCTGCCACAAGCTTGCCGAAAAACAGAAGCCCATTGCAGAAAATGCCGACCACGCCTGCCAGCTTGCCTACATCAGTACGCACCTGCGTATTCTCCGCATCCGTATAATTTTTTACAAAAAGCCTTAACAAAAGCCCTGTCATACCCACTTCCCCCAATTTTTTCATCTTCTTTTTTCATCAGGTTATCGTATTATCATATCACTTTGAAAAGCGAATTACAACCACAAACCACCGCAACTCTGCACAAAAAAGCCCCCTATTCCTTTTTCGGAACAGGGGAACTGTTTGATTGCTTTTCTCTTAATCTTCTTTAAAGAAGTCCTTCATTTTTTTGGAAAAGGATTTTTTCTCCTCCTTAGGAGCCTCTGCTTCTGTCGCTGCCTTAGGCGCATCCCCATAGAACTGACGCAGCAAATCCTTCTGTCTTTCGCTCATATCTGTAGGGATTTTTACCTTCAATGTTACAATCTGATTCCCTCTTACCTTAGGATTTCTCAGATTCGGCACACCCACGCCACGCAGGGTTACGACTGTATCGGGCTGTGTACCGGGTTTGACGGTATATTTCTCCTCACCATCAATGGTCTTAATCGTGATTTCACCGCCCAGTGCCGCCTGCACGAAGGTAATGGGTACATCACAATAAATATCATAACCCTTACGCACAAATACACGGTTCGGCTGTACATAAACCGTTACGAGCAAATCGCCGTAGCCGCCGCCGTTTTCACCGATTTCGCCCTTGCCTGCCAGACGAATGGTCTGCCCGTTATCAATACCCTTTGGTACGTTAACCTCGTATTTCTTTGTTTTACGCACCTTGCCGCTGCCATGGCAGGTATTGCAGGGGTCCTTCACAACCTTACCCGTACCGCCGCACTTGGAACAGGTTCTTACGGAGGTTACAGAGCCAAACATGGACTGCTGCATCACTCTCTCCTGCCCTGTCCCGTGACAGGTCGGGCAGCTTTCGGGATGACTACCTGCCTTCGCGCCTGTGCCGTGACAGGTTTCACATTCATCATAAATTGCAATAGAAATTTCTTTTTTGCAGCCAAAAACTGCCTCCTCAAAGGTCAACTGAATGCTTACGTTTACATCCTTCCCGCGTCTGGGACCGTTTCTTTTTGCTCCGCCGCCGCCAAAGCCGCCGAAGCCAAACATACTGCCGAAGATATCACCCAAATCGCCCATATCAAAGCCCTGACCGCTATAGAAGCCGCCACCGCCGCCCATGCCGCCCTGTTCAAAGGCCGCATGACCGAACTGGTCATACTGCGCGCGCTTCTGGCTGTCGCTCAGAACCTCATACGCTTCGTTGACCTCCTTGAATTTTTCTTCTGCATCTTTATCCCCGGGATTCTGGTCAGGATGGTATTTTACTGCCATCTTACGGTAAGCCTTTTTCAGCTCCGCATCTGTGGCATCCTTCTTTACGCCCAGTACCTCATAATAATCTCTTTTATTTGCCAACTCACTCACCACCTTGCCGGGGATCTTCCCCTATGCTATCTTAACAGCAAAGCAGGATGCCCTGCCCTGTCGGTAGGCACCCTTGCTTTTTGTTTGTTTCTGTCAATTAGATTTCTTTCCCGTCACCGTCTACCACATCGGAGTCGCCGCCCTGTGCAGCCTGTGCCTGCTGATACAGCTTTTCGGAAAGCTTGTAGAATTCCTGCTTCAGGCTTTCTGTTGCAGCCTTTACATTTTCTGTATCTGTATCTGTCATTGTTTCGGGTGCCAGATCCTTTACCGTATCTTTCAGCTTTGTCAGCTCTGCTTCTACTGTGGATTTATCAGCACCGTCCAGCTTATCGCCCAGCTCTTCGATTGCCTTTTCTGTCTGGAAAATCAGAGAGTCTGCTTCGTTTTTCGCATCGATTGCTTCTTTTCTCTTTCTGTCGGCTTCTGCGAACTGCTCTGCCTCTTTGACAGCCTTATCGATTTCATCCTCACTCAGGTTAGAGCCTGCTGTGATTGTGATTTTCTGTTCCTTGCCTGTACCCAAATCCTTAGCAGATACGTTTACAATACCGTTTGCATCGATATCGAAGGTTACTTCAATCTGAGGCACACCTCTTCTTGCGGGAGCGATACCGTCCAGCTTGAACTGACCCAGTGTCTTGTTATCCTTTGCCAGAGGTCTTTCCCCCTGTACAACATGGATATCAACAGCTGTCTGGTTATCCTCTGCGGTAGAGAAAATCTGTTTTTTATTTGTAGGGATGGTTGTGTTTCTGTCAATCAGCTTTGTTGCAACACCGCCCAGAGTTTCAATACCCAGAGACAGAGGCGTTACATCCAGCAGCAGGATAGAGCCTGCGCCCTCATCGCCTGCCATCTTACCACCCTGAATTGCTGCACCGACTGCAACACATTCATCGGGGTTGATGCCCTTGAAGGGCTCCTTGCCTGTGTATTTCTTTACTGCATCCTGTACGGCAGGGATTCTTGTGGAACCGCCAACCAGCAGAACCTTATCGATTTCACCTGTGGACAGACCTGCATCAGCCAGCGCCTGTTTTACGGGGCCCATGGTGCTTTCTACCAGGTCATGTGTCAGTTCGTCAAATTTTGCTCTTGTCAGTGTGATATCCAGATGCTTAGGACCATCCTGATTCATTGTGATGAAAGGCAGATTGATGTTTGTGGAGGTTACTGTGGACAGCTCTTTTTTCGCCTTTTCTGCTGCTTCTTTCAGTCTCTGCATTGCCATTTTATCCTTAGACAAATCCATGCCTTCTGCTTTCTTGAATTCATCTACCAGGAAGTTAATCACTCTCTGGTCGAAGTCATCGCCGCCCAGATGTGTGTTACCGTTTGTAGCCAGAACCTCGATAACACCGTCACCGATTTCGATGATGGAAACGTCGAAGGTACCGCCGCCCAGGTCATAAACCATAATTTTCTGTTCGTTTTCGTTATCCAGACCGTATGCCAGTGCTGCGGATGTAGGTTCGTTGATGATACGCTTTACATCCAGACCTGCAATTTTGCCGGCATCCTTTGTTGCCTGTCTCTGAGAGTCATTGAAGTAAGCAGGAACAGTGATAACTGCCTCTGTTACGGTTTCGCCCAGATAAGCCTCTGCGTCTGCTTTCAGCTTCTGCAGAATCATAGCAGAGATTTCCTGAGGAGAATATGCCTTGCCTTCAATGTTTACCTTATAATTTTCACCCATGTGGCTCTTGATGGAAGAAATAGTGTTGTCAGGGTTTGTAATTGCCTGACGTTTTGCTGTTTCACCAATCAGTCTTTCGCCGTTTTTTGCAAAGCCGACAACAGAGGGTGTCGTTCTTGCACCGTCGCTGTTTACGATAACAACAGGCTGACCGCCTTCCATTACTGCTACACAAGAGTTTGTTGTACCTAAGTCAATACCAATAATTTTTCCCATAATCAATTCCTCCTAAAAGAACATTGTTCATTTTTATTTTGTACTCAGTTTGCCACCTTAACCATACTGTGGCGAATCACCTTATCTTTATACTTATAGCCCTTCAGCATTTCCAGAATGACTTCGTTTTCACCATAGCTTTCATCATCCTCATGCGCAACTGCCGCGTGCAGATTGGGGTCGAATTTCTCGCCCAGTGCCTTGATTTCCTCCACGCCCATGCTGTGCAGAATTTCTCGGAACTGCACCAGAGTCATTTTCACGCCCTTGAAGAAAGCATCGTCCGCATCGACCTTTCCTTCCTGTACCGCAACGGCACGTTCCAGATTGTCGATAACTGTCAGAAGCTTTTCAATGGTACTTCTTACGCCGTCATCATACATCACGGCTTTTTCTTTTATTGTACGCTTACGGAAGTTATCAAATTCCGCCAGTGTTCTTTGATATTTGTCCAGATTATCCGCAGCCTGCTGTTCCAGCTTCGCGATTTTTTCTGCCGTTTCATCCACAGCATCCGGAATCTCTTCTGCCTGAACTGCCTCAGCTTCCGCAGCTTCTGCTGCTTCTGCCGTCGTCTGCTGTTCCTCCAGAGCTTCGTCTTTTTTCATTTCTTCCACGTTGTTCCCTCATTTCTAAGTATTTTTATGGTTCCCATCGGATAGATTCCGCAATACTTTTTCAATGCTCTGCACCATTCCATTCAATACGGAAATAACCTGTGAATAATCCATTCGGGTTGGACCGACAATGCCAATGGTACCTCTTGTATTATCCCCCATTTTATACGTCGCTGTGATTACACTGCAATCCTGCATGCCCTGCACGCTGTTCTCACTGCCGATCATAATCTGGATATCATTGCCGGAGCTTTCCTTCAGCATCGTTACCAGCTGATCCTTTTCCTCCAAGGTCTGAATCAGAGATTTTGCCTTCTGGATATCCGAAAATTCGGGAAACGCCAGCATATTCTTGGCACCGCTCATGTGAACCTGTACCTTTTCCGCCGACCGCATCGTAATTTCAATCGCTTTGAGAATCGGCTGCAATAATTCCTGATACTCCTTCAGCTCTGCCTGCAGCTTGCTGACCACCGCGCCATCAATTTCATTCAGCGCGCAGCCCTGTAGCACGTTGTTCAGGCAACAGCCCATGTAGAAGATTTTTTCCTCCGTTGGTGCGCTGTCCATCTTGATGACATGGTTCTTAATGAAGTTGTCGCCCGTTGCGATGATGAGCAGCACGGAGCTGCTGTCAAACGGGAGCAGGCGAATCTGTTTGATTCTCGTTCTCTGCCCGACAGGCTCCGAAACAAAGGTCGTGTAATTTGTCAGCAGGGACAAAGCCTTTGCGGATTCCTCCATCAGATAGTCAATCTGATTGATATCTCGCGCGACCACGCTTTGCAGATATTTCTTTTCCTCCGGCTTCAGCTCCTTCTGCTGCATCAGATGGTCTACATAGAGCCTGTAGCCCATATCGGAAGGAATTCTGCCGCTAGATGCGTGCGGCTGTAAAATCAGCCCCATTTCCTCCAGATCGCTCATTTCATTCCGAATCGTTGCAGAACTGATACCTAAGTTGTATTTCTTTGCAATGGTTCTGGAACCGACGGGCTCCGCCGTTTCAATGTAATCATTGATAATGGCCTGCAAAATCTGTATCTTTCTGTCACTTAATGCCATACCGTCGCCTCCTTTTTCTTTTATTAGCACTCGTTTGGCTTGAGTGCTAACTTCTGTATATAAAGATAGCACTAGCCACCGAAGATGTCAAGTGCTAATCTGAAAATTTTTATGGTTTTTGAAAATGTTTACAATTCATTCATATTCTTTCATAAAAGGAACCGCTCAAACACCGCATTGCTTACATCAATCCCCCTTCTGCTCAGTCGCACACCGCTTTCGTCGCGCAAAAGCAGTCCCAGCTCTGTCAGCTCCTGTAATTCCTTCCCATAAACGGTGTCCATTTCCTTCCCGAATCGCTGTCGGAATCGCACAAACGAAACGCCCTCCGTCAGCCGCAGCCCCAGAAACATAAATTCCGCCAATGCATCCGTTTCTGTAATCAACTCTGTATCCTCTCTTAATAAGGAAGTATCTCCTTTCGCAGAAATATATTTTTGCAAATCATAGCTGTTGTGAAAGCGCTTTCCATCCATATAAGAATGTGCGCCCAAGCCCATCCCAAGGTATTCCTCCGCCTGCCAGTAAATGCGATTGTGGCGGCTCTGTCTGCCCACCTTTGCGAAATTGGAAATTTCATACTGTCCATACCCCCACTCCGCAAGGGTGTCCACTGTCCAGTGGTACATTTCTCTGTCCATCTCCTCCGATACCAATTCCAGCTTTCCGGCGCGGTAGCTTTCATAAAACGGCGTACCTTCCTCTATAATCAGGCTGTAAGCGGAAATATGCTCCGGCTTCAATGCCGCAATCTGCCGCACTGTTTCCTGCCATTGTGCCATGCTTTGCCCCGGCAATGCAAACATCAAATCTACATTCACATTCTCAAAGCCTGCCTGCCGCACCGCATGATAATTTTCCAGAAATTCCTCTATCGTGTGGATTCTGCCCAGCCTGTGCAGAATGGAATTTTGCCATGCCTGCACGCCCATGCTCAGGCGGTTAAAGCCCATTTTCTTCAACGCCGCCGCCATTTCATAGCTCAGCGTTCCCGGGTTCGCCTCTGTCGTCAGCTCTGCATCTGCCGTAACCCGAAAGCTTTCCCTAATCGCCTGCATCAGCTGTGCCAGCATAGGAATTTCCAGTGCTGTTGGCGTTCCGCCGCCAAAAAATACCGAAACAACCTCGCGATTTTCATACCGCTTGCCCTGCGCTCGGATTTCTGCCGTCAGCGCATCTACATACATCTGCATCTGCCCTTCCCTTCCTGCCCACGAGGGAAAATCACAGTAAAGGCACTTTTGTCTGCAAAAAGGGATATGAATATATAAACCGATGGATTCCATGCGTTTTCTCCTCCTCTCATTCTTCAAATGATATCATGCGCGCCGCGCTTTTTCAATCAAAGAACACTTCTCTGTATACAGACGTTGCATTTTCTTCCTTCTTCTGCTATACTGTTTAAGATAACCTTTGGAGATGTACCCAAGTGGCTGAAGGGACTGGTCTCGAAAACAACTGCTCCTTTTGGTACTCTCTTGTACGAAAACCATTGATTTTACTGGGTTTTTAGGGTATGATTAACTTAATATTTTTTGCTGTTCTCTCCCTCAGTTCTCTCCTTTTTCCGAGGTTCTGATGTTGAGATAAATGTGGAGACGTATCGAAGTGGTCATAACGAGAACGACTCGAAATCGTTTGATCCGTCAGGGTCCGTGGGTTCGAATCCCACCGTCTCCGTA
>OGZG01001337.1_pt1 | contig 18737 bp, 21 predicted proteins | sample 1576781 | NCBI WGS metagenome assembly OGZG01 (sample SAMEA3541502, study PRJEB24748) | human gut metagenome | biome: human gut; feature: human-associated habitat; material: faeces | place: China | collected 2012 | reverse complement strand
TTGATAGTGACCTCTCAAAAGATGGAAAGACTATTACATTTGAGACATCATATGTATCGGAGTTTACTATTTCAAAGGAAAATAAGGACAGATCCATTGAGAGTGTCGAACAGCTTGTTACACCAGTTGATAAAACTATGGTAGCAGCCAATGATACTACTGCATATGAAGGTCCTGATGCAACATATGTTGAAGTTGGTAAATTAACTCAGGGACAGGAAGTGAAAGTTGTAGGTCAGTATCAGAAAAATGAGTGGTATAAAGTACAGGTTTCAGAGGATAAAACTGGATATGTAAATCCTGCTGATCTTGCAGAAAAGCAGGAAACAACAGAAGAACAGCCGGCAGAAGAAACAAACAATGTTGATAATTCATCAGATGAAGGAAGTTCAAGCAATAGTAGTAATAGTAGCAGCTCTTCATCAAAGAAAAACAATAGTGGTTCATCACAGTCTGCATCATCTGGTTCTGGTTCAGGACAATCAGACAATCAGGCGGCTGCTCCACAGCCACAGGCACCAAGCAATCCAAAGGCAGGTGTTGCAGAAACATTTTATGATGGTTCTATTGCAAATGGTCTTAGTGCAGATATGAAAGCTCATGTGGACAGCCTTGTAAACAGTTGGAAAAATGGTGGTTATAGTAATTCTGGTTTGGCAGATGCTATTGATAACTATTTATTTGAAAATGGAGTTACATGTAGCGGAGTAAATGTTGAAAAAGATGCAAGATTTTTAATTTCAAGTGGTCAATCATATTCACTTAGCGATGTTGCAAGTGGTGGTATTTACTACTATGGAAAAAGGTATACTAATGGCGAAATGGATGGGGATTCAAGAGTCGGTTATAATTCGTTTGTTTCTATCTATTAATTATTTATGAGGGTGTGTATTGAATGGAAAAGAAAAAAATAAAATTTATCAGTTTATTTGCTTCTTTCTTATTGTTTTTAGTGATTTTCGTTAATTGTAATGAAAACAAAGTTTATGCTAGAGACGAATACCATAACGCATATGATTATTACCAAACCTACGGCAGTGACAGCTGTAGGTTTGCTGTCGTTGATGGACAGGCACGTATTTATTTTAATGCATATGGAACTAAAGGCTCTAGCAGTTCTGTCAGGTATAGGACAATAGGTTGGAAAGCAAATCTTTATCTTAATGGAGCATATCAGGAATCTGCATATTTTTCATTAAATGGTTCCTTTGTATTGAATGCTTCTAATATTACTTCAGGTAATGTTGAATATAATCTTTATTATATATACTTAAATGATCTTATTAGACGTTTTAATAATCAATCCGCTATAACAAGTGGAAAAGGTGAGATTAAGCTTGATGCTATTATGTCAATAGTTCCTGCGAATAGTAATACACCTAATGGTTCCACAGATGATAACGGAAATTATACAGGTGAAGTATATGATACTTATAGCGGAATTGCAAATGCCAGAGGGTGGGCACATCCTGGAGATCTACAGTCAAGATTTAATAAAGTACCTACAGGCATGTATCGTACCGTTACGGTAACTGGTGGTACAGGTATTGCAAGTACTTCCGGTAGTGGAACATATATTTACGGTACAAGAGCAACTATAAGTGCGACATGCAGTACAGGATATGACTTTAACAGTTGGTCAAATGGCAAAACTACAACTGCTTTTAGGGTTGAAGTTACAGACAATCTTAGTTTTTCCTGCTCCGGTAAACTTAAAAAGTATACTGTATCATATGATGCCAATGGTGGTACAGGCGCCCCGGGCAATCAAATTAAAACTTATGGTACAAATTTGACTCTTTCAAGTCAAAAACCAACACAAACAGGTTATCTTTTTGATTATTGGAATGGAAGTGATGGAAAGATATATGCACCGGGGGCGGCTTTTGGTACCAATGCAGATACAAAAATGACTGCTCATTGGACAGCAATAACATATTATGTATCATATAATTCCAATAAGCCTAGCAAGGCAAGCAGTAATCCAACAGGAATAATGCTAAATTCAGAGCATAAATATCTTCCTGCAAGTGCATTGAGAGAAAATGTTTATGATTTAAAAGGTTGGTCTTTTGAAAAATGGAATTCAAAGGCTGATGGTAGTGGTACTAATTATGCTGATAAAGCATATGTATCAAAACTAACAACTACGAATAAAGCAACAGTACCTATGTATGCACAGTGGAAACCGAATGTGTACAGACTCATGCTAGATGAGCAGTACGCAACAACATCGGGAACACAAATGATATATGAGAAATATGATTACGACTGGTATAAGGATAAAGCTGCTAAGACTAAAATTTCAAGTATAACGATTCCTCAAAAAACTGGTATGAAGTTTAATGGCTATTATTCAAAAAAAGATGGAAAAGGAACTCAGTATGTTGATGCCAATGGAAAGATTGTAGCAAACAATCATTCTTTTGATAAAGATGGCACTTATGTATATGCACAATGGATTCCTAATGTATATGATATTACTCTTGATAATCAGGGAGCAACAAGCTCAGGTTCAACACATATCTATGAAAAATACAGTGTTGGATTTTATGGTACAAGTACATGTTCATCAAAAATATCTAAAATCACTTTACCTAAAAAGAATAACTATATTTTTGATGGGTACTGGACAGAGCAGAATGATTGGAAAACCTCAAAAGGAGAGCAGATCATACAGGCTGATGGAACAATCAATGATGTAAATACAAAATTTACAGAAAATACAACTATTTTTGCAAAGTGGATTCCTGTAGATTATAAAATCAATCTTGATAATCAGGGAGCAGATATCGACAAAGGAACAGCTGTATTCTATGAAAAATATGATGAATACAATTACACATCTCTTGCAGATTATGATGTAAGCACAGGAATTGCTACAGTAAAGTTTGACTACACAGGAAATACTCAGTACTTTATTGCTCCTGCTGATGGAGAATATACGCTAACTGTTGCAGGCGCGCAGGGAGGTTCGGCTGATTATGCAAAAACAATTGGTTTACAAGGTGGATATGGTGGCATTTCAACCGGTAAAATATCACTTAAAAAGGGTGAGATGTTACAAATTTATGTAGGACAACAAGGTTCTCCAATAGGACAAGCATATAATGGCGGCGGTTCGGGTTGCAATTACTATAGTGGATATGAACGTGATAGAATAACTTTTGGCGGTGGCGGTGGAGCTACAGACATAAGAAAAAATGGAAACGCATTAAATAATAGGGTTATCGTAGCCGGTGGTGGTGGTGGTACAGTCACATATGGATTACACGGTGTTGATGGTGGAAAAGGCGGTGGCATAACCGCAGGTTCACTTTATTGGGTAGGATGGATAGGAGGATTTGATAGCAACGGAATACCTTACACAATCACAGCAGATACAACAATAAGCTCAGCTGGACAATCATGGAGCACTGATCCACAAGCAACATCTAAAGCTACTCTTCTTAATCCTTACACTGATAAATTATGGGATGAATCATTATCAGGCAATCTTGGACAAGGTGGATTTAATGCTGGCGGCGGTTATTATGGTGGAACAACATACCGAGAAGGTAGTGGCATGTACAGACATTATTGCGGTGGCGGCGGTTCTGGCTACACTGGTGGAGTAACAGACGGTTCAATGGAAACCGGAAAAAATAGCGGCAATGGTTATGCTACTATTTCATATAATGCCAGAGAAATCAGCCAATATTCTGTTGTTGAAAAATACTATAACTATACTGGTGATGTACAATCATTTACTGCACCATTTGATGGTTCATATTTACTTGAGGTTGCAGGAGCACAAGGTGGAAAAGAAAAAGACACAGCAGGTGGTCTTGGTGGCTCATCAAGTGGTAAGGTTACATTAAAGAAAGGGCAGACTATTTACATCTATGTAGGTGGCGCAGGTTCTTCGAACGATACCAACGGAGGTTATAACGGTGGTGGTTCTACTGGAAATGGCGGTACATCTGGTGGTGGAGCAACTCACATAGCCACAACAAACCGAGGTGTTCTTAAAAATTATAGCTCAAATAAAAATGATGTATTAATCGTTGCCGGAGGTGGCGGTGGTTCACAAAATGGTAATGGTTATAGTTCGGGTGGCTCCGGTGGTGGAACTACTGGTGGAAGTCCGAGTGGATTTACTAATAATAGTACATGGATATGGACTTATACAACATTGGCAGGAGGTGGAACGCAATCTTCTGGCGGAGCCGCAGGAAAAACGCAGGCAAATAAAGTAAGTGGAACTTTTACTGGTAAAAGCGGATTCTTTGGACAAGGAGCAAATGCTACAAATTCATCATCATATCCCAATACCAATGATTATGGTGCCGGTGGCGGTGGCGGTTGGTATGGTGGAGGAAGTTCATGCGTACATGGTGGTGCCGCAGGCGGTTCAGGTTATATAGGCGGTGTAACAAATGGTCAGATGTCTAATGGAACAAATTCTGGTAACGGATGGGCAAAGATCACTTACATGGATACATCTACAGATTCCGCTTCTATATGCAGTATCAGAGTACCACAGAAAACAGGTTATACTTTTGATGGTTACTGGACTGGTCAGAATGGAACCGGAAATCAGGTTATTGATTATAAAGGTGATGTATGGAGCAATACGACTTACTTTAATAATACTAATACAAAAAACAATGAAACTACCATTTATGCTAAATGGGCAAATAATGAATATAAATTTGTCTATGACGGAAATGGTGGTAAAACTTCCGCAGGAGCTATTACCGTGACAGATAATGTTACTTATAACAGTACTTATCATGTAAAAGCAGGAGATACTTTTATACGAGATGGATATCAATTTGCAGGATGGAATGAAAAAGCAGATGGTACCGGAAAATCGTGGACTGCTAATACTGATGTTACTTATAATATTCCTCATGGAACAAAGGTATATGCACAATGGAAAGCGGTAGATGTTAATTATACAATTAACTATTATAAACAGAATCTAAATGGTACTTATAATTCAACTCCAAGTGCATCTGAAAAGAGAAGTGGAAAAACAGATTCTATTATAAGTGTCAAACCTACCACAGATAAGGCGGTATTTGATTCTACAGGATTTGAACTTGATGCTGATAAATCATATGCTGATGAAAGCAGCTTTGCATCAAAGGATAAAGGCATAGTCAGTGTTAAGATTCTCGGCAATGGAAAAACTGTTGTAAATTATTACTACAGTAGAAAGTCCTATAAAGTGACTCTGAATGTTGCAAAAGACGATAAGGGATTTAGTTCTCTTAAAGGTGCAGGAACTTATAAATATGGTGCAACAGTTGATATTAGTGCTATACTCAATGACAAATTCGAGTTTGTAGCATGGAAAAATGCTGATGGAACAGTATTTTCTAACAACATGGATACAACTTTTGATATGCCTGCAAAGGATGTAACTTTGACAGCTTATTCAAATAGTAATGGTAAGCCTGATCCTGTTGTAACTGAATATACTGTAACTGTAAAACATTATTTCCAGAACAGCAGCGGAACATACACATTGAATGATACTACATCTGAAAAAGTGGAAGAAAATACATTGTATGTGCCAAAATATAAACCTATTATCACAGGATATAGTGCTGTAAGGATGGAAGATAATGCAACTAAAGAAGATGTTTCCAATGGAATTGTTGTAACAAAAGATGTAACTGTAAATGCATATTATGACAGAGCACAATATCAGATTGTCACAGAATACTATGTAGATAATGCATTGTATGAGACACATTCTGAAAATGCATTTTACAATGATTCTTATAAGGTAAAAGAACTTGATATTACAGGTTATCAGCTTGATAAGATAGTTGTTCCTGTTTATAACAAAAATCCATTTACTGTTACGCAGGATATGACTGGTGGCAACAAAATAAAAGTATATTATGTCGCAAAGACATTTACAGTAACATTTGATGCCAATAGTGGAGCTGTTACAGATAACAGTAAACAGGTTGCAAAGACAACACGTAAAGTAAAATATAATGGTACAGATAATAATGATGTATCATCATTAAAACCTACCAGATCCGGGTATTCATTTGTCGGTTGGTATACAGATAAAGAGGGTGGTTCTCAGGTTTATACTAAAGAAGGTAAATGTAATAATGATGATACCTACTGGAGCAATAACAAGTGGTGTGCAACATCAGATCTTACAGTATATGCTCATTGGAAAGCAAATACGTATACTCTTACATTTGATGCCAATGGTGGATTGGTAAATGATAATGAAACAACTGCCAAATGTACACCAACATATGACAAACCATTCTTTAATGATGTAGAATACTTAAATCCTCAAAAAACTGGATATACATTTGCAGGATGGTATACTGCAAAAACTGGTGGTACTCAAATTTACAATAACAAAGGTAAATGCACAAATGATGGTACGTACTGGAAGAATGGTAACTGGCATTATACAGGCAATGCAACAGTATATGCACAATGGAAAGCAAATACCTATAAGGTTATCTATAACTCAAATGGTGGTACAGGAACAATGAGCGCAGATACTGCAACTTATGATTTAAACTATACTACCAAGAGCAATGAGTTTAGCAGATCAGGGTATAAGTTTATTGGATGGAATGAAAAGCCTGATGGAACTGGTACAGACTGGACATCAAGAATTGGAAAGCCTTTCAAATGGAATTATACTAACGATGTCACCTTATATGCACAATGGCAGGGCATTAAAGCTAAGATATGCTACCATAGTGAAGATGAAAAGCATAATATCACAAAAGAGTATCAGGTGGATGCAGGACAGAAATTTGAGACAGCAAGTGACTGGTGGAGAAAGCAGAAATTTACAAGTGCTTATAAACCGGGCAATAGTATATTCGCAGGATGGACCACAAAGAAAGGTTCAACAGATGATATGTATAGTGAAAATGCTGCTGTACCAAATAAACTTATCACAGATAATGTAAATTCTACGATTGATTTATATTCAATATGGGATAAGCCGACTGTCACAATTACACCAACAAGTAATAATGTTTCTTTTAACTGTAACAATAAGACTTGGTATAAAGATACAATAGAATTTAAGCTTACAGGAACAGATAAGAGATATAATGTTATCGGATTTGATTTTGTCCTTAATGGAAATAAGTCTGGAAACTGGAGAACAACAAATAACGGAAAATCTCTTACTCACACGTTCTCTACATCAGAATTTTATACAGGTGGTCTTAGAACAGTTATAAGCAAAGGCAATCCATTTACTGTAAAAGTATGGAGTGAGTCAAGTACAGCTACAAGTGGAATACCTATGGGTTCAAGTGATGCACTTTCTACTCAGTACTGGATAGACTTTACGGCTCCGGATCTTACTTATTCGGTAGATTCAAGTCATAACATAAAAGCAACTGCGACTGATGGAGAGTCAGGAGTTGATACTATTGATTTACAAAGCTACAGGGATGGTCAATGGGTAAGTGTTAAGAAAGTAACTGCATCAAGCAGTCAGTACGGTCAATTTGTTAATACATTCAATTTGAATCAGTCTGATTATAAGTACAGATACAGAATTACAGCTACAGATCATCTTGGCAATAGCAAGACTTCAAATGAATTCTATGTAGTGCCATTAACCCTTAGTGCTTCATTATCTAAGTTAAACGGTGATACAGTTTATGATACTACACCTCTCGTATTTATTGCAGGTGGAGATTTAAATGCTACATTAAACGTAAATATTACAGGGTATGCAGAAAAAGTTAAATATGAGTTTGCAAATGAGCTTGGACAAGTTACAGATACTCACGTAGTATCATATGATGCAAGCGGAAACACAACAGAAACAAAGCAGTTTCTTATTCCATGGGAAATTGAGCATAATAAGGATTATTCTGTAACGATAACAGCCTATAGAGGTGGGGAAACTGCAATTGCTAAAAGAGTGGTTAAACTGTCCGATATTGACTTTAGCAAATTCAGAAGTAATATCCTGTACCAATCAGGTCAGCATGACTAAAATAAAAACAGCTCCTTCGGGAGCTGTTTTTATATGCTTTATATGTGGTTTTAAATAGGTATATATTTTATATTGTAACTAACTATCTTCCTCTGTGTCTTCTTGGCTGCTGATCATATTCAACATTATTGGTATTCTCAGGAGCATCTTTAATGTCTCTGTGAATACTTGCATCTGATGCAATAGAGATTTCCTTTGTTTTGGCATCATATTTATATACTTGATTTGAAAGTCGTTCTTCCTCTCTGACAGCATCCTGATTTACTTCATAAACCATATCAGCTACTTTATCAGGAGTACCGAGATTTGTTGAAACAGCTATCATTTCCTGAGTGCTTGATGGTATCAGATACAGATCTGTACCAGTAATATCAGCAATTTTATCAAGTGAATCCTTGTATAAGATATTGACAGCACCTAATGAAGCTTTATCATTGGTAATGATATACATCTGTTCATCCGGTGGCATTTGCTCAAGTGAAGCTGCCATAAATTCAGGAACATAATTCTTGATAATATCTATCATAGGTATAACCTTAGTAGGCAGGATATTTCTTGTATTTATCATCGCAAGATCATGCAGCTCCATTTCAGATACTCCCATAATATCAGCAATTTTGTTATTGATATTAATTGTTGCATAGCCACCGTTTGATAAATCACTTAAGTATAATTTATAAATTACTGATAAATCCTGAAATTCTCTTGATGGCATATCACTGAGCATTTCGCTGTTAGCATCTGTATTTACTAATGAAAAGATTACCTTGCTTTTGACATTTTCTCCACAGATTAAATCAAGAGGATTGCACTCTAAAGTTTCAACACCGCTGTCGAGAAGTTTCTGCTTAGAATCCATTAAGATACTAGCGGTATTTTTTATTATATCATCCAGTCTTTCTGTTGCCTGGTATGTATCATACATAGTATTCAGATAGACAGTAGGCAATATGCTTGCTTCTGGATTGTTGGGAATAAGGCACATTCCATCATATATTTTTCCATTAGATTTCATTACAGGATGGATGTTGACCTGATAATTGTCCCGGTCCGGGATATAATCCATAATGCTTTCTTCAACAATCTTTTTAAATGAATCATAATCAAGCATTAATTTTCACCTTCTTTCCTTATAGTCTGCATCTTTTGTGCATATGCACAAAATCTCTGTGTGGAATCTTCACTCGATGATACATTAAGAGTAGCATCAATAACTGAATCCCCCTTCTGAAGTATTACTTCAATTTTTTCTGACATATATAATTCCTCCTTAATTTTGATTATGTATTTATCATATAATTTTTAGAAACAATATTTGTTTCATAAACGTGAGATAGTTAAAGCTTTTACGAATAAAAAGAAAAAGTTCTCTTTTTTGTCTTAATTGTAGGTATTTATTTTCAATAACTGCATTTATCGGCAACTATGAAGTGATACTATGATTTACATAGGATAAATATATAGGAAAGGTATGGTGGATTAATGGAAAATATAATTGAAGTAAACGGCATGGATGAAGTTGTGAAAATGATTAATGATTCAGATCCGGCACAGGAATTTATTATTAATGTAGATTGTTTTGAGAAAGATGAGGACAAATAATGGAAGAAGAGAATAAGTTAGATGTTGTATCTATCAGATTAACAAAAGACAGACAGCTCATGAGCAATGAAAAAATGGATAGACCATTAGTTGCGGTAGAAACTGTTGGACGATACCTTGCAGATATGGACAGGGAAGTTGTATGTGTTATTAATTGTGATTCAAGTTTAAAACCTATAAACTGTAGTTTTGTCAGTATGGGAGCACTTAATTACTCGTGTGCAGTGCCGAGGGAAATATTTAAGTCAAGCATACTTTCAAATGCAAATGGTATTGTATTAGTCCATAATCATCCCTCGAATGACCTTACACCTAGTAAGGAGGATGCTGCAACAACTTATATGATGCTTGAAAGCTGTGAGATACTGGGAATGACATTTCTCGATCATATTATTGTGGGGACTGATAATGAAAGATATTTCAGTTTTAGGGAAAAAGGCATAATAGAAGATATTCATCCTGTAATAGAGAATAATATCAATAATATAAAATTTTCAATAGATGAAGCAGCTCAACAATATCTGGAACAGAATAATATGCGAATGCGAAGAAAAGGTAGATGATGAGATGTTTGTTTTAAAGGGAGTAGAAATGCTCTCCTTTTTATTGGTTCTATAAATACAAGTCAATAATATTGCCGTTATATCGTCAAAACTATTGACATTATAATCTATAAGTGATATTATACAAATATGAAAAAAATAATAAAATTAAGTTACAAAAAAGAAACAACTAAACCGTACTTATGAATTATTATATAAAAGTCATAAGGGTAAATTACTATCCTAAAGCGAAAGCTAAAAAAATCTGGAACCATGTAAAGGGCAGAGTGTATATTCTGCAGATAGCATGAAAGTACAGATTTGACCTTTTGTAACCTTAATAGATTACGAGGTAGTAAAACAAAATCCATATTTATTGTGTTGTAAATGTGAGGTAGGATATGGCAGAAAATAAAATAATGTCTGTGGTAACTTTGCCACTTAAAACTGAAAAATGGCAGGAAGATATATTACAGAAAAGGTTTGAACTATGCAGGAAAATCTACAATAATATGCTTCATTATGAGATGAAACAGCTCAATAAAGTATTTCATGATAAAAGATACATAGATTCAAAGAAAATTATTACTGAAACTTACAAAATTGCCGATGATAAGGAAAAACGTGCCAGAAAACGAACTGAGGAATATAAGCAGGCAGTAAAAATTTCAAATGAAGTTTTAAAAGAATATGGTTTGACTGAATATGGCTTTAAAAATGAAGTGTTAAAACAGAGAGCAGTTTATAAAACCAATATATCGTCTACAGTTGCATATTTGTCTGTTGCTTCACCATTATGGGCGGCAATGGATAAATATTTGTTTGGCAATGGAAAAACGCTTCATTATAAAAAGTATAATACATTAAACTCTATGGCATCTGATGGCAAGAGTGGAATTAGAATGGTTGACAAAGATGGAAAAGCTATTTTCAGCCGAGAATCGGCTATGCCAATATGGATCAATATGAGTGTACCTAAAGGAAAAACTCTTATAATGCCTGTGATTATAGACAAAAAAGATTTATATAAAATTGAAATGATGTCACGAAAACTTAAAGTCATACGTATTACAAGAAAATTATGTGGAGCAAAATATAAGTATTATGCACAGTTTACGGTGGAGGGTAGACCTGCCATTAGATATGATAAGGATGGCAATATAAAAAATCCTGTAGGCAATGGAAAGGTTGGCATATACATTGATACAACATCTATTACTCTTGCGTTAGAGAATGGCGATATTAAAACAATATCATTGCAACACGATAATACATCAAACGAAAAGATAGCAGAGCTTCAAAGGTATATGGATAACTCACGTAGGGCAACGAATCCGGATAATTATAATGCAGATGGAACTGTTAAAAAGGGCATTACTATTGATGGTAAAAAAAGTAAGCTTCGTTGGAATTATTCCAATGGCTACAATCGTGCCAGACTCGAGCTTAAAAATCTGTATCGTGTGGATGCAGAAAACAGAAAACTTGAGAAACAGATATTGGCAAACAAAATTTTATCATATGGAGACAATTTTGCTATAAATGATTATCCATTTCAGTATGCTGCAATGCGCAAGAAGATGTTTAATGAAAATACTTTACAGTATGAAAAACACAAAAAAGCAGGAGATAAGATTGGAAATAATGCACCTGCAACTCTTGTTGTTTTATTAGATAGTAAGCTTAAGGCAAAAGTTGGTGCAGGAGTAACCAAAGTTCAGCTCAAAGATATTGATTATTCAATGGAAAATTACAGGGAGCGTTACGCACAGAAAATTTTGGAATATTTGCAATAATAAATAAGCAGGGTGAATTACCATCCGAAAGTGAAAACTAAACTAAATCTGGAACCATGTAAAGGGCAGAGTATATATTCTGTAGATAGCATGAAAGTACAGATTTGACCTTTTGCAACCTTATAGGTTTACAAGGTAGTAAAACCATATTGCTGCCTCTGATTTAACAAAAAATCTTTTACAACCTTATAGGTTTACAAGGTAGTAAAACTGAAAAACCATCTGATATGTTTATGTATTTCTATTTGGTTGTATCTGAAAATTTGATTTTTTAAGAGAGGATGAATTAATATGATATTAAACAAATGTCCTATATGTGGTTCCGAATTGGAATATAATCTTTTATATCAGTTTACAAAGCCATTTAAAATTTTAAAAAGTGGAAAACTATCAATTAGACCAAAAAGAGAAAAGACTGATATATGCCCTATGGATTGCGGTTTTATATCTTGCACGAATACAAACTGTGGGTTTCACACCAACTGTGATCTGGAAGTTGAAGAAAATTTTCAATGTAAGATATTCCTCGATGATGATAATAATTATAATATAGAATTTGATGATAATGTTCCTGGACAAATGAGTATAGAAACACTTGAAAATGGCAAGTATATGCCAGAACATAGTTGAATCCGGTTTTGACAAAATAATGATGAAAGAAACGAGCAGATAAGGAGAAAGGTAATTGTTGAAAAAAATAAATGGTTGAATTTGTGTATGAGGGATTGTAGGGAAACAAATATAGGAAAAGAGCATGACAAAAGCCATCTTTTTGATAGAAATGCAAAAATTCCTACAAGGGAAGAACTGAAAACAAATCAAGAACAAAAAACAGCTTCTATGGACGATTGAAAAGGCAAATAAGGGAATTGAGAGAACAATCGGAATCATATGATAATAGGACTACAAGGGAAAATCATTCGTGGGATAGGGGCGAAAGGTGAACGTAACAAAAGCAAATTTGACGAGGTATATAAAATGTATAGTGAGAAAAATAGTGCATATATAAGAACTACAATAAGCAATATTGACAAAATGTCATTTATTGTAGTAGACAAAGATGGCGAGGAATACAAACATTTCAATAAAAAGGATTATGATGTTAAAATACTTGATCTTGTGCATCCTCAAAAATCAAACCGATATAATCCATTTGCTCATATACATAATGATACAGACGTTTTGTCTATGGTTAATTCATTTTTTGCTTTCAATACAAATGAAATAGAGTCGAATTCATTTTTTGATATGGCAGAAAGAAAATTATTGACTGCATTTTGTTTTTATGTATTAGACAAATACAAAGAACAGCCAGATAAGCAAAATTTTGCATGTATAAATAAAATACTTACAAAATTACATACAACAGATGATTTTGATGGACTTTTTAACGATTTTTATAAATTAAATAAAGAGAAACCGGCATATCATTATTATAAAGAAGTAAGACGATGCAGTTTAGATGCATTTAAGCCGATTGTCATATCTATGGCTATGAGATTAAGTGTATTTAATATCAGTGAAATAGCAGATTTAACGGCTACAGATGATTTTGATATCGAAAACTTAAGTAATAAAAAAACTGCAGTATTTATAAATATTCCAACATCTGATACCTTTCTTAATTTTATTGCAAATATGTTTATTATGCAGGCTTTCTCATTGCAACGATCAGTAACACGCAATGAGAAAAAATATAATGTGGAATTCATTCTTGACGAATATTTCGATATCACAAACCCATGACTGAAGTCACAGAAAGCGGTTCAAACTTACAAAGATGCAATATCAGATATAGGAAGAAAAATAATGATGTTAATTGATTCACGATTTGAACAGGAATGTATCGAAGCTAAAAAATATTGTAAGATGAACAAATGGAATTTCATAGGTGTGTCTCTTTTCTTTTTGCCATTTTCAATAATTGGAAAAGAGCCTATGAATATATCTTTGTTTCAATTTATTGTACTAAGTGTACTCACTGCAAGTTTACTCATAGCCATGATTACTCTTGAGATATATTTCTTTCTGACACACAAAAGGTTAAAAAATCATGTAAAAGATTTTACAGAAAACCGATTAATAAAGAAAGATTATACTATTAAATCAGTAGATATAATCACAGATGAAGAGATTAAGATTATAGATCATGTACATTCAACAAAAGACACAAAAATTACAAGAATTGGAAAATTCTATGCTGTAGATAAAGACGGCGATGAATGGACCAAATCAGTGAACATGCAAGAAGTATCATATAAAGTTGGCGATGTGATTACAAGAATATTCTACAGTGATGGCGAAAAAGCAGATTTTATATACGTAAATAACTAAAACAACAAAAGAACAGTTAGTGGAGAAAGTTGAATATATGATTACAGAAGAAGAATATAAACAATATAATAGGGAAATAGATCAGTACATAGAAGAATACTATAAGCAGCATAAAAATGCCGAAGTAGATGCATATAGAAATACTGATAAATGGAAATAAAAAAATGTCAGGTATGATAGTTATTTGCATAACTTCTGTGTTTTTGGCAAGCTCCACAGCGTTCTTGTGGGCTTGCCCTATGCCTGCTTTTAAAGATACTGCTTTAGTGACTGCCATATCTCTGTCAGCTCCTTTTGATTTTCCGTTATCAGATTATACGAATAATAGCTGCTGTCATTCAATGCGTGTGCTATCTGATTGAGATTATTACCTACTCGCTTTAACTCCGGTATAAGTTCCTTAATTCCGTCTGTGTTGACAATATTCGACTGTGTAAGTGCTTCGATGATATACTGCTGTTGGTTCTTTCCAGACTGTTTTACTTTTTCTTTTATTTGTGACAGTTCTTCCTCTGACACTCTTATGACTATCTGCTTTGGTCGTGTCCTATTCATTGATAAAGTCCTCTCTTTCCTTTACCCACTTCTTAATGAGTTCGATTTCCTCGTCCATATTCGGCTCTTTCTCTGGCTTCCAGTCCTCTCTCATGTCTTTCAGTTCTTCCAGTGCTTCTTCTAAGTCTACTTTATAACTTTCTAAACATTCTTTTTCGCTTGCTATATATTCATCAACACTATTGTAACAAGGCACACACTCATAGCTTGTTCTATCATCATTGTACTTGTGGTATACAATGTCTTTCCATTCATCACTTGGCTCTGCTATGTTCTGTTTAGTGATTTCAATGTCGGATTTTGCTGTCTCTACGTTTTCCAACATATCCAGATAATGCTCTGGTTCATAACCCGAATTTAATAAGTGATTCAGAAGTGTAGTCTCTGGGAACGCTCCAAACCAACAACGCTCGAACCACTGGTCGGCATAATCTCTTTCATCACTTCCGTTGGAGTAAGTACCGCCAACCAAATCTCCGACAAAATTCTCTATCAGCTCTCCGATTGTCAAACCATGCTCCCCACACTTTCTCGCCAACCGGTCACAATCTGCATCCGACAATTTTAATGCGATTTTTCTCTCTCTGATTGTCTCAATTTCTTTCTTTTGTTCTTCGCCACAACTCATGCTTTTACCTCTCTTTATCTCTATCACTTTAAAACTTGCAATATATTCTCTACACATAATATAACATAGTGATAGCCACTTGTCAAGCGGATAAACACTTTATGTTCTACAACAATTTCTTGATATGACAGAAAAGGATATGAGAGTTCTATTAGAGAGGTAAAGGCATGAGAGTGAAAAAAAGGCAGGCATAATAGTTGTAAAGAAATCCCAGTAATTTTTTATTGGGATTTTTTATCATAAATATAAAAAAATATTGATAAAATAGGCGCAAACGATTATAATATAAGTATAAGATAGTCGATAGCGACTATAAAATGATGGGAGTGATATATTTATGGAAAATAATGAAATGGTAAAACTTTTAGCTAAACTACAGGTTCTTTGCATGAGATATGTTGAGAGAAATACTCAACTTAGATGCTATACTATGCGTGATATGGAAAGAATCATTACTGCTAATAAATTAACTTGTAACTATGGAGATGCTGTAGACAATTTGTATGATAATATAAAAAAATATTGTGGTAATTGTTCGTATCTTATGGATAATGCATTACAATTAAAAGAAGCAATGCATAACTCAGATATGAAGAATATGAGATTTGGAATTGAACCTGTAAAAAAATTTACTGAACAGGAAAAAGAACTGGACTCTGAATTGATAAAGAATCAATTATTTTATACTGGAGAAATGGTTGGAATTAAGGATATTGTAAAGATATTAGGAAATGTTGTGACTGAAAGTGCTGTAAAACAGGCTTGTCAGCAGGAAAGACTTCTTAATACCAAAAAATTAAGCCATTCATGGATAGTCCATATAGAGGAGTGTAGAGCTTATTGGAATGTGCCAGATACAGATGATAGCCATCTGTATAAAAATTGGATATATTAAGAGGAATGTAGCATTTTCATAATTAACAGTTCCTGCATTATAGATACTACTGAAAAGTATACTATTTGATGGTATACTTTTCAGTATGTATTGTAACTACTAAAAAGTATAAAAAATTACTTTTAAAACTTCTAAAAATGTGATATACTTTTTGAAAGGAGAATAATATGCAATTCACAAATGATCCTGATTATATAGCACAAACAAAGAGTATTAGATTTTGGAAAGTAAGAATAATTGATTCCACTGTATATTTAGTGATTTGGCTTGTTCTTACAGAAATCTTTAACTTATGGTATAGACGATTAAAGGAGAGCAAATGCTTGTAAAAGAATTTCTTGCAGTAGCAAATGATATATCAGATATTTATATTGGAACAGATAAATACGAATATGCTTATCATGGATTGTTATGTAATCATTTGGAACTGAAAAAATGCATAGGTTCAATTAGAACAGAAAAAATATGTGAAGAAGAAAAAAATAATGTACTAAATAAGGAAATTGAATCAATATCAAGTGGACATAAAGCACCTTATTTCATTGTACACACAAAATAAGAATTAAGAAAAGAGGATGTAAGTGATGAGTGAAATTCCATTTGGAGCGTACACATATTCAGATTCATATTTAAGAAAGCTAAAAAAGAATGAACTGATAGAATATTACAGAACATTGGAAAAAAATTGGTTTGGTCTAATTGAAGCAAAAAATATTCAGTTTGAAAATTTAAAGAAAATGCTTAGAGAAGAATACTGCAAGGCTGTTGATGATTTTGCTAATGGCATAAGTGATATACTGGAAGGCGGTACAATATATAATATGGATTGTGTTGATAAATTATCCAAACAGTTGAAGGATGGGAGAAATAATGAACAAAAGACAAATAAAGAAAAAATTCGATTATGAATGGCAATGCAAAGCAATTTGTGGTCGTGTGTGTTCCTATTCTGAATGTAGAAAATTTTTACGCAGTTACCACGAAGATCTTATTAAAAAAGATAGGGTATATAATCTCTAAAAATCAAAATATGAAAGTGAATAAAAAAGACTCCGGTCCCGAAGGATGCCGGAGTACGTTCCAAATATATTATATGCACATCAAATGTTAGTGTCAATAGAAGGATGTGAAATGAATGGGATATTACTATGGCTATAATCGTGTATCATCAAAAGAGCAGCATGAGGATCGAGGAAATGCTAACATTGAAAATTTCTGCAAAAGCCATAACTATAAACTTGAAAGAATATATGTTGATAAGCAGACAGGCAAAAATTTTGACCGAGCCAGATATAGAGTTTTGAAAGAAGATGTGTTGAGGACTGGAGACACATTAATAGTTGCAGAGTATGACAGGTTAGGGAGAGCGGATGAAACCAAAACCGAATTAGAGTATTATAAGGAAAATGGTATCAGAGTCATATTTCTGGATATTCCTACTACTCAAATGGATTTTTCGGCAATAGAGGATAACATGGCAAAAATGATATTCAACTGTATAAATGATATGCTCATATCATTTTATGACTGCCTTGCCAGATCTGAACTGGAGCGTAAGAAAAAGCGTCAGCGAGAAGGATATGAAGCTCTTAAAAAACGTGGAGAATGGGATAAATTAGGCAGACCACGGAAAATGTCAAAGGAACAATTTGCACTTGAGTACCAAAAGGTATTAAATGGACAACTAAGGACAACAGAACTAATGAAAAAGCTATGCCTTACTGAAAATACATATTATAGATATGTAAGAGAGTATAAAGACAGCCTTCAAAAAGAGTAAAATTGCTTGATTTAATTGGGAAAAGGTCTGAAGAACTGGGGTTTAAGTAAGGAGTATTGAGCATAAAGGAGTTTCTTGAAAATAATAAGTATATATGCATGATACATAAAGTTAAATGATTAAATAACAAGTTAAGGAGAAACAGAATATATGGTCAGAAGTGTAGATACATTCTTAATAAACGGAGAAAGCTTTATTAATTATTGCTCGGACAGTGACTTTAATTATACAATTTATATTGGACAAAAGTGTAAAGTTTTGAGAAATGGAAAGTGTTTTATAGGTACGCTGTATGAAGTAGACTCAAACAAAAATACATTCTCGATAAAGCAAAATAATGGAGAAATAATAGAAATAAATTGTGTTGATGTAGAAGAGATTTTCAGCGAAGAGGAAATTGGAACGATAAATTGAACTTTAAGAAATGAGATAGTCGCAGCTATTTTTATAAATAAAAAAGTACTGAAATTTAGAGAGGTAAAACAATATGGAAAATTTTAAATATAACAATAAATCATTTATTATGCCGATGTCTGCATTTGACCCATTCAGGACATCTTGGTTTGAGTGTTCTTCTTGTGGAAATCCATTGTTTGAAAAACAAAT
>OGZG01001326.1_pt1 | contig 18859 bp, 13 predicted proteins | sample 1576781 | NCBI WGS metagenome assembly OGZG01 (sample SAMEA3541502, study PRJEB24748) | human gut metagenome | biome: human gut; feature: human-associated habitat; material: faeces | place: China | collected 2012 | reverse complement strand
TGCAAGGATTCCCGGCTGGGCTTCGGGATTCTTATTTTATTCGGGATAAGTCTGGTTATCCTGAATTTCGGAATAACCAGACTTTCAGCATTGCAGGCTCCCGGAAAGGATTCGGAGATCCGAGAGGAACCCTCTTCTTTGAACTGGCCCGATTGGCTGAAGCCAGGAAGCCTCCGTATTTGCTTTTTGAGAACGTGGTGGGTCTCATCAATCATGACCACTGCAGGACATTTGCGACAATCCTCAACACGCTGGACCGACTGGGGTATGGTGTGGAATGGCAATGTCTTAACAGCAAAGATTTCGGCGTTCCCCAGTCAAGAAACCGCGTGTACATTATCGGATATCTTGATGAACGATGTAGAGGAAAAGTATTTCCTTTCACCGAAACAGCAGGAAGTTCTCTTATTCAAACCCACGGCGGCCACCAAGGGGAGCGCGTCTACTCCCCCGAAGGATTAAGCTGTACACTGGCTGCCAATCCGGGTGGCTTCGGTGGCAAAACCGGGCTGTATGAGGTGGGAGTGCCGATCAAGTGCGCCACAAAAACCGGCTACCAGATGGCACAGGTCGGTGACAGCATCGACCTGAGCTACGCCACAGTCAACAGTCGGCGCGGACGGGTTGGTAAAGAGATTGCGCATGTCACCAATGTCCCCGCAGGCTGCGGGCTGATTCGCTGCGCGGGAAATATCGTGCCTTTCACCAATAGCTTTCCGAAAAATACTAAGCTCTACGGCTTGATGACGACCAAGCCGGATGAAGTGAGGAAGGAGTAAGTCAATGATTTGCAAAAATAGAGGACCGCCGAAGCGACCCTCTACTGTGCTACAAACTGGAATTTGTTATTCTCCTATGGAGTCACCGCTATCGTCTTTAAGGCCACAAATCGCAACTATACCATTATTTTTATAACTTACAACGAGAGTAGTGCCATTCCCAAGTTTCCAACATGCAGTGCTGTTTTCACTGGTATCAGGCTTCCCCATACCTCTCTAAGCTGGTCAATGTGGTACCCTGGCAAAAGGCTATTAACATCGGCTTCACTCATTTCTACGCAACGCCAGCGAGGGTCACGGCATTATCAAGATGGGCAACAGCATGATACCATTCTCCAATCTGGAACCCAAGGATAGTGAGGTCTATCAGCTCATCACAACGAAACCGGAAGAAAGGAAGAAGCAGGAATGATTTTGCATAAAGAAAAGGCGGGTCGAAACCCGCCTTAGAATTAGTGGCAGTCTAGTGCTGCCAGATATTGTTTTCTAAATCACGCAGACGCGCTTTGTAGTCGTTAATAAGCGCCTGCGTGTTTTCTGTATCCGGAAAGCTGACAATATAGCCGTCTTCGGATTCATGAAAGCCGACAAGGCCCGCATAACAGCAACAGCCGTCACGGCGGGTTAAGCCGTGACGGCTGTTTTGGAGATCAGCTGCGTCCCATTTCGTTTTTGCGGTCAGGTGCTGTTTATCTGCGGCGTTTCTTTTTGCGCATCACGAAAACGCCAGCCAGCGCCACACCGCCGACAATCGGCAACGCAACCCACCATACAGGGAGCTTTGTTGCGGGGGCAGTTGGCGCGGGGGTCGGGCTGCTGTCCGGTTTTGCGGTAGCAGTGGGCGCGAGAGCTGGGCTGCTCTCCGGCTTTGCGGTAGCAACAGGCGCAGGGGTCGGGCTGCTGTTTGGTTTTGCGGCGGCAGCAGGCGCAGGGGGCGTGCTGCTATCCGGTTTTGCGGCAGCAGCAGGCGCAGGGGGCGTGCTGCTGTTCGGTTTTGCGGTGGCAGCAGGCGCGGGCGTCGGGCTGCCGTTCGGTTTTGCGGTGGCAGCAGGCGCAGGGGTCGGGCTGCTCTCCGGTTTTGGGGTAGCCGTGGGCGCGGGAGTCACAGGTGCTGCGTCCTTTTCAAAAATTGCCTTGATTTCCACATTTCCGTCCGGCATGGTGAACTTATCGTTCTCGATAGTCACACCGCCGCTGACGACCTGCCACTCCTTAAAATGATAGCCCGTATTCGGTGTGGCGCTCAGGGAAATGTTCGTACCTGCCGCAGCGGCGGCGAGGTCTGCAGAAGCAGTACCGTTGCCGTCCGTCGTTACGGTGACAGCATACGTTTCCGCTTGTCGCGCTACCAAGGCAAGCTGCCGTGCAGAGAGGTTCCCGGCGCTGTCCTGCGCACGGATATACAGGGCATCGCCGTCTTGCCGTTCTTCCAGAGTTCCTTGGATTGCAAAGCTGCCGTCCCCTGCGGCATAAACGCTTTCGTTATTTTCCCCATAAAGGACTTCGCTGCCGGCGTCCGCCGTGCCGGTGATTTGATAACTGCCTGCCGCCCTGTCCGCGTAGAAGATCGGAGCGGAAAGGGTCAGCACAGGGGCGGTGGTGTCCCTGCTTACCAGCAGAAACACGCCGGTCACGTCCTTGCCCTTCACGCCGTTTACGCGGAGCATCAGCGTGCCGGTAAAATCGGGGATGGCAAAGGTGTTTGCCCCGTCCGATGTAAGGGGCGCATCGGTATCCATGCGTGTGACCGTAATGCTTTCGGCTTCCGCGCAGGTCACGGCAAGGGAATTGCTGCTGCCGCCCACATAGGCATGGTACACGCCGTTTTCGTCCGGCGTGCAGTCCTTACCGTTCACGGAAAGGGCAAGGTTCAGCGGCGTGTATTCCGGCAGGAAAACGCCGGAGGATTCGGTTTCTGCGCTGTAATACTTTGCGCCGTCCTCTGTCTGCGTGTAGGCGCTTACACCGACCTTGTAGGTTTCGTTCGCAGACAGATTTTTGGATTCCGCCGTTTCCTCGCCGCCCACGGTCAGAGCCATGTCGATGGAAGTGGTTTTATTGTCAAGGTCGTAACCAAAGCCGGTATCGACCCAGCCACCGTTCTGTTGCTGATAAATCGTCACGCGGTAGCCGTCGGCGTTATCCACCTGCTGCCATTCGGCGCGCATGACCTCGTTGCCGGCAGCCTCCAAATTAACGTGCGCAGGAGATTCCGGCTGTTTGGTGTTCGTATACGAGATTTTGCTGTTGAATTGGTTGCTGTCGATGGCAGCAAGCGCTTTTTCCATCACGCCGTCACCATCAAGATCTGTCTCCTTTTCTGTCATCAGGAAGGAGGTTACATAGTATTCGCCCGTAGGTGCCAGTGTGCCGCTTTCAGGAATGTTGACAGCAATATTTTCGGGATCCGCCACTATCTGCTCCTCGACCAGATAGTCCGCGCCGCCCTCGGCATTGGCAAGATACGTGCGCAGCACATACTCTGTACCCGTTTCGGCGTATTTGATTTCGCCCGACAGCTGATAATCATTCAAATTCAAGACAAGACTTTCGAACGGGGTGATGGCAACGCCGCAGGATTTGTCCGTCACAAGCGTAAGCGAGTTTGTGTTGACCTCGTAGGTGCCGCCCTCCGACAGCCGCAGCATCGCCATACGATATTCCTGTTCGTCATTCTTGTTCTTGAGGATGTCGGTGTCGGCGTTGATGGCAGAGTTTGGATCCCTTTGGCCGCCATCGTCCACCCAGTTGATTGCAATATCTTGGTTATTCTTTTTAATTGTTAAAGCATCCTTGATCTGCTGCTCGGTTACGGTGTTCTCAAATGCCAACAGGATATACGGTGTCTCGCCCGGGTTAGCGTTCACCTCAATGATTTGCGTGTTTGTACCACCGTTTTCCGCAGCATATGGATCTGCCGCAAGCAGCATGGGAACTGCCTCGCCGCTGTCTTCTGCAGCCACGGCCTGCACCAGCGGATCAACGCCCTTTGTTGACCAGTCCCATTCGGGCAGCTTGCCGAGCCACTTGGTTTCAATGTCCCAGCCGCCGCCTTTGCGGAAATCGGTTTGCACAATTTGCGGCACAAGCACCCACACGCGCGCGTCGAAGACTCCTGCATTCACACCTGTCATCGCGCCGAGGTAGACATCGACATTCTTAAACGCCTGCTTCATGCCCTCGCTGACGTTTGTGTTTGTGACGGGGAAGGTCGTCTGCCCGCCCACGATCAGATTGATGTCTGTGCTGGGAAGGCTAAGACCGCTGAGGAACGGGATGCCAAGGCTGCTCGGAATCTGCAGTCTGCCCTTGACAATACCGTTGGCGCCGATGCCGAGATACACGGTGTCCTTGTTTTGGTTTGCACCGCCGAACGCGCCCAGCTTGATTGCGGTGTTTATGTAAAAGATGTCCAGCGTCTTGCTTGGCAGATTGATGGCAAGTTCCTCCGAACCGCCGAAGTAGGTGCCCTTGTAGGTAACTCCTTTATAAGTACGTTCCTGCCCGTTGAGTTGGAGAGAATAGCCGAAGCTGTCGATGAACTGCGCATTCTTCCCCAGCCCGACGATGCCGACATCCGTTGCCTTGAGGGAAATTTCACTGGGGCCCAGAACGACGTTGCCTGTACCCTCAATCAGATGCATATAGGTACCCGCCAGCGCACCCCGCAGCTTGATGGGCGGGATGGCGAAGTAGTCGCCGTTCACGGTTTTTGCCAGATCCTTAAAACCCGCGCCGCCGCCGTTAAGCTGCCCGACGGGAACAGGCGGCACAAGGGGGATGCCAGGGCTGGACTTGACAAAGAACCACAGCTCGTCGGGAATGAGTGAGCCGTCCTTTTTGCTGCGTTCCAGCGCCAAAGATGCTTCCGTTTCAAACAGGTCGAAGGCGTTTAGCTCCAGCTCAAAGGCATAGCGCTCCTCACCCTTGAAGGTGTTTACCTCGCCGCTGATGCTGGCAAGCTCCAGCGCCATCAGCTTTGCGGTGTCAAAGCTGCCTGTTGCCTTTACGCCGTTGACCTTGAACTCATTTTTGGTATTCAAGCCGTAGCCCAGCTTTTCCATCGAGAACTCGGCACCGTTGAAGATGGTTCGGAAACCGATGTCGCCGCTGAACACAAGGTTTCCTGCCGCGTCGGCTTTCGCGTTTTTCAGTTTCACCGCGGCATAAGGAATGTCCACAAAGACGATGGCATCGTTCTTTTCGGGATCGATTTGGAACGCAAAGCCGTCCTTTGTAAGCGAGATTTGCAAGTCTTTTTCTGCGCCGTTTTTCGGCTGGTAGAACTTAAAGCTCGGTGCGTTCAGGCTTACGCCGCTGTGTTCGATCGTGCCGTCCTTTTTTATGACCAGCTTTCCGCTGCTCTTATTCCATGTCGCCGTAACGGAGGGCGATAGCATCGCCGCGCCGCCGGTAAAGGTAAACTCCGTGCCGTTCTTGCTCTCATAATCGCCGCTGATAAGCGCAACAGGATCTCCGTACTGCTTTTTCAGCTTTTCCAGCGCGGCATTGTCCGCCACATACTCCACCGTCACACCGCCGTTTACGGCGAATGCGGCTAGCCGCTTGGCGTTGATGGCAGTATTCACCGCATCTGGCCGGGAGGGGACATTCTCCGTGCCCGCCTTGATCAGATCATGAAAGCCCCAAAGGAAGTGGGAGTACTCCTCCGAGCCGTTGGGTTCTTCAAACGTGAAGCCGGTATAGCTGTCACATTGCACCCAAGTATTCAGCGGCTTATCGCCCGGTGTTACGCTGACGGTTTGCGCCAGGGCGACACGAATCGGCTTGCCGCTGACGGAGGTGATATCCTTTTCATAGTAATCCGACAGCCCCACGAAGGGATTTGCCCAAGGGTAGCCGTCCGTGTAGACTTCGGTGGTGTAAACACCGTCCACATCGCCCCACTCGGAATACCCCTTGGGAACGGTTTTTGTACTTAAATCCTCCACGGACGCGGTGAATACCGAGTTTTCGGTGGTGATTTGCGGGTTCTCCCCTTCCGGCACGGTGGTACGGCTCATTTTAATAGCAGGGCCGCCCGGCTTTTCCAGCGTGGAGGTATGTCCCGTGGCGGTAAAGCAGTTGAACGAATAGCCCCATTTGAAATTGAAGTCACGATTCCAGTCCTGGGGCATGCTGTCCTCATCGATGCAAATCTCGCTGACCGACGCCAGCACGCCCCATGTGTCGGACGATGCCCCGGTTTCCTTGAGTTGGACAAGCTCATAGTAGACCGTCGCCTTTGCCTTGATCAGGCTAAGGGAGGTCAGCAGAGAATATTCCACCTTGATGGCATTTGCGCTGCCGTTCGGCGTTTTGGTCACAAATTCTGCTTTTATCGGCTCAGTCACCACGCCCTCTGTCTTTTCCCTGCCTTGATCATAGGTGATGAAGGTGCAGCGCGGCGTCTGCCCGATCAGTATGCTTTCCTCATCGGACTTTGCAGCGGGCACAACCGTGAGGTAGGCATAGCTTCCCCACAATTTGCGAAACGTCATATGGATGTACTCGTTTTGCAGGGAAAGCGAGCCGTCGTCCAGCGTGACGGTTTTTACCGTACTTTCGGACGGAAAAATGTCCCCCGCAAAAGCCGATACCTGCAAGGGCAGTGTGCCGAGCAGCAGGCAAAGGCTCAAAAGCAGGGATAAAAATTTTTTCATGTTGCGTCCTCCTCGTGTTTTTGCTTTTGCTTTTCCCGTTCGTGCAGCCGCATACAAACGACCGTCAGCACAACGGCTACCGCGAACGCCGCGACGCCCACCAGCACATAGCCGCCCGCATCCTCCCGCAGCAGCATCGCACCGAAGCCGCCCCCGGCATCGGTCTGTCCCTGCCCGATGACCCTGTCCGCTGTCTGCAGCAGCACCGCAAACAACAGCATACATACAGCGCTCAGCCTGCCGATGCCGCGTTTCTGCCTTCGTCGGGTGTTTTTGCGTATCTGCCTTTTGACAAGCTCGACCCGTCTTGCGGTATCATACATATCGGGGAAGCCTCCTTTCCGGTATTGCCTAAGCGTGAAAAGTTCTTTCACCTATATAGGTACAAAAATTCGGGAAAACTCTCACCCAAAATGCAAAAATTTACAAAAAAATTAAGAGCCGCCCAAAGGCGGCTCCTAAGAAGCGGATATTCGGTTATTTCTTCCGTGATATGCGAATTGCAGACAGCTTTCCCGCCGTTACCAGCAGCACCGGCAGGGCGTAGGCAATGTACTGCGCTGCACCGCCGTAGGCAATCAGCAGGTTGTAGATAGCGTGCAGGGTGATCGCCGCGCCCAGCAGCCCGCAGGTTCCGGCAATCTTCAGCCATGTCCGCTGCCATGAGTAGGCAAGCCCGGCGCCCACAATAATACCGCACAAAACGTGCATGGCACCCGTACCGAAGCCCCGAAAAAAGATGAACGAGAATCGGTCGGCGCCGTTTTGGATGAGGTAGCACACGTTTTCAAAGGTGGCAAAGGCGAGCGCGACTGTGACGGCGGCGGGCTTGATTTTCTCGCTCTCCGGCTCAAACACCAGCAAGTAGAATGCCAGCGGCAGCAACTTCATAATTTCCTCCACCACAGGTGCGATCTCTGCCGTGGCGGCAAGGGCGTCTGCATGACAGACCGCCGCGAGAAAGGTGTTGATATAGGCCGAAAGCAGACACACGCCCATTCCGGCGATACAGAACACAAAAAAGCGAAGCTGCCGTCTGCCCATGCACAGGGCGGCCACCAGCAGCGGGGACACCATACAGAGGAAGATATTTTCAATGTAGGTCATAGTTCCACCGCCTTTCTTACCGCGGGCAGCAGCCCCAGCAGAGCAAAGGTCAGGAGCAGATCGCACCAGAATGCAGGGCTTGCGAAAGAGGCAGCCGACCAGAAGCAGCCCACCGTCCAGAGCAGATATTCCGAACCGACATAGCACAGCATACCGATGTGGAAATACCGCCGATTCCGCGCTTTGCCTGTCAGGGTGTTTGCATAAAACAGCCCCCGTACAGCGCAGAAGGACAGCCAGATCATCAAGCCGCACCAAATCAGGTTGGAGAGAACGTCCCCATACGTGCAGTAGAACACCAGCAGCGGCACGCCGACCAAAGGGGCGAGCCACGCTTTTCGGCAGCGAAAGCCGCGTTCCCCCGAATCGGTCAGCGTGACCTGCAAAATCCGCAGAAAAATCACGCTGGCGACCCAGCCGAACTCCGACACATAAAAGACTCGCGGTGTGGTGTTGAACAGCAGCAGGTACAGCGTCCAGTACAGCGATCCCAGGGCAAAGCAGCCGTAAAAGCAAAGCAGCAAAAAATACGCCTGTCTGCGTCTTTTTTGCCATGCAATACCCGAAAGCAGCGCGCCGAGGAAAGTGGTCAATAATTGCAGCAGGTTCTCAATCAGCTCCATGCCGCCCCTCGCCTTCCCTATCCTGACTGTCCTCCCGATTTATCTGCCGAAGCCGGAAGCACAGAACAGTCACGCACACGCCCAAAAGAAAGGACAAAAGCCCGATGACAATATACCCCAGCGCCGCGCCGCCGCCATACATACTGGCGGCCGTTTCAAAGCCCGCGAAATCGCCGGGGCGGATCCCCGTAACCATGCCGGGCATGGCAAAGGACACCCCCACGATCAGCACAAGGCACGCCGCAGCAGCAGAAATCGTAGTGATCGTACTGCGCCGCCGCTGTTCCCTGCGCTGTCTTGCGGCGATGCGCCGCTTTGTTTCCGCAAAGCGTTCTTCATGGCTCCGCATTTGTGATTCCCTCCCGTTCCAATAGTTTGCGCAAGCTCTCTTTTCCGCGATACACCAGATTGGTGATCTGCTTCACGGTTTTTCCCGTGACCTCCGCCGCCTGCGCGTAGCTCATCCCCTCAAAATAGGTCAGATACAAAACCTCCCGATAGTCCGGGTTCATTTCACCCATACAGCCATGCAGGATGCGGTTGCGCTCCGCCGTGCCGATGACCTCCTCCGCCAGCTGCTGCCCGCCCGGCTCATCGGTCAGCGCGTCTAAGCTGAACATCAGCCTTCGTTTGCTTCTATGGCGCAGCGCCATGTGCCGCGCCGCCTTGTATAAATACGCCTTGAAGCCGCCTTCCCGGATGCGGGGCTTTTTCGTGAACAGATAGGCGAACACATCCAGCATCAGTTCCTCTGCCTCGTGTATGTCGTGCAGGTAGCCGTCAAGGTACAGGGTCAGCGGGTCGCCGTATTTTTCCATCAGAGCCTCCAGCCCCGCGTCATCGCCGTTCAGATACTGGCGGTAAAAATCCCCGTCACTGACCATCGTGTCCCCCTCCTTCCTGCGATTCGTATGCGCCGTGCGGGTTATCGCGGTACTGCTGCGGCTGCGCAGCCCGCATTCGTGCGCCAGCTCCTCTAAACGCAGTTCCTCGTGCAGATGGGTGGAAATATACTGCAGGCAGTTTTTGATGACGGCGCTTTGTGCGCCGTCTTTTTGGTATCCACCACGCGGTTGCAGAAGTCCAACGGCACCGGGCAGAGTGTGTGCAGCTGTTCGCAGCATGGAAAAACATCCATAAAGCACTCCCTTTTCTCTCTAACTGTATCACAGTTCTTCCATTACAGTCAAGATATCGACAATAAATGCAAGGGCTGGCTGCCGCTGCAAAAAAGGGCGGGCTTGTAATTTTTTGCAAAGGCTATTGAGTGTTGGAGCTTGTTCTTGTATTTGTGCTTGGCGGCGTCCCACTCGTAAAAGCCGATGGCAGGGATCACGCAGCGCTGGAAGGCAATACTGCGGCGAAACATCGGCTTTTCTGTCACGGTTTCGGCGCAGCCATCAATGACATCGTATCCGCCCACCCGGAGTGCAGCGAAACCACCATCACCTACGACTACGAGGACGGTCATACATGGGCAAGCTACTGGCCGGAGGTGCTGGCCATCTTTGCAGTACATACCAACCTCAACTCTGATAGCGACGTTGTCGTTATCAATGCCGCCCAAATGCAGCGCATCCAAGACACCTTTTGGGCTATGCACGAGATCACCTACGAAGTCGAAGAAGTAGACACCTCTCCCGAACCCACCGAGGACGACCCCGACCCGGAGCAGCAGACCGACTATATTTTGCACATCACCGTCAGCAGCAAAACTGTGGATGAACTGGCCGAGTTGTACAATTTCACCCAAGACCAAAACGATATATTGCACGAACTTCTCTCCGATGAAATGCGCCCTACGCTGCTTGCCCTCTGCGGCGGCATCGGCATCATCGAGGATGACGAGTTATGCTGGCCGCTGCCCGGCCACACCTATATTTCCTGCAATTTTGGTGACGACGACGCTTACGGTAATTCCGGGCATCGCGGTACGGACATTCCCGCGCCGGAGGGGACGCCGATTCTCGCCGCCCACAGCGGCACGGTCTCCATGCCGCCCTTGCGCTCCATGGCAAACAGACCGCTGAAGCACAGTGCACACAGCAGCCCCGCCCACAGCGTATCCTGCACATTGGCGGTGCCGGACAATCCGAACAGCTTTTTGTAGCCGCTCTCGTACACCAGCCACGCGCCGGGGTGCTCCTTTAAGTAGTAGTTGATATTGTTTTGCACGACGTGCTGGTAAATATTGTACTTCTGCTGCAACGCGCCGTAGGCCAGCATCGCCTCGTTGCTCAGCTCTCCGCGCGCCACGTGCCGCTGTACGGCCAGCATCGGGGCGAACTCCTCGCCCTGTGCAGTCAACCAGTCGCGGCTCTCCGCTGTCCACGGACCGGAGATGTGCTTCATGTAATAGGCATAGTAAATTTCGTCGGCGTCGATGTAGCTCTCGCTCGTCACGCCCTGATACACACCGAACACCAGAAACGCCGCAAGAAACACCGCCGCGCCGTTCAGCACAAGCAGCTTGCGGGCTTCTTCCTTTATAATAGAAGTGGCTTTTGTTTTGCGCGTCAGGCCCAGCACGATGCCGCGTTTGGCGGCGGGCAGCAGCTGCGCGCGGGCAAACACCGTGCAGAACGCTGTCGCGAACAAAACGCCATAACACACGGCCGCCGTCCACTCGACGAGCGGCAGAGGAACGGGACTGCCAAACCAGAATAAATTGCGGTAGTTGCCCAACAGCTCATTGGTTTGCAGCAGGCTGACCAGATTCGCGTACTTGATTACGTTTAACCGACTCGTGGCGGGGATGGCTGCGCGCACGCCGTACATGGCCAACGGCAAGGCCAGCGCGCCCACCCAGCCCGTGGCGGTGCGGCGCGCCGTCAGCGCCGCCAGCATGACCCAAAGACCCATCACGAACGCCCCGGCCCACTTGGCCAGCAGAAAGCGAACAAGATACCGCCCCACGGAAATTTGCATCGTGCAGCGCATCAGAGCCGGCACGCTCTGAATCGTGCGCGTCAGCGGGCCAAGACCAAAACTCGCACTGCAGTAGGCCAAATTTACGCCGTACAAAAGCGTCAACACGGCCAACAGGCTGACGCCGAACGCCGCCAGCTTAGCCAGCGCCGTTTGCAGCCGCCCGCCCGGCAGGCTGCGCACAAGCCCTAACAAACCGCTGTCGCGCTCCTGCCTTACCAGCAGCAGTGCCAACAGCAGCATGGCGGCCAGTAAAATCAGGCCGGTAAAGGCGTAGGAGATCGCCGTGTACAGGCCCTTTTGCGGGTAGTAGTCGATCTCGGTCGCGCCCAGCCCGGCGTAGACCTCGGCGGTCTGTTCAATATTCTTTAGGTCGTAGCCGGTCTTGTCGTTTTGAAAGATCGAGATGCCCGCCAGCTGCGTCGCCTTGGTCTGCACGCCGTCCAGAAAATCGGTGTAGGCGGCCACGGTGTCGTACTCATTTTGCAGCTGGTTGAACAGCCGGTACTCGGTGTTCAGGTCGTCGGTGAACAGTGTATAGCTTTTGTCCTTGTATTCCTGCTCGTAGGCATCGAACATCGCAGCGTTCTCGTCGCGGTAGGCTTGCAGGTAGCTGCTGCCGGCGTAGGCCATATCGCGGTAGAAGCCGCCGATCTTGACAAGGCTTTCAATCTCGGTATATTTCCCGTGCAGGTACGCGCCATTTTCTTCCATCGTCAGGCCGTCAAGTTGCGCGCCGACGGCGCGGTAAGTCGCAGCGGACGGCTGGCCGGAGGTGGGGCGGGTGCCCATCCAGAGCAGCAGCAGGTTGGCGGCGACCAGCACGGCCAGTAAAAGCGGGAACAGCCGGTTGCCCCACACCTTGCGCAGCTCGGCCCAAAACAGGCTCATTTGCCGTCCTCCTCGCCGAACACGGTCAGATACACGTCCTCCAGTCCACCGCCCGGGGCGTAGGTTTCAATCAGCTCCGGCACGGGGGCGGCATCCACAATTTTCCCGGCACGCAGCAAAATCACTTTTGTTGCCACGCTTTCCACGTCCGAGACAACGTGCGTTGCCACCAGAATGATGCGGTCCTGTGCCATGCCGGCCAACAGTGTGCGCAGACGCACGCGCTCCTTGGGGTCAAGACCGGCGGTCGGCTCATCCAAAATCAGCAGCTTGGGGTCTCCCAGCAGGGTAGCGGCCAACAAAAGGCGCTGCTTCATGCCGCCGCTGTACGCCGAAAGCCGCTTGTCGAGCTCGTCGGTCAGATTCACCGCCCCCGCCACGCGCGTAACCTCGCCGGGCACGGCGGCGCGCGGGATCTCCTTCAGCGCGGCCATGTAAGCGAGGAAGCGGCGGCCTGTGTAGCTTTCGTATAGTCCCTGCTGCTGCGGCATATAGCCGAGCACGCGGCGGAACGCGATGCCGTGCGCGGCGCGGCCGCACCACAGCACTTCGCCCGAATCGGCGGCCAACCCGCCGGTGATGATGCCGATCAGCGTGCTTTTGCCCGCGCCGTTCGGTCCCAAAAGGCCATACAGGCCCGGGCCGAGGGTGATGGACACCCCGGCCAGAGCCTGTTTGGTTTTCGGCTTGCCCTGCCTGCGGCGGTGCAGCAGCGGGGCAGGCAGCAGATAGGTTTTGCGCAGATCGTTCAGTGTAAGTTGCATGGCAGAGGTACGCTTTCTTTGTTCCAAAAGGTTGAGATAAGAATGATCGAACCATCAAGTGCGTATTATGATTTCCTGCTATATACATAATCATCGAGGAGTATGTAGTTTGAAATATTGTTCCAATAATCGCTTTTTGCAATCAGGCGAAGGTTTGGTAAAAGCATTGTAGTGGTAATTTCGCGTCCATCCGGAGCGTAGTCTGGCACCTCATATTCCATCAGGCCATACCTAACAAGAAAATATTCCGATCCTTCTGCTAAAATCAAAACACTTTTCTCATCATCCGATGTCAGAGTCAGCTTTTGGAGTGACTTGCTGATTGGATCAAATGCACACGAAACGGCTTGACCGTCTGAATCCTGCACGGCAGTGGCCAACAAATGCCCATCGAAAGAATCTGCACTTAATGAAAGTTGGTCGTAAGATACTTCATCATCGAAACGAATCGGGCCGGCGAATAGACATTCCGGCGTATCGCTTTCCAAATCCCAGCAATAAAGGCCGTTTGTTTCCTTGTCCCAATAGTACATATTCCCGTTCATAAACATCTCGCTTCGCTCATCCTGCTTCCAGCGGCAAAGCTCCTGCTGTTGGCCATCAGATGAAAGCAGCGTAAGTTGATGTACCTGTTCTTGTACAGCGCGTACGATATCCTCTGCGGAAAGGTCATCGCTCAACCTGGCCGGATTCAAAATGCTTTTTAGGATAATTTTATCCTGATGCGCTCCGACGATGAAATGTCGTGATTCCGAATCGAGTTGGCATATTTCCCGTCGTGTACCATCGGCAATCTTCAACTGAATCAATGTGCTTGGGGTAGTTGTGCCATCGTCTTGAAGCAGACAAGAAAGATAGTAAAGATTTTCGCCGTCACAGGCAACACAGCCGCTTACGATCGATTCATTCGCAGCCAATTTCGTCAAGATTTGTCGGTCTGCACCATCGAGGTCACACCGTGCAATATACCCTTGTCGCTCAGAAGTTTCGTCTGCCGCAAAGGATGGCGTGTTCAGTTTGAAAATAAAAAGGTAATCATCACTTAGGGCAAGATAACAACCGCCAATTGTACTTTCCAGATAACTGGTATCGGACTCATTGTTGTGATCACTGTTAATCTGGTCAGAAAGATAAATATGGCTTTTTGTTGCATAGTCAGTATATAGTAGATTCCCGCCGCTGGCAGGTCGATCAAAGACCTCGTAGCAGCCCTTTTCATTTCCCAATATGCTAGAAGCGATAATACCATTGGCGGATGAAATGATTTTCATCTGCGCGGCATCAGAACTTCCGTCAGATGGCTGCGTCAAATCCACAGAATCCGTCTGCGATGTACTTTCTGTGACAGTTTCTTTTCCTTTGGCGTTTGCATCGGAAAGAGAAGCTGCACATCCGGAAAACAGCAGACAAATACAAAGGGTAAAAGCCATTCGACAAAACGATGAATTATGCATGATTCTCCCCCTATCGCAATTGTATCTGGATGGATGCCAGAGCATCACCAGTCTTTTAATTTGCTGCCATTTATTTTGCCTTGGCGCGCAGACCTGCATAGGTAATTCCTATAGCAACGAGGCGGTAAAAAATCATAAAAAGCAAGCAAAGCGCCGGAATCACGCAACACTACCACGTTTAGCGGTAGGCGGCAACTGCGCACGGGCAAACGCCGTGTAGAATGCGGCCACAAATAGAGCGCCGCAGCAGACTGCCGCTACCCATTGATGAGCGGCAGCCTGTGTTCAATCGCTTGTTGACGGCGCAAGCAAATACCAGCTGTGTATCGTATTGTATAACGTTGTGTTTGACGAAACGCTTTCAATCAAAAACGTATCTTCCACGAACGAATGCGGTAGATTTCCTCGTCCTCCGGCACTTGGAGGGGCAGTTCACTGTACAAAGGGGCGCTATCCGCATTTCTGTAATATATGCTTTTTTTGCTGTAAAGCGTTGGAATTGTTGCCCGCAAATCGCTTGTCGTGCCGGTTTCCTCCAGTAATTGGATTGCTTCCGCACCTTTGTTGGCGTTAATCTCCAAAATACGGAGGTCGGCATCGAAAGTTCGGAGACCATAATGGTTTTCGTCTACGCAGAACATTTCTCCCGGACGCGCAGGTAAATCTTTACTTTCTATCTCATATTCGGCTAACTGTATATAATCGGTATCGCGTTTTACCAAGAAAAATCTCGGCGCATCGGCGGAGCCGCTCTGCTCAAGCGTGTATAAAAAATTCCCTGCCGCACAAAAGCACCAAATTATTCTGCCTGTCATACCATCTTTGGATATTTTTTCCGTTAGTTCCTCGGAAACCATGCCAGTGCTCGGATTATAGGAAAAAAATTCACTGACATATCCGTCCTCGAGCTCGTCCCTCGTCAAGAGCAGCAACTGATCTCCCCACAAGGCAATATGCATAAACGGGTCAGAGGCTTTTATGGAAACACACTCCGAAGCACGTTTTTCCTGGCAGTCAATGGCTATCAGGGTGTTGCCCATATCGGGGTTTTCTGTCCTTTTGTTTACAGTAAAATATATTTTTCCGTCCAAAAGGACCGGCTGTGCCAGCCCCACCGATAAACCGTCAATTTGTCCCAGTATGGTGCGCTCGCCGCTTTGAAGATTATAGGCAAAGATCGTTGCTGTATTTTCTACATTATAGCAATATACCTCGTCATCGACGAGTGCTAATACAGAAACAACTCCTGTCGAATATGGACCGTTAATTTTTTGCAGGCGGGAAACATTGCCGTCCCATGCTTGTATCATTTCGTGCGATGCTTCTGTTGGCTCAGACGAGTTTTCCGATGTAAACATATCTGTCGGCGCAGACATTTCCCCACGGTCACCCCCCTTGTTTTGATAAAGGATATGGTGCGCAAGTACGAGTATCAACAGCAAGACGCCGAAAGCTGCAGCATACAGAAGCCGCCTTTCCTTTAAGCCTTTGGCACAAGAAAGTTTCATATTCGTTCCTCCTTGTAAGATTCATAATCATCTAAAGCTCAGCGCCTTGCTTTTCGCCATGCGTTCAAAATCAAATTTGTATCCACATGATTACTCATAATATTTGAATCTTAGATAGTTAGGCCGGCTATTCCAATAATCTTCTTTTCTGATGAGTACATAATCCTCGAAACTTTGCTCATAGGTGAAAGGGGTTCCATCCGTCCCGTAATCGTTTCTTTTTCGTGTGAATTTTCCAACACGAACAAGGAAATCTTTTTCGCCCTCTGCAAATATTCCCACAAAGACATCTTCTCCGTTTTCTTTTGCATAAAGATTCAATGGGGCAATCTGCATTGTATCTAAATCAACAGAAGCATAAGTACCTTTGTACAGGGCTTCGTTCGCTAAATAAAGAATTAAATGTGAATCCCTAACCTCACAACTTATCATTGTACGAGAGGGAAGAAAATCTTCATACTCATCAGTTTCGAGGCTTTCAAGATGAACATCATGGAGAATATCATAGCGGTAAACGGCGGCAGATTTTTCTTTTGTGTAATACATAATGCCATCATAAATCGTGTAGCTCGTGATATTGGATTCCTTTTCATCGCCGAGTAAGTTGTCTTTCAACACTCTTTCTTGCGATATACTTATCCATTCTGTTTTTGTGGGGTCAGATTTTGACGTTATGGTAGCAATAAAAGAATCATCACAAGTTCCGACCAGATTAGCAACAACGTCATCGTTCCACTCATATAAAATTTCATATCCCGAAAGATTTCTTCCGAATTTTACTAAAGCGGACTTCACCTCCGCTTTTTGCGGGTCGACAATGGACACAATTGTGAAAAGGGCATCCGTTCCATTGCCTGCAACGCCTCCAAACCAATTGAAAACCACATTCGACCCGTATTCCTGAATTTTTCTGTCGGAACCATCCAATGCCATGCTGTAGATTCTGGCCGTGGGGTCATTACCCGAGACCGAGGCATCTGTATAAGGCTGTCCGTTTTTTATAACATACAGATAGTCCCCTACAACAAAGCACCTTGCGCCACCCTTAAAGGATGGGATGTAGGCGGTACTTGCAGGATCATGCCCCAAATTTGCGTCAGCAGATAACCTGATGCATTCCTGCGTTAAGTAATCATAATAAATAATATCTGCGGATGCGTCCGGGTAAGTATCTAAACTATAACACCCGTTTGCTGTTTCACCGCCCACAGTCATGGCAATTCCCTGTTGTGCGGTAAGCATATGCAGTTCTTCGCCGGAAGACGGAACAGTTTCCGCCGCATCCTCATCAATAATTGTTGGCGCTGGCGTTGCAGACTCTGTGGCGGCAACCTCGGAATTATAACCGTATTCTTCCGAGCAACCAGCCAAAAAGTGGCTCATGAGAAGAAGCAGGGACAGAATTTCAATTGAGAATCTTGCGGCTTTTTTCATATTTCTCAACCATAAAGTCAGGTGAAAACATTATAAGGAACATCATATGCGTAAAACGGAGACGGCGTTGTCCCCTACCGCATATATTGGCCTCCACCAGAATTTGAAATAGATGATGTTCTTTGCAAGTAACGTGTGCCGATTCCGGCGCGAGGCCCGACACTATAAGATGTTCCGTTTCTTGTTATCACAACATCAGCAAATTTATTACCTATGAGATTTTTTAAGTTGACTTCGGGCATAGAATTAGTAGACGATCGATAAATGTTTATTGCGACATCAGGATTTGCATCGCTGTTAATCACATTTCCCGAATAATTTCGATTTGTATGCCTACATTAGTGCATCCAAATGTTGTTTTCCAAATCGCGCAGCCGACCTTTATAATCGTTGATGAGAGCCTCAGCATTTTCACCATCCGGGAAAGTTACCAGATAGCCGTCCCCGGCCTCATGAAAACCAATGATTCCCGCAAGCCCTGCCATCTCGGCCACTTTCAGCAGGGTGTGGTAGTCATACTCGGCGGCACTGATATATAAATTCATGGGAGAAACCTCGCGTTTCAAAGAGATGATTCTATTATAGCAACATCTTTTCATAATTGCAAAGAAAATGCTGTATCGTCCAGAATCGGAAGATACAGCATTGCTTTTTTATATGTAATGGCCCTTTAGCCCAATTTGTTGTCTGGCCTTGACCGAGCGATTGCTCTGGCATGGTCTAAGGCGCAGTGGTGTGCGGGATGCTTCCCGCGTTTGTTTTGATTACGAGACTTATTATAGCGGCGACTTGTGTGTAGAATTTAAAAGCTATTTGAACGATTTTGAAATTCAATTTGAATAATTTATGACGTGGGGTGATGCCATGAAAGATATTAAAGAAAAGCCAACCGCGCATATGCCGAGAAGCAATGCAACCGGGGAAATCCCGAAAGCTGCGCTGAAAAAGGCGTGGGCGGAGGCCAAGGAGAAAAGCCGAACCATGCTGCGAGAAAGCACTTCTACGCAGGGAGACGGTGATTATACAACTGCGCAAGATACCAGCTCGGTGGTAACCGATACATCCTATTCGGTCATCAAGCAAAACACAGATTTCACCGTGCAGCAAGGGCGCAAGATTGCCCGCAAACAGATAGAAAAATACCGGGAACGCCGTTCCGCCGAGCAAACCGAAACCACCCGCGTCCACACCGCCAATGAGCGCGGTGTCAGCCCCAAACAAGTCGAGTGCGGCACGCTGTCCGATGCAGAGCGGCACCCGCGCCGTGGGGCAGATTTGCCCCGCCAGCGGGCGAAAGAAAAAGTCGTCACCGCCAAGACCGCGCCACGAGATATTCGTGGTGTGACCCAAGGTCAGCGCCAACTGCGAACCGCCGCAAATGAAACTGTGCGGAGCATAACAACCCAAGCACAAATGCAGACCCGTACCCGTCAAGTGCAGCTTGCTATCCAGAAAGCCACCAGCAGCACCCGCAAGACGGCTGTGGCGGTACGCTCGGCAATACGGCATTTTCTTGTCAGCCTGCACAGTCTTGTCGCGGCCATTGCTGCAGGGATTAGCGTGGCACTCAGCATTATTATTGTCATCAGCCTTGTGGCCTTTGTGTCCGGCTCGGCCTATGGCATCTTTTTTGCCGCCAATGCCCCCAACGCCGACACAATTACCGTGCAACAGGCAGTAGAAACACTGACAGCAGAATACCGCGACA
>OGZG01001314.1_pt1 | contig 18962 bp, 14 predicted proteins | sample 1576781 | NCBI WGS metagenome assembly OGZG01 (sample SAMEA3541502, study PRJEB24748) | human gut metagenome | biome: human gut; feature: human-associated habitat; material: faeces | place: China | collected 2012 | reverse complement strand
GTCCCAAGGTCTTTCATCCACCTATGAGCAAGCTCATGTGGATTTAGACCTTTTGACCCTGGCATCATTAAATTCTATTTTTGAGAATTAATCCAGGAAAGAACAGATTTTACAGGTACATTAAGTATTTCGGAAATTTCAGCATAGCTCATATTTCTCGAAGCAAGAGCGAGAGCAGTTTGCTTTTTTGCATCAGCTACTCCAGCCTCATATTCCGCCTTACGGAGTTTACGTTCTTCCAGTTCTTTGTCGTATTCGAATATACTCATGGAGATCACCTCTGCTTTGTTTGTACGAAGAAAGTCGGAAAGAATGTTGTCATGTATACATTCATTGACAGCCAGTTCAACCGCTTCGTTTAATTCAAAATCTTTCGTGTATTTGCGTACAAGATTTACATATTGTGCATATTCCTTTAAAGTTTGGCATTGTTCCATCAGTTCTTTATTATGTCCCTCATTGATATTCAGTGTCAGAACTTCCAGTTCCAGCTTTGGATCACCGGATTGGTTTTCGAAAGCTTCCGATAGATGATTTACCCAGTAGTCCTTTTTCTTTTCCAGACCATTGTAAAATACGATGAATTGCGGAGCCGGTATTTTCTGTAATACGGAAGAATAGAGAGATTTGTGATCCACTAGTTTCTGGTATTCACTGGAAATATAGAATAAATCACGCAGCGGCATATTTGGATTGTAAGTAGACTGATGTTCATACAGAAATAAGTCGGTATCAACGATAAAAGCCAGGTCATTTTTTATACCCATATAAATGGCATTTTCCAGTGTCACAATCTCAAGTTTATCCGGATCATCATAATGTGAACCGCTGATTGCGTTATAAAGAGACAATAAATTTTTTCTGTCAGAGAACAGCATACGGAATACAGTGTCTTTGTACATCCGGTTTGCTTTCAGCATTTCATTTTGCACCATAGAAGTACCTCCCTTGGCAGGAGTGTACAAAAGTGCGGTGGATATGCAGTCTGCTAATCGGTCAACATTTGAAACTCCTGCTTTTTTATTAATTTGAAAGAAAAGCATGAATTTTCGAAATGTGAAATAGATTAATAGACGGCATGATGCCAAGAACGTTAAGAAAATATGCTTTGTCACTATACTAACATATAACTCTTTTTAAAACAATAGAAAATGAAAAATATTAAAAAGACAACATAAATAATAAGCAACTGCAACAAATCAAAGGAAACGGCTTGCACAAGGCACTGAAAAATGTTATTCTGAAAGAAATATGTATATGGAAATAAGAAACAGTAAAACTGAGATGCCTTTATTTAAGGTAAAGGGCGAGAAATTCATATTTGCAGTGCAGATGAAACTGCAAGGTAAATGCAGGGTTGTAGGAGAAAATAGGATGGAAAAAATTAAATTAACGGATATATGCAATCCTAAGCAGTGGAAAACTATTCCGACAAGCGAATTACTCGAGGATGGTTATCCTGTTTATGGTGCAAATGGAATAATTGGGTATTATAGTGAATTTAATCATAAGAACCCAGTTATTACAGTTACCTGTAGAGGAGCAACCTGTGGAACAATAAATATAACGGTTCCTAAATCTTATGTAACAGGAAATGCAATGTGTTTAGATGATGTGAGAAGTGATATATATATGGAATATTTATATTACTGTCTTAAACATTACAATTTTAATAATGTGATTAGCGGTTCGGCACAACCGCAAATTACAAGACAAGGCATGGAAAAAATTTATGTTACTATCGGGTCTCATAATGAACAAATGGATATAGTTGATAAACTCAAGAAAGTTGAAAATGTGATTGGCTTAAAAAAACAAGAGTTAAAGCAACTGGACACTTTTGTCAAATCCCGATTTGTCGAGATGTTTGGTGATCCTGTGGCAAATGATAAAGAGTGGACAACTTTGCCATTAGAAGAGGCGTGCAAAACTATAGTTGATTGTCCACATTCTACACCTTCTTATACAACAGAAAATACAGGATTTATGTGTATTAGAACTTCTATTGTTAAGAAGAATAAAATTCTATGGGATGATATTGAGTATATTCCAGAAGACGAATTTATAAAAAGAATTCAGAGAAAAAAGCCTGAAATCGGAGATGTAGTATATACACGTGAAGGGGCAATTCTGGGCATAGCAGCTATCATAGATAGAGAATGTAATGTGGCTTTAGGTCAGCGTTCGATGTTGCTTTCACCAGATGCTAATAAGTGTTTATCTGAATTCTTATGTGTTGCAATGAATTGTGATTCATTTTTAGATAATGCTTTAAAGGGTATTGCTGGTTCGGCTTCACCACATATTAATGTTGGGGACATTAAATCTTTTAAAATGATAATGCCACCAATCGAACTTCAAAACCAGTTCGCCGATTTCGTCCAGCAAGTCGACAAATCAAAATCTAAGATTCAAAAATCCTTACAAGAGACACAGTTATTATTTGACAGTCTGATGCAGAAGTATTTTGGATGAAAAGGGTGATGAAATGGCAAAAATGACAGTATATCATGGTGGATATATGGCAGTGGAACATCCGGAAATTCGAAAGGGACGCAACACGAAGGATTTTGGGACAGGTTTTTATTGTACGATTATCAAAGAACAGGCTCAGAGATGGGCAAAACGTTATGATACTAAGATTGTTTCTATTTATGATGTGCGTTTAGATTCTTCGTTAAAAATCAAAGATTTCCGGGAAATGACAGATGAATGGTTGGATTTCATTATTAATTGTCGGGCAGGAAAAACACATGACTATGATATTGTAATCGGAGCGATGGCAGATGATCAGATTTACAACTATGTTTCTGATTATATGGATGGCTCGATCACGAGAGAGCAGTTCTGGGTGCTGGCAAGATTCAAATATCCGACACATCAGATAAATTTTTGCTCTAAAGAAGCACTGAAATGTCTGGAATACAGGGGATTTGAGGTGGTTAAGTGATGGAAAATGGAAGAGAAGCCAGAAAGGATAACGATTTATTTTTTACCTGTGCATTGATTGATTATATTGCAAGAAAAACGAAAAATACCAGGGCAGATGTCGTTAATGCATTAGGAAAAAAGCGACTGGAAAAGATTTATGATCTGGCGGATATTTACCATAGTGATAACATTGATCGGGTAAGCGAAGATTTTATCAAAGAAGCCCAGATTAAACAGGGAAATTTTGATAATGTCGGAGAATGTCAGTATGCAATTCCTACACACTGGGATATTGGAAAAGTCTATAAACGCCTTATTAAACGAGTTTCAGAAAAAGAGAAAATAGAAGTAATTGACGCACTGATTAGAGTTTATAATTCTTTTCTGAGTGAGAAAATAGATGATTATAACAGTAGTGTTTATTATGAAAATCCATCATATCTTTTCGAATGTTACGAGGAAAATAAGATTCTTTAGGAAAAATCTGCTATACTTTCTGCAAAAACAGGAGTGCAGAAAAATGGAAAATCAGATTTATAATATTTTAAACGACATGGCGGAATTTTTAAATGTAATGCAGATGAAAAAGCTTCAGAAAGTACTGATTTATCACTTGAATGAAGCGAAACAGGTACAGGAAGAGATTTCAAATGAGAAATATCTGGAAATGTTTTTGACGGCAAAACAGATTGAGGGGTGTTCAGACAGGACAATTCAATATTATCGTGTAACGATTGAGCATATGCTGAAAAGAATCACGATACCACTGCGTCAGATTGCAACGGAGGATATTCGCCAATATTTGATTGATTATCAGAAAATCAACAACTGTGGAAAGGTGACAATAGACAATATTCGTCGCAATTTATCCAGTTTTTTTTCCTGGCTGGAGGAAGAGGATCATATTTTAAAAAGTCCGGTGAAACGTATTCACAAAATCAAGACGAAAACAGTGGTAAAAGAAGTGATTTCCGATGAGAGTATTGAGATTTTGCGTGATAATTGCAAAGAAAAACGCGATCTTGCCATCATAGATTTACTTTTTTCAACAGGGATGAGAGTTGGTGAGCTGGTAAATTTGGATATTGCAGATATTGATTTCAATGAAAGAGAATGTATTGTATACGGAAAAGGTGATAAAGAACGCCGAGTATATTTTGATGCAAGAGCAAAACTGCATTTACAGAATTATTTAAAATGCCGGACTGACGATAATCCGGCACTATTTGTGACGCTCAATGATCCGCATAAACGCCTGAAAATCAGTGGAGTAGAAATACGATTGAGACAATTAGGACGAGAATTGAAATTAGAGAGAATCCATCCGCATAAATTCCGTCGAACTATGGCAACAAGAGCCATAGATAAAGGGATGCCGATCGAGCAAGTACAGAAATTGCTGGGACATCAACAAATCGACACCACGATGCAGTATGCAATGGTTAATCAAAGCAATGTAAAAACATCCCATAGACGCTTCATAGCCTGAGCAAATTTTCCGCTGTTCATATTTGCAGTGCAGATAAATTGCAAGGTAAATGCAGGTTTGTGAGGGAAAAATGATATTTGATGATATATTAGAAATAAAAAATGGTCGAAATCAGAAAAATGTTGAAAATCCAAATGGTAAATATCCCATCTATGGAAGCGGAGGAATTATGGGGTATGCAGATGATTATATTTGCGAAGCGGACACGGTGATTATTGGAAGAAAAGGAAGTATAAATAATCCTATTTATGTAGAAGAACCATTTTGGAATGTTGATACTGCTTTTGGATTATCAGCAAAACGCGAAATACTGATGCCTAGGTATCTTTATTATTTTTGCCAGTATTTTGACTTTGAAAGATTAAATAAAGCTGTAACTATACCAAGTTTGACGAAATCAGATCTTTTAAAAATTGAACTTAAACTTCCAACAATAGAAACTCAGAAAAAGATAGTTGATAGACTTATAAAAGTAGAACAGATTATTCAATTGAAAAAGAGGGAATTGCAAAAATTAGACACTCTTGTCAAATCCCGATTTGCAGAGATGTTTGGAGATCCAATACAGAATCCATATAACTGGAGTATTAAATCATTGCTTGAAATGGGATATTGTAAAAACGGTATGAATTTCCATACAGGTGATAGTGGCATAGAATTATATTGTTTAGGAGTTGGAGATTTTAAGAATTATTCGATAATTGATGGTACAGATCAATTATCGAAAATATCATTGAATGAAATGCCCCCTGAAGAAAGTATGCTGCAAAATGGAGATATTGTTTTTGTTCGTTCAAATGGAAATAAAGATCTTGTTGGTCGGTGCGTGCTTGTTTATCCTCACGATGTTCAAACTACTTATAGCGGTTTCTGTATTCGATATCGTTTGACAAGTAGGGAAGTCAATAAAAACTATTTGTTGCGTGTGTTAAAAACAGATTCCATGAGGAAACAAATGACTGGGCGAGGTGCTAATATTCAAAATCTTAATCAGAAAACTCTTGCAACATTGAACATCCCGATACCCCCAATAGAACTTCAAAATCAGTTCGCAGACTTTGTTGCATCCATTGACAAATCAAAATAATAAAAAGTTTGTTAATATATAATGGGCTAAAACACGGACTTCTGGCTGAATATTCACAAAAAATCAGGCTATATTTCTTGTAAATGGCGGAAAAGACAAAAAAATAACCGCCCCAGTCTGCAAACTAAGCGGTTATTTTTAACCTAATAAACATCAGGCGAACCGTCATGGTAGCACCTTTTTGTATTTAAATATGAACTGTCTGTATCATAGCACAAAACGACTTTTGTGTCAAATTATCAGCAGAATCTTAAGCGGCTATTATAAGCGATTCATCAGGTCTTTCTGATTACAACAGATGTTCCGTTTGCAATGACTCCGATTACATTATTGGAAAACATATTGTAGTCAATGTCAATGCCAATGACTGCATTTCCACCCAATGCAGCTGATTTTTTGATCAGTTTATCCATGGCAGCGTGCCTTGCCGTCTCAAGCTTTTCCTCGAACATCCCGGATTGCACGCCAAAGAAATCAGCAAATGAAGAAGTAAATTCTGAGAGAAATCCGGTGCCAAGAACTACTTCGCCGGCGACAATCCCCAGGTAAGATACGATTTCATAACCTTCAAACTGAAATCCGGTTGTTACCATGTGGGTTTTTTCACGATAATCCAGATCCTGTTTTTCGTTTTCTGCCCGTTGTATTTCTTCTTTTTTTGCACGACTGTCCCACAATTTTTCGTCATAATCCGGATTGCTGTATTGATAACCTGCACGCATCGCTTCGATGATCTGAGGTAATTCTTTAGGATCAATATGGCTTAACTCTTCGTCGGATAACAGTTGAACCATTTCATTTCCACAATAATCGCAGTTTTCTGCAAGATGATTGCTTTCTCTGCAATTTCCGCAGTGTTTGCAGCATAAAATCATAAGCGTTCCTCCTTTAGCGTATGTATTTTCAAAATGGTAAGCTCTTAAGTTAAATACCATTGTAATAGGAATCTGCCATCTGTACAATGTTTTTTTTGTGAACAGGAACGGAACCTGTCGTTTTTTGTGAAATATGTGTTTTCAGGCTGGATTTACGGGATTTGTCGGATTCCTTTCATAACTTTCTTGTGAGAAAAACCACTTCGTGTTAAAATATCAGAAGACATTTCACGAAAATACAACAAGAGGGGGTGGCGGCGTGACGAACTTTGATTTCCTGAAGGATATTCCGCAGTTTGCAGCCTTTGCGGATGTTGCGGTGGCAGCGGAAAAGATCCTGATGATCGACCCGGAGGCGAGTGTGATGAACTGCCGGCGGGCGATGGAATTTGCCGTCAAATGGATGTATTCGGTTGACGATATGCTGGTGATGCCATATCAGGACAAGCTGGTCAGCCTGCTGAATACGGAAGAGTTTAAAGGAATTGTGGATGCAGACATTTTGCGGAGAATGGATTTTATTCGCAGGGTGGCAAATCAGGTGGCACATACGGGAAGAAAGCTGACGCTGGATCAGGCGAAGCTGTGCCTTGAGAATCTTTATATATTTCTGGATTTTGTAGCTTATTGTTATGCGGATGATTATCAGGAGGGGCAGTTTGATGCAGGTCTTCCGGAGCAGAATCAGGAGATCTTGGCAGCGGAGACGGTCTTTCCGAATATTGATCTGGAGGCTTTGATCGCAGAAAATAAAGCATTGAAGGCAGAACTGACTTCCAGGCGTGAGGAGCAGAAGCAGACGTATGTTCCGAAGCCGCTGGAGCTGTCGGAGTATGCAACCCGCAAACAATATATCGATACGATGCTGATTGATGCCGGATGGATGGAAGGAAAGAACTGGCTGAATGAAGTCGAAGTCTATGGCATGCCCAATAAATCAGGCAGCGGTTTTGCGGATTATGTGCTTTATGACGATGCACACCGGCCGCTGGCGGTGATCGAGGCGAAAAAGACCTGTGCAGATGTGGCGAGCGGACGGCAGCAGGCAGAGTTATATGCGGATTCTCTGGAGCGGCAGTATGGACGCAGACCGGTCATTTTCCTTACGAACGGATTTGAGACGAGGATTGTGGACGGACAGTATCCGGAGCGGCAGGTTTCCTGCATTTATTCCAGAAGAGATCTCGAAAAATGGTTTAATTTAAAAACCATGCGGGGCGATCTTGGCAGTGTCCGGATTGATAAAAAAATCGCCGGAAGGTATTATCAGGAAGAGGCGATCAAGGCAGTATGCGAGAGCTTTGATAAAAAGAACAGAAGAAAAGCACTGCTTGTCATGGCGACTGGATCGGGAAAGACAAGAACAGTCATTGCACTTTGCGATGTGCTTCTGCAAAACGGCTGGGTGAAAAATATTTTGTTTCTTGCGGATCGCACTTCCCTTGTCACACAGGCAAAACGAAGCTTTGTCAATATGCTGCCGGATCTTTCGGTGGCAAATCTGTGTGAGGAGAAAAGCAATCTACATGCACACTGTATTTTTTCAACTTATCAGACGATGATCAACTGCATTGATGCCACACGGGACGAAGACGGAAAATTATTTACGAGCGGCCATTTTGACCTTGTGATCTGTGACGAGGCACATCGTTCGATCTACAATAAATACAAAGACATTTTCACATATTTTGATGCACCGCTTGTTGGTCTTACTGCGACGCCGAAAGATGAGATCGATAAAAATACCTACAGCATTTTTGAGCTGGAGAAGGGCGTGCCGACTTACGGTTATGAGCTGGCACAGGCGGTAAAAGACGGTTATCTGGTGGATTTCCTTTCGGTGGAAACAAAGATGAAATTTCTGGAAGAGGGCATTGCGTACGATGAGCTTTCGGACGAAGATAAAGAAGCATACGAGAACACCTTTGTGGATGAAAACGGACAGGTTGTGGAGCGGATCCAGTCCTCAGCACTAAATACCTGGATTTTCAATGACGATACGATCAGACAGGTGCTGGACATTCTGATGAGACATGGAATCCATACAGACTACGGAGAAAAGCTCGGCAAGACGATTATTTTTGCGAAAAATCATGCTCATGCGGAAAAAATATTTGAGGTGTTCAATAAAGAATATTCACATCTGCCGGGTTATGCAAAAGTGATCGATAATCGTATCAGCCATTCCCAGAGCCTGATCGATCAGTTTTCGGAGCCGGATAAACTGCCGCAGATCGCCATTTCCGTTGATATGCTGGATACGGGAATCGACGTGCCGGAAATTTTAAATCTGGTCTTTTTTAAAAAGGTAATGAGCAAGGCAAAATTCTGGCAGATGATCGGGCGTGGAACGAGGCTCTGTCCGGGACTTTTGGATGGTGAGGATAAGCAGAAATTCTATATTTTTGATTTTTGTGGGAATTTCGAGTTTTTCCGGATGCAGAAGGGAAAAGAGACAGCAGTCCGGCTGCCTTTGCAGAGTGCGATTTTTAACCTGAAATTTCAGATTTCGTATAAATTGCAGGATTTACAATATCAGACAGAAAGACTGATCGCCTATCGCAAAAACCTGGTTGAGAGTATGCAGGGAAAAGTACAGGAACTGAGCCGGGATAATTTTGCGGTGCGTCAGCATTTGAAATATGTGGAATATTATTCCAATCCGGAGAATTATCAGAATATCCGTTACGAGGATACGTTGACCGTTCAGGAGGAGGTTGCACCGCTGATCATGCCGGATCAGGAAGAGGCGTCCGCCGTTCGTTTTGACGCACTGCTTTATGGGATTGAGCTTGCTTATCTGATGGGAAATAAATATGGAAAAGCGAGAAAGGATCTTCTGAAAAAGGTGCGTGCGGTGGCAGGTGTTGCCAATATTCCGCAGATCAAAGCACAGGAAAAACTGCTGAATCAGATCCTGCACACGGATTATCTGGAGACGGCCGGTGTGGATGAATTTGAACATATCCGTGAAAATCTGCGGGAACTGATCAAATATATCAAAGAAAAAGAAGGAAAGCGGTATGATACCGATTTTGCGGATGAACTTCTGGCGATGGAATGGAAAGAGTCGGAGCTGGAAAATGATGACCTGAAAAATTATAAAGCGAAAGCAGAATATTATGTCCGCAGGCATCAGGATAATGAGGCGATTGCCAGGCTGAAGAATAATCAGCCGCTGACAGCGGCGGATGTACAGCTTCTGGAAGAGATCCTCTGGGGAGAACTGGGGACAAAAGAAGAGTATGAGACGGAGTACGGGCAGAAGCCGCTCGGAGAATTTGTCCGTGAAATTGTCGGCTTGGATATGAACGCTGCAAAAGAAGCATTTTCAGAATATCTGGATGAAAACAGCCTGGACAGCAGGCAGATTTATTTCGTAAATCAGATCGTGGAATACATTGTGCAAAATGGCATGATGAAAGATCTGTCGGTACTTCAGGAGGCACCATTTACGGATCAGGGAAGTGTCGTGGACATTTTTACGGATCTGAACGTATGGATGGGAATTCGGAAAGTGATCGACCAGATCAATGCAAATGCCGCAGCAGCTTAGGAGATAAATAAACTATGAATTTTTTTGATTACATAAAGAACGAGTCGTTTTTTAAACCGCTTACGTTCAAGTACCGCAGGATTTATTATGACTGTATCCGGATTTTGATCGACCGTTCGAAGGAACTTCCGGTTCTCTACGAGTCGGATGCAAAGGACAGTATCACGCTGTATCTGAAAAACGAAGAGATTCAGCGACTGATCGAAGAAGCGGATGATGAGAATGAGGCGGTGCAACTTCAGGCGGCTGAGATTCTGGCCATTTTCCGTGAATGTGGATGGATCAAGCCACGGCAGATCGGACGCAGCGGAGAATATGTTGTAAATCTTTCGACGGATTGCCGAAGAGTGATTGATTTTCTGGATAAACTGACTGAAAAGAAAAATGAAGGTACGATGTCAAACCGCATTCTCTCAATGTATGAGATCATGAAATCCGCATCGGAAGAAGGCTCGGTGCGAAAAGAACGTCCGTACTCAAACATTCTGGTGCCGATGATGGAAAATGAAACCGAGCTTCGCAATGAGCTGGCTGATTTAAAAGACAGCATATCGGATATCATGAAAACAGTCATCGAATTTCAGGACATGAACAGTTTCGGGCAGTTCATTATGAAAAATGAAATGTTGGACCGGTTCTTCAGTGAATATTTCTTCGTAAAAAACAACGGACTGATCCCGACCCAGCTTTCTTTCATCCGTGACCGGATCGAGGATCTGCGTTATGGGGATATGTATGAGAAAATGGTCGAAGAATGTGGAAAACGTCTGCGTTGCCCGAAAGAGCAGGCAATTTCCCGTGTGGACCGTTACATGGCGGAACTCCAGTATTTCCTGAGTGTGGAATACGAAGAAAATATGGAACTGATTGATACTCGCATCAACAGTTATTATAATCTGGCAAATACAAGAATCATGCAGATGGCGAGCAGCCGTGTCAGACTGGAGAATCTTCTCGGCGATTTCCTGGACCGTGTTTCCAGGATTTCAAAAGAAGAGCAGGATACGGCGATGGAAAAAGTGGAGAAATGCACTCGTGTTATCAACCAGAAATACGTTGGTTACAAATCATTCGAGCAGAATCGGCGTATCCGCAACGAAGGTCAGAATATCGCATTAAATACCAATGCGATGTCGGAAGAAGAGATGCAGAAACGGACGGAGAATCTGTTCCGCAGTGCACCGAACCGATATGCTCCGGCCCGTGTCGGAGCATATCTGGATGAGGCACTTGGATTGGATGTGAGCATGGAGCTGAAAGAAAAGGGTGTGCAGACAAAAGAAGAGGCACTGATGATCGCAGCGGCGATGCTTTATGCGAAAAATGCAGAATTTCCATACGAAGTCCGTATCAAGAACGAAAAAGTGAGCACGAAGATTGCCGATATCAGCAATGTGGTGATCTCGAGAAAATAAAGATGTCAGAATTGTGGATCACAGGGTACGAAAATATTTACAGGGCATCTTTTTGAACGCAGAGAAGCGGATTGTGAATGTCCGCTTTACAAATACAATGAGGTAAATTTATATGCAGGATTTAAGTTTTATAAGCAATATGAGCGACGAGGATGCGTATCTGTTCAAACGCTGTGTGCGGCGGCTTCTGGATACGACATTTCTTGTAAAAGACAAAGAAGAAAAGCTCTATCAGTTTGTGGCTTCCGAATCTAACCGCTACGACATGAACCAGTATCTGGCAGTGATCGGCTACAAAGTGGTTGTGGAAGAACAGATGGGTGTGGCGATGCTGCAGCCAAATGATGATGATAAAGAAACGGTTGGGCTGAAACGATTGAACCTTTATCATTTTGACCAGAGACATATGAAGCTGCTGCTGGTATTGTGGCTTTTATTTCTGGAGCGGATGGGATATGAAGAGGCAGTCTATGTGACGGTCGGTGAGATTATCGACAAATGCAGACTTTATGATATAGAACTGACACCGGTCGAGTTCAAAAAAGCATATGCGACCTTCCGCAGGTTCTGCCTGATCGATTACAGTGACGATATCACAAAAGAGGACGGGGCTGTGCGTCTCTATCCTTCTTTGCAGTTCTGTCTGGATATCGGACAGCTCAGGCAGGTGATGGCAGAATTTGTGGAACAGGAAGATTTCGAGGCAGCGGACATGGCAGACCTGGAAGAGGCAGAAAGTGAGGAGAGCGATGAGTAAAATAGTTTTACGCAATGTACAGCTGATCAACTGGTATGGATTTACCAACACGGTCGTTCCGGTTGCAGAAAATCTCACCCTGATCTCCGGAGAAAATGAGTGCGGAAAATCGACGATCCTCGATGCCATCAAATATGCCTACACCGGTGATACGCAGTTTAATAAGGCGACAAGCGGATATAATACAGGCGTGGGCAAGCGAAATCTGATCTCGTATACACGCTGTCTGGTCGATGCAAGTGCCGGCGTGTATGCAAGACCGGCGGAGAAGATCCCGGTTGTGTATACCCACATCGCACTGGAATATTATGACCAGATCAACGAAAAATCCTTTGTGCTCGGCGTGATCATCGAGACAGCCGTGACGGATATCCGCGGCACGTACTGGTATGCGATGGAAGACAAACGTCTGTCGGATATTTCCTATGTCTATGAAGACGGTTCTGCCTTAAAGCCGTACGATGCGTCCGGATTTCAGAAACGTTACAATGTCAAACTCCGCAAGAAACAGGATGGAGTGGCATTGTTTATGCAGATGGTCGGACTGAAGCTTCCGTATCAGGAAGTGTTTCGTTATCAGAGAAAACTTAGAAATATCATGGCATACAATCCGGCTGCAAAGATCCAGGAATTTATCCGGGAATCGGTTCTGGAAGAACACGATGTCAATTTTGAAAAATTAAAAGATGCCAAGAAAAATATTGAGCAGATCAACAGCCGTCTGGAGCTGATCGAAGAGGAGATCGGTGATCTGGATGCGATCCTGAAGGATTATGCAGAATACGATGAGCGTGTCATGCAGCTGAAAGTGGATGATATTAAATTAAAATATCGAAATATGCTTTCATGGAAAGAAAAACGCTGCATGGCAGAAGAAGTGATCCGCAAAAACAGCATTGAAGTAGAAGCACAGATCAAAACAATCAAAGAACTGAGCACGGAGATCGATGCACTTGACCGTTATTACATGGAAGCAAAAGCCGCACTGCGGGAACTGAACGTTTCCAAAGCAATCGATAATTCCAGACAGCAGATTACTGCTTTCGAGAAACAGCTGGAGAAGCGGAAAAGTGAAAAGGAAGAGCTGGAGCAGTTCCGGAAACGTCTGCTGCATGTGGCAGAAGAACTGAACAAAATGGAATGCGAGGTTTCTCATTTTGAAACGCTTGGCAAACTGACGGCAGTCGATCTTTCCAATTCTGAGAAACAGGAAGCCATCGATGCACTGAGAGCGGAAATCCGTAAAAAACGTGACAGCATTGTGCGAAACAGGGCTTATCTGGACCGCGAGCTCAAAGAAGTGCAGCTGGAACGCAGCGAGCAGAGCAAGATCATCGAAAACTGCGATCGCAACAAAGCGGATTATTCGCATGTGCAGGAACAGACGCAGCTGATCCGGGAGATCAACAAAGAACTGAAAAAACAGGGCATCGATGAAGAAGCCCGCATGGCGTGTGAATATGTATCGGAACTGAAAGACGAAGCATGGCGTGATGCAATCGAAGCTTTTCTTGGTGTGCACCGCTATGCGATCCTGGTCTCGCCACAGGCCTTTGATGTTGCCAATCAGGTTATGGACCGCTCCGGACATCGTTATGTGGAGCTGGTCAATACAAAGCGTCTGGCTGAACGCAAGATCAAATGTGAGGAAGATTCGGTCTATCATTATCTTCAGATTCAGAATGAGACAGCAGCAAAGTATTTCCAGTTCTGGCTGGGTGCGATCCATGCAGTTGAGTTGGACGAGGTTGCAAAATACGACAATGCCATGTCAAAAGAAGGAAAACTCGGCAGAAATATGGCAGTTACTTACATCAACACGAAAAAGATCAAGAGCTACTGCCTTGGCGGGGCGGCGATCGAGCTGAACCGCAAAAGAGCTGCGAAAAAACTGGATCAGCTGGAAAAACGGGAAAAAGAGATTTTGAGCAGCAGACATACGATGCAGAATCAGGATGTCTTTCTGCAGAGCAGTCTGGATTATTTCAAAGATTACAATCTGGAAGCCAACAAAGAATGTGAGCATTTAAATGCAGAGCTGGAAGCAGAAAAGGTGCGTTATCGTGAACTTCTGGAAGCCCAGAAAAACAATGCAGAATTTATGGCACTTTCGCAGCGTGTGACCGATCTGGAAAAACAGCTTCGCAATAAAACACGGGAGAAAGATGAAGAGAGCAAAAAGCGTTACCGACTGGAAGCGGAAATCGAACAGAAAAAGAAAGACAGCGTGATGTATCAGGCGAAAGAAGCGGAAGAGCAGAAACATCTGGAAGAAGAACAAAAGCTCAATCGTTCTGCAGCAGAGCAGGCGATCACAGAATACGACCGCTATCTTGCCGGAGAAGATAAAAAAGGCGGCATCATGCAGCTTTCCGAGAAAGAGCAGATGGAAAAACGCGTCAGCAGTTTTGCGGCAAATATCAACGGACAGCAGCAGGCGTACAACAACCGAAAGCAGGAAGAAGAACGTCTGCCGATCGGTCTTGAGTACGAAAAAAGCTATCACCAGAGACGCGGAAAGATCTGGATCGATGACCTTCAGAATCTGCAGCAGAAATTAAAAGAGCAGACCATGCGTTATGAAAACATTTTCAAAAGAGAATTTGTTCTGAATATTTACGAGACGGCAAGGGCTGCAAGAAAAGACATCGCACAGATCAACAAAGAGCTTCGCAAGCTGAAATTCGCGACATGCTATCAGTTTGATGTGAAATTTTTGAATGACAATTCCGACTATGCCAAAATTCTGCGTTATGCAGAGTATCTTCAGCAGACCGGAAATCTGGCGGACGGTCAGATCGCCCTTACAAAGCTGATGGGTTATGAGGATGACGAAGTAGAGAGACGGGAGCGGGAGATCAAAGATATTATTAACCGCATCATTGAAAAAAATGATCTGGCGGAGATCCAGAAATTTGCAGATTACCGCAATTATATGAGCTACGAGATCATCATCAACAACGAGGAAGTAAAAGACGGAAAATTATCCAAACAGGTAGGATACAATTCCGGTGCCGGAACGCAGATCCCATATACGCTGATTTTGTCGGCGGCACTCTCCATGCTCTACAATGTGCGAGTCAATTCCGTAAGACTGATCTTTATTGATGAGCCGTTCGAAAAAATGAGTGACCACAATATCAAACTGATGCTTGATTTTTTCAAAAACCAGGACTTTCAGGTTATCTTCTGTGCACCGCCAAATAAACTGGAATCGATCGGAAGTGAATGCGGTGTGATCATCCCGGTTCTGAAAAATGCAAACGACGATATGTTGATCGGAAAGGTGAAATTTCATGACACAGTTAATGGAGCAAATTAAAGAAAAAGATGCACAGGCATTTACCCACAGCGGAAAGTTTCATGCGGACGATGTATTTTCGTCTGCACTTCTGCTGTCTGTCAATCCGGAGATCACGATCCACCGCGGCAGTCAGGTGCCGGAGGATTTTAAAGGAATTGTTTTTGACATCGGAAGAGGGAAATACGACCATCATCAGAGGGATAGCAGAATCCGTGAAAATGGTGTGCCGTATGCAGCTTTCGGACTTTTATGGGAAGAGTTGGGTGCTGAGATTTTAGGAGAAGAACTGGCAGAAAAATTTGACGAGGCTTTTGTGCAGCCACTGGACAACAATGACAACACCGGCGAAAAAAATGAACTTGCCACCCTGATCGGCAATTTCAATCCGCCATGGGATGCACAGGGCGGAAACGATGCGGCGTTCTTTAAGGCGGTCGGTGTGGCCGGCATGATCCTCGATAACAAACTGGAGCGTTATCGGGGCAATGAGCGTGCCGACAAACGTGTAGAAGAAATTTTAAAACAGCATCAGGAAGAGATCGCTTTCGGCAAAAAGCCGGCGGATGAAAAGCAGATTCTGGTGCTGCCGGATTATGTTCCGTGCCAGAAATATCTTTCCGAGACAGACATTGCATTCGTGATCTTTCCATCCAATCGCGGCGGCTACTGTATTCAGCCTCAGAAGCGAGAATACTCCCTGAATTATAAATGCAGTTTCCCGGAAAGCTGGCTTGGTCTTGAAAAAGAAGAATTAAAAGAAGAGAGCGGTCTTTCCGGTGCAGAATTCTGTCATAAGGGTGGATTTCTTATGACGACAAGTACGCTCGAAGATGCCATAAAGGCATGCAAGATCAGTCAGCAGCAGTTCCATGAGCAGGTTGTGATCGTAAATCTTGGCACAGATGAGGCAGCCGATGCATTGCTTTTCAAACTTCCGCAGTTTTCCGGTGCCAGAATCGTGCACATGGAGCTGCCGGATCTTCCGCCGATGGAGTGGGACGGCATTTACGGTGAATCCACACTTGAAAAGCAGGAATGGAAAGCACAGATCAAAGATCAGGTGAAAAAGATTCTGAAATCCAAACCGGAAGCAGTCTATGTGCAGGGAGATCTTTTTGCGGTGTATCCGCTGATCCATGCACTTCGTAAACGCCATATGCCGGTGCTTGTGATGACAGAGATGGAAGGGGAACAGAAAATTGTGCGGATTCCGTCCGGATCATAGTGCGATTTCAGACTTTTGACCCTGGCATCTCAAAAAGTGCACAAAAAGACAGGTCTGAAAACAGGAAAAAAGTAGAAAAATGTATTATATTCTTGCAATTTAGTCGGATTTTAGGTACAATGTAATTCTATGATGATACGGAATTGCAGAAGCTGAGGGAAAGCGAAGCAATTCATAAGGATTATTTTAGGTGATAATGATCCGGAGATGGAAGAGGGCGGATATACGAAGGTTTTCGGATCGTTAAAAGAAAAAAGTATGAAAGGAAAAGGAAATGAATAAGAAAGACGAATTCAAACCGTACATTCCGGCAGACAGAGTCATGCCGGAGCTTACTGTGACTTCCATTATTATGGGTGTTTTGCTCGCAGTAATTTTCGGAGCAGCCAATGCATATCTTGGACTCCGAGTTGGTATGACTGTTTCTGCTTCTATTCCGGCAGCAGTTATATCTATGGGTGTTATTCGCATTATCATGCGTAAGAATTCCATCCTTGAAAGTAACATGGTACAGACCATCGGTTCAGCCGGTGAGTCACTTGCAGCAGGAGCGATCTTTACGATGCCGGCACTGTTCCTCTGGGCAGAAGAGGGTCTTTGCTCTATGCCGAGCCTTGTCGAGATCACACTGATCGCACTTTGCGGTGGTGTTTTAGGTGTACTTTTCATGGTACCGCTTCGTAATGCCCTGATCGTGAAAGAACACCAGACACTGCTTTACCCGGAAGGAACTGCATGTGCAGACGTACTTCTGGCTGGCGAAGAAGGCGGAGCAAACGCTTCTACGGTATTCTCCGGTATGGGACTTGCAGCAGTATTTAAATTTATCGTTGATGGTCTGAAGGTGATCCCGGCAGACGTATCAGCAGCTTTTAAATCTTTCAAAGGTGAGATCGGTATGGAAGTATACCCGGCCCTGCTTGGTGTTGGTTATATTGTAGGACCAAAGATCGCATCTTACATGTTTGTTGGTTCTGTATTCGGATGGCTGGTTATCATCCCGCTGATCTGTCTGTTCGGACCTGATACCTGGCTGTATCCGGCAAAAGCAGGCACAACAATCGCTCAGCTTTATGCAGGCGGCGGTGCAGCGGCAATCTGGAGTACTTATGTAAAATACATCGGTGCAGGTGCCATCGCAACAGGCGGTATCATCTCCCTGATTAAATCACTGCCACTGATCGTAAGAACATTCAGCGACTCCATGAAGAGCGTAAAAGGCGGAAAAAATACAAGTACCGCACGTACCGCACAGGATCTGCCGATGCAGTTCATACTGGTCGGAATCGTTGCTATGGTTGTTATCATCTGGGCAGTACCGGCTATCCCGGTAACTCTGCTTGGAGCAGCACTGATCGTAATCTTCGGATTCTTCTTTGCAACAGTATCCTCCCGTATGGTAGGTCTGGTAGGAAGCTCTAACAACCCGGTATCCGGTATGGCAATCGCTACTCTGCTGATCGCTACTATGGCAATCAAAGGAAGCGGAAAAACCGGTATTGACGGTATGACAGCAGCAATTGCAATCGGTTCTGTTATCTGTATCATTGCGGCAATCGCAGGCGATACTTCACAGGATCTGAAGACTGGTTATCTGCTGGGTGCCACACCAAAGAAACAGCAGATCGGTGAGCTGATCGGTGTTCTTGCATCCGGTCTGGCTATCGGTGGTGTTCTTTATCTGCTGAATGCAGCTTGGGGTTACGGCGGAGCAGAAGTACCGGCTCCACAGGCAACTCTGATGAAGATGATCGTAGAAGGTATCATGGGAGGAAACCTGCCATGGAATCTTGTATTTGTAGGTGTATTCCTGGCACTGGGACTTGAGATCCTTCGTATCCCGGTAATGCCGTTCGCAATCGGTCTGTATCTGCCAATCTACCTGAACGCAACCATCATGATCGGTGGTGTTGTACGTATGGTAATGGATGGACGTAAAAACGTCGATGAAAAGACAAAAGAACAGCAGGCCACAGACGGAACACTGTACTGTGCAGGTATGATCGCCGGAGAAGGTCTGGTAGGTATCCTGCTGGCAATTTTCGCAGTATTTGGTATCAACACAAGCATCGGAGAGAGTGTAAACTTTGGCAACATCGGTGGTGTCATTCTTATGGTGCTGATGATTGCATCCCTGCTTTACTTCTCTCTTAAGAAAAAGAAAAAAGCATGAAAAAAAAGAAACAGGAACAACAGATAAATTATCTGGATCTGATTCCGGTAAAAGCCGAAGGCCTGAAGTGGCACAAAGACTTCAGGGATCGCGTGTGATTGTGGTTGCGGTACTGGAATCTTAGGGATTGTGGCTTCTAAGTTGGGAGCA
>OGZG01001303.1_pt1 | contig 19052 bp, 16 predicted proteins | sample 1576781 | NCBI WGS metagenome assembly OGZG01 (sample SAMEA3541502, study PRJEB24748) | human gut metagenome | biome: human gut; feature: human-associated habitat; material: faeces | place: China | collected 2012 | reverse complement strand
ATAATATAAAATCTTTATAACATCTTCATTTTCTGGGTTTATTTTCTATATATCTTATTCAATGTTTCTTTTCTAAGACACCTCTAGCGGTAGCGGTTAGAGGTGTAGGATAAGGGAAGCTCCTTTGTCCTCATAAATAAGGGACAAACCTATATAAAACTTCCCTTTTATCAATTTGAAAGCCTAGTATATGTAATATAAACTTTAAATACGTAGAATTATGAAAAGAATAGTCAAAGAAGCGGTAATTGAAAGAAAACTTACTGATGAAGAGAAAGATATAGTAAGACCTCATTTAGAATGTAATTATAAAATAGTAGATTTATATCCTGTTGATGAGGATACTATAATACCTGAGGAAGCACTAGATCCTGAGAAGTGGGATGTTCCAGAGGGTTATTATGCTATTGAGATTGAATGATAGTTTTATATACCTTCAATTCTTCCATATGAAATAAGAATAAAATATATAAAATTATGAAAAGAGATAAATTAATAAAAGAGATTATTGAGAAGGATTCATTTATTTTTGAAGATCCTTGTCCTTTATCCCATCAAGAATTAGAAGAGATAGACTCTACTATAGAGAGTACATCTTCTATGTTAGATAATATGAAAATTGACTCAACAGAGGATGATCCTATGCTAAGATTTGAAAAAATAGTAGAAAATCTTAATAAATCTAATAAAAGTATGAGAGTAAAAAGAAATGAGTTAATCTTTTTAAAGGATTATCATAATACATCAAAAACTCCTTGTTCAGATTGGCTTGATCATAAAAGAGTAGACCTGTATCCTATTAATGAAAATACAGAAATACCTACAGATGCATTAGATCCAGGGGTATGGAATATTCCTGAAGGTTATTATGCTATTGATAGAGATTTGGATTAATTTCCAAATCTCTTTATTTATTTTTATATTTTCCGAGTAATCTTACAGTATCATCAGTCATCATTTTATTAGCTGCATTGGATTCATAAGTTCTAAAGGAATAATCTAGACTTTTATTTCCTGCTTTTTGCATTTCTCTGGAAAGATTATATTTTTTCGCTAATGCAGCGGCATGATATGATGCATTAGCTTCATTCATTAATGTAGATAAATTTCCTACATTGTTCATAATAGAATTATGTAAATTATGTGAAGTATTTACTTTTTTATCCAAACTTCTATAATTACCATAATATTTACCTCCTCTTAATTGTTCTCTATTATCACTTACACGATGTCCAACCTCATGAAGAATTGTATATGGATTTTTTCTATGTATATTATTTATATTAATAGTATCATTTTTATAATTATATTCTGTAGTTAAATTAGAACCTACTGCAGTTTTTATATTATTTTTTTTTAAGATCTTCTAGGTATTCTTTTCTACCCTTGAGATCATATATTCTTCCTCTATTTCGTTCATATAATGGATCGTAATAAACTTCAGTATTAGTTCTTCCATATAATCCTAAAGTAATTTCTAGATTTTTTATCTCTGGCTCTAGATTTTTTAATTCTTCTTTTTCTTGCTTTCTTTTAGGGAATAATATATCTAATAAATTCATAATAATTTGTTTTAGTGTTTAGTAGAAAAGTAGCCGATCAAAGCCACTCTTCTTTAGTTTTTATGTTGGTTGTATTATTTTTGGCTGAGTTATTATATCAGGGGATTCACCTTCTATGAGAATTCTTTTTAAAACTTCAGATATTTTCTCATAGGTATTGTAAGTATATGGAATTTCTATAAGAATTATATTATTTTCCTTACAATATTTTCTAACGTTCTCATCCCTTTTTAACTGTTTTTTATATTTCTTTAACCCTTCGCGTTTAGATTTTTCGCTAATATTAGTTCTTATCCCTCTGCCATCTGTAAGAAATATCATAGATTTTAAATTGTAATGTTGTTCTCCATTATATTCTATCCAGTAAGTTATGTTAGTATCTTTTTTAGAATAAATTATATAATCTATTCTTATATTAATTTTATTTATATTAGTTGAAACTTCTCTTTTATAGTAGAATAATTCAGAATTACTATTCATCCAAGTATAGATTAATTCTTCTCCTCCACTTCTTCCCTTAGTTTCATAGTTTAATCCTCTTAGGAAATTATAAGGAGTTATTAAGAAATCTACATTATTGAATTTATCCAATATTCTAACAGGAGTTGTCCTATTTACGTATCTCACTTTTGAATAATCATATCTTTCTTTTCCATGAATTTGCTCAGCTTTCTGGATAAATAAATCTATTCCATTACTCTGTTCTTTAGCTATTCTTTCAGTAGTACACTTAGGACATACTTTATTTGTTAATTTCAGATGCGCTTCTGGAGTTTGCCAAAAATATCTATTACAATGATTACATAATATTTTTACAGGAGTAAATCTATCAATATAATCGACTTCAGAATAATTGAAACTATCTTGAAATAATTGAATAGCTTTATTAATCCAATTATTAAATGATTTCAATCTTTTTTGTTCATCTAAATTCTTTTTAACACAAGAAGGACATCCTATAGTATTATGATTGTTCTTTTTGGATAATGTGCCTAAATGATTTGAAGGTATAACTTCAAAATAATTTCCACATCTTTTACATTTTAATATTATAGGTGTTTCTAAGTCTATAAATTCTGTTTTATCATATTCAAATAGATCTTTGTATATTTCTTTAGATCTATTTATAAAATCTTCTGTAGTCTTTAATTCGTTTCTTTTCATTATTATAATTATCCTTTTATAAATTTAATTCAATTTAGTTATTTATGAAAGGAGAGTAGATTGATCAGATCTACTCTCCAGGATAATCATAAATAAGAAATCTAATATTGAATTAAAAATCTATTTTTTTTAAATATTATCAAAAGTTCTTTCGTAGTGTTCAAATTGAAAACTTACTTGAATCGTAATATATTGATATTTTATTATCAAACTAGACTATATCTTAAGGAAAATCCCTCTTTGTACATAGTCGTTGAGAGTATCATTATTGATACTTTGCTGATTATTTATACAAATTTATAAATTTCCCAGCAATTCACAAAATTCTATTAGGATTTTATTCCTAAACTGACAATTAAATTTTATCAGCTCTATCTGTACCATCTTCTGTCTGTGGTTATGTTAACTATAATAAATCATATTATTATAGCCCAGAATACAAATTCAACTTAGGGTTTTCTAAGTTGGTAAGTCTTTATTCGTTACACTAAGAATTGAAATATAATTCTTAGCTCGGTATCGGGAATTATCCTTTCACCGAATTTACTTACTAATAATTTAGGGAATTACTTCTCTAAACGGCCAGTAATTATTTACAAACCATTTTCCGGTTGATGTGTTATTTTTATATATCACTTCAGACTATATCATAAAGAGAACTATGGCTTTCTCTTTCTTTATCCTTAGTCGTTGAGAAATAGATTTTATTATCTATTTTTGCTGATTTATGTTTTACATTTTCCAGCAATTCATAAAGATTCAGATTTTATTATAAAAATCTGGACGAGTGTTCATCAATTGGAGCATCCTGAAGAATACAGTTATAGAAATTAAGAGTACGAACTTTGATACGGCTTGAGTTAGTTAAGATTAATCTAAGGTCGCATACTAAGTCATCCTTTCTGAAAGAATATTTAGTATCACGATCTGCAATTTTCTGGCGATAGTCCTTATGGTTTTTGTTTTAAATCATACTAGACTATATCATAAAGAGGAACTATGGCTTAACCCTCTTTCTTTGTACTTAGTCGTTGAAAAATAGAATCATATCTATTTCTGCTGATTATTTTTTCGTTATATTAGGTTCATCGCTCTTAATCCTAAATCTTAAGCGATGGAGATAACTATAACGAGATATTTCCAGCAGTTCACAAAGATTCATTAAGGAACTTTTAATCTCTTAATGGACAACTTTTAAATTATCAAACCAGTAAGTAATTGCCTGATCTTCCTTATCTACAAAAGCCAACGACAGGGTTCCAGCTGTGTTTTGACCTGTCTTCTGAATGATAGTATAATTACCACGCATTCTCTTTTCAAAACCTGATACACTATAATCAATACCTACCTGAACGGCATTTAATCTAGCATTGAAAATATCAGTACCAGGGAAATAAACTCAAACATTTGTTCTATGTTTAGACTATATCATAAAAGAAATCTATGGCTATTTCTTTTCTTTGCTAATAGTCGTTGAGAAATAGATTTTTTATCTATTTTTGCTGATTTATCTTTACTTGATCTTCCAGCAGTTTACAAAGTTTTACTAAGACAATTATTTATCTTAGGTACATTAATGAATTGAAGTTCCCACATGTCACCACGAAGGAATTCTTTATTATTATCTTTATATGTACTTTGATAGTCAATAAATTTCATGTATCCGTCACTTCCGCGGACTAAACTTGCTACGCTTGCCATAGTTTTTATTATTTTTTATCGTAATTTAAAGTTATATCGATCGTCATATCATTATCTACTAAGTCGCTCATTCTAGATTCCACTTCAAGTCCTAGTCTGTTATTTGGTAAGTCTAGGTAAAATCCAGTAATAACTAATGAATCTATATATGAGTACCCAGCTGATATTCTATTTAAGATCTGTTCTATTCTAGCTCTTATATCTCCGGCTGATTTAGTACTAAGAATTTTCCATTTATTCTTTTCCAATTCTCTAGCCACTTTTCCTATACAGAATCTCATCCACCCTGAAGTATTGAAGTCTTGTCCATTTTGATATTTTTTATAATAATATATCTGGTTATTAAATACTAGATAATTACTTTTGTATTCTTCAAGTTTTTCTTCTGGTGATTCAAAGGTGTAAGGATCTGTTGTAGGTGTTTGATATAAGATCTGATCGCTAGTTATTGAGTAAATATCTTGTAAGAGCCCTCTAATATGTAAATAATATCCAGGTCTATCTTGTCCGAAAATTGTTTGCCCTCGATAAAAATATAAGAGTCGATTATCAGTGTCAGAGGTATAATTAAAGACGTAGTTATTTCCGGCCGTATTAGTTTCCTCAGGATCAGTTGTTTCTATTAAGTTTCCGTTTTCCACTTTATAGAATTTTACTCCTCCAGTGGGTTGTGATACTATATAAATTGTTCCTGAGGTTATATTTTCGGCCGATGGGAGTTCTTGAGTTTCTACGTAGGTCCATCCATTATCAGAATTTTGGAATAATACTTGAAAACCTAAACTCCTTGCATACCCTAAAAATCTCTCGTATTCTGGATAATAACTAGTCTCTGAGCCTGTCTTCATTCCGGCCGAGTATTTATAGATATCAGGGACTAAGAAATAATCAATAATTCCAGCGTTGTCAGATCCAAAAATAGCCTCTGCCGCTTTCCAATATTCCCCATTTATATCTTCGGCCGTTTCTTTCCAGGCTCGTTTAAGATACCATGTTCCAGAAGGTAATTCAGATTCTTTAGTACCTTTTTTATATTCTACCTCTTCACCTGTTTCTCGATTTATGTAAGATGTTGAGAGAATACATCTAACTAACTTAGACTCTGAAGTAATTATAGTATCAAGTCTTTCCTGTCCAATAGTAAATAAACCACCTTCATAAATTTCTTGATATTTATACCTCTCGATTGTTACTCTATACTTATCATCTCCTTTCAGTTTCTCAATATTTACACTAATATCACTATCTAAGTATTCGGGATCTCCACCTTCAGTACCAGTTGTTTTAGATATAAATCTCACTCTAGTACTTCCGCTCGAGATTTTTGATAGTATATTGTGTGTAGTGTTAAAATCTGGTTCGAATAATAGATCAGTAATATTAGTAAAATAAGTAACCTGAACAGAATATGATGTGTATATTTTGTAACCCTCCGAGATATTTCCTTCGACTGTATAACCTAATTGACTTGGAATTATAACTTCTACTAACCTCTTGAAAATTTCCTTATTACTTTCTTTGGCTTTGATTTCGACCTCGACTGCTTCATCATAATACTGACTTGGAATATTAGGGATACTATTAATTTCCTCTTTAAACCAAATCATTATATTTTCATAAGAGTCATTTTTAAGTTTTTTCAGGATTATATATTTAGAAGTTAATCCCTCGTCTATCGGGTGAAAATCTATCTCAGGGTTATATACTAAAGAATAAGCTAAAGTTTCATACCCTTTTGATACTCTTAGCAAGTCAGGAAGATGAGATAATAATATTTCTTCATTAATTTTTTCAGTATAATCAACATCTCCTTCCTCTATATATTTCGGATAACAATATTCAGGTCCAATAAAACCTGGATAATTTATGTTTAATACATCCCTATTTTCTAGAGAACTCGTATTATTAGTGTCAAGATTTTGTGGTAATTCTAGGATTTTCATATATTCTCCTAGATAATATATATAAAGAGTATACCACAAATTTCCCTCTTTATATTCGCCTTCTCCTGTTACTACCTTATACAAAACTTTATCTTCTCCGATTTCTGGAAGTTCTGTTAAGTTATAGTATAATTTTTGATCTATAGAATACTCTTTTAGGTCAACATAGTCAGGAGCATTAGTATTTTGTTCAACCTTAATTGGTCTATATAAGAATAAAGTAACTCCAGATTCTAAAAGTTCATCATAATAATCTTTCCCTGGAAAATCTGATCCAAACCAAATATCAAGTTCATCAGGAGTTCTCACAAGTATTGGTTTCTCATATGACATCTTAGAATCTACAACTTCAGAAAATACTGTAAAATCATCTTGTTCAGTGGAGTACTTTATATTAGTTGTTCCTAATCTTAAATACATAGCTTTATATTATTTAATTAGTTTCATTACTGAATTTACTCCACTTTCTACTATAGAACCGTAATCTGTTTTTGAAGAATTATCGGGAGCTTTATGTTGTATTACCTTAACTTCTGGAATTTTTCCTTCATTTGGATTCTCTCCTACGATACTAAATGATACCATAAGATCTCCTGCACCGTCTCCAATATCCCCTGTATACTCTTCAGAGAAATCTTTCATTACTAAAAGCAAATCAAATTTTTGAATTGTACTATATTGTGGTGTCATAACATATATTCTACATCTGAAGCATATATTTTTATACATAGCAATACACACATTATTAGTATCTATTGCTGTAAGTGAATATTCATCCGGGGGCAGTATATAATAATCAGATGTATGTCCTTCGCTATTATAAATTGCAGCTTTAGCACATTCTTCAAAGTATCGTCTCCAAGATTTATATTGATCGTCGGCGATAGTTATTCGAAGTTCATTAGTAAATTCCATTGAAACAGGATAACTAATTTCACCATCATACAAGCTCAGTGTTTTTGATGTCATTTTAGATTTTTGAAGATCAAAACTAGTAAATGGAATCCATTTATTATAAGCTGTATTTACTCCATGCATTACGATATTTCTTATATTTATTTCGTGGATTCCAGGAAGATAATTAAGATCTCCATTTTCAGGCCCTGCATAAGGTTCAAGAGCAATTTCCCAGAAAGCATTAGTATCTAATGTTTGAATATTATAATTTGAATACCCTGTTGAGGTAAATTTATCTGGAGTTGTAATAAATGGGCTAGATTTTAATACATTATATAAACCTTCTACAGTATTAGTATCGTCAGTATCGCTAGATATCCCACATAATTCCTCTAGAGTAATTAATATACCTTTACCTGAAATATAATTATTTTTAAAACTGTATGTTCTTTCTCCTCCAGAAGATCCTAAAGCCATATCTTTTAAAGCACTACCTGCTTTTTTCCAAAAGGATGATGATGAATTTTTCTTTGCTCCTTCATTAGTTATTTTACTTAAGAGTTCGATTTCATCATAAGAAAATACAGATTGACTTTTTATAGGATTAGAAGCATTACTACTAGTTGATCGTGTATTCGCTTCTTCAAATCCATTATATTTAAATTTATTTTCATCTGGTCTATTCAAAGGATTAGATATATCTACTGATTTGCTTCCAACGATACTATTAACAGCATCTCCGAGCTTGTCTCCTAGGTTGTCAAGTGCACCAGAAACTCCTCCAGATACTAAATCACCCAATAAACCGCCATCATTTCCAGGGAGTCTATATCGATTTGATTTAGTTACTTTTTCAAGCTCGTCTCTAGCTACTACCAAACCAGCTAGTGTTTCATTAACAAGAAGTTGTCTTGCCTCTCCATGTACTCCAGTCCAGCCCACGGCTTTTTCAGCAGTCCATCTAAGATAATTACTTAAATTAAGAGATTCTAATCCAAATTTAGGTAATTTCATAGGAGGACCTTCTACTTGTTCAGAAGATAGTTCAGGATTTTCTGAATATTTATAAATTTCTTGTCCATCAGGAGCTTGTGCATCTGGAATTTCTTTTTGTTGGTTATAGAAATAAGTAGGATTTTCTATGATTTTTTCTACTTCTTCTGGAGAAAGATAATTTTCATTATCTGTTTCTGGAACTTCTAGAATAGAATCGTAAAAATTTCCAAGATCTCCACCAAGACTATCTAACTCTTCTGGGCCAAGAGGAGTATAATCTCCAGATTGTCTAGGAGCATCAGCTATTTCTGGAACTTCAAGGAGAGAATCATAGAAATTATTGATATTTCCACCAAGACTATCTAATTCTTCCGGACCTAATGGAGTATAACCTTCATATCCATCTCCAGAAGTTTCAGGGAGTTCGAGTTTTTCATCTTCTAACTCAAAATCTCTAGTATCTTCAAGTTTATCTATAAAATCTTCAAGACTTTCAGGTTCAGCTTCCTCTGTACCTTTTAAATCTATCCTTTCATCTTCTAAAGAACTTGATTCATATTCTTTAGTACCCTCTAAGTTTATTCTCTCGTCTTCTAAAGATTTAGGTTCGAATTCTTTAGTTCCGGTTAAATCTATTCTAGTGTCCTCTAACTCAGAAGCCTCATAATCCTTCGTATTTTCTAGATCATCAAGATAATCCTCAAGTTCAGACATCTCAGCTTCTTTAGTTCCAGTTAAGTCTATTCTAGTATCTTCAAGAGAATTATTATCTTCTACACTTAAGTTTTCTCTATAATCCTCTAAAGTAGATATCTCAGATTCTTCAGTACCTTCCAAATCTATTTTAGTGTTTCCAAGTTCTTCTAATACCTTTACAGTACCTCCAAGAGTTATTTTATCTTCAGGTAAACTCTTTAATTCTTCCCCACTTCTAAGAGACTCTTTATGATTCTCTAATTCATCTAACTCCTCCGGCGTTTTCCTAAGATTTTCCCTATAAGTTTCTAACTCTTTATCTTCTACGGTTCTCTCTAAAGATACTTTGGTTTTAGAAAGTTCAGCATCATCTACTGGATTTCTGAGTTTAACTTTAGTATCTTCAAGTTCTTTTAGATTATCTTTTCCACTATTTAATTTTTCTCTGTGATCTTCTAATTCATCTAACTCCTCTGGCGTTTCTTTAAGATCTTCTCTATAACTAGATAATTCAGAAGTTTCAATTGTTTTTTCTAAAGATATTCGAGTAGTATCTAATTCATTTTTAGAATCTACTTCGAGCTGTTCTTTGTATGATAAATCTTTAAATCCTTCAAGGTCTATTCTTGTTAGATCTAATTCTAGGTTGTGATTATCAATAAGAGATTCTCTTTTTTTTCCTAACTCTAGATCTTTTTCTGGAACCTTAAGATTTTCTTTTGTATTTATATAAAGATTTCTTACATCTCTAACTCCTTCTAGATTTAACTTTTCTGTACCTAGAGATTTTAATTCTTTTGGTTCCTCAGTTAATTCTTCTCGGCGGTCTTCTAGGGTTGGTTCAAGGATATTTTTTTTATTTACTATATCCTCACGACGTTTCTCTAGTTCTGTTTTCCTAGGATCATACAGATTTTCACGTGTCTTTTCTGTATACAACCCATGATTTTCCGCCGAGTCAGAGTTTCTATTATCAGAAAGTGGTTCTCGTGATGATTCTTTATATAGACTTTTAATACCACGAACCCCATCTAATCCCTCTATATAATCTTCGAGAGAATTAATTTCTGGAATCCTCCCTGTTGTTCTTCCAGGGAGTTCTAGATTATCTTTCTCTAGGGAAGTATGATTTTCTTGAGTTGTTCTAATACTTTTAAGATATTTACTAAGAGCTTTTACTTCCTCAGGTCTAGTAAGTTGATCACATCCAGGAATTTTATTTTGCTTCAGAATCTCATTTTCTATATTTCTTTCTCTCATAATTACATATCTAAAGTTTCAATAATACTATTCAATGTATAAACATAGAATACTTCAGCTACTTCAGAGTAACCCATTTTAAGAGATATTTTAAATCTGAATGTATATTTTCCACGAGTATATTGTAATTCATCCCCTACTTCAAGAGATCCATCATCTGTATATACTTCTAGATTATCTCTGTTTCGATTCCATACATCTCTTAGTTCATTCTGATTTAATATCAATATTGTAGTAAATTGATCATAATCGTTCTCTAATGTACTACTTGATGAATATGTACCTCCAAAAACATTTTTCCATTTTGAATTACTCTTTGGTCTGAGTACTACAAATTCAGTCCCAAGAAGTTTTAATTGTAATTTTATATTTTTCATTCCAATAGAATAAAGCCTATTTGCCTTATCTAAGTTTTTTGAAATCATATCCGCCATAATAGTATATATTTAGTTTAAAAATTAATCACAGTCAATAATAGTACAAAATTCTTCTGTATCAATTATCTCACGTATTAATTTATATATCTGTTCAAAAGTAAGAGATCCTGATAGTTTCATTACATATATATCTCTCTCTAGGATCGTAATTGTTCTAATATGAGCTGCCATAGATCTAATGAAATCATCAATTTCGTACTGACTATATTCAAGATCTTTTGGAATATATATTTTAATTGAAGATGGATCAGGATATATACTAATTACATCTTTGGGAATTTTACTAGAAACTTCATAATCCCCGATACGATCTTTATCCAATTTCTCTGTTAATTTCGTTATCATCTTTCTAGCTTGTAAATCTGAAAAATATCGAATTCTAGGTACTATCATTTTTCAAATATATTAGGTTTTACATCAGTTGACATGAATTTTTTTAAGATAAAATCAAATTCATTTCTTGTTTTAATTGTGTAGTTATATACAACTACTTTTCCAGTATCTACCCTATTTACTATCGTTTTTAAGTGATTCCAGAAAATAGAATCAATCTTCTTAAGTTCGTTGGTATCCTCTTTATTTACTGTTATTACGAATATTCCAGAGATCATTGACATATTAATACCTATATCTCCACTAAATTCTCCAACAGTATAATCTAGACCTTCAACATAACGAAGTCTTTTAAGGCTATTTTCTAAGTACTTATTTCCAAAGTCTCCTCGATATGTAGGAATTATATCAGGATCATTAGAAAAAGTTACTGCAGCACTATAAATTAAACCGATAAGATCTTCAGATTTACCGGAAAATAGAAATTTTCCCGTTTTCCCAATAAATTTCTTTAAATCATATTTATTTAAAGACTTAACCGAAAAATCCTTCTGTTCAACTTCCTTAATTCTATTTTCAACTAAAGCTTTGTTATCAAGAAGATTTATTTTTACTCCAAGAGTATTACTGAGTTCCATTATAAAGTTGGCTATAACTTGATAATTTGTAAATACAATAGCCACTGAATAAGAATTATTTCTAGAATTGATTGCATAACTACTATATTCCATCCCTGTATACTTCTTACAGTAATAGTCTAAACTATCTGAAGTCTTTTCCAATTCCTTAGAGGTCATTCCAAAAGTATACATGGTAATGGAATTATCTTGTATTGAAAAATTTAATTTATAAGCTGTTACATTTCGATCATTAAAACTAAACTTCTCATCTATTTTTGCTCTTTTATCTAATGAATCTCCTATAGTTACTCCAGAAGCTCTATAAATACCAAACTCACGACGAATTAATTTATCTACCTCTTGAAACTTAACAGACGACATTGGATTGTGTAGGTAATTTAAGAAGAATTTTAATACTACACCTGCTATAGTTCCATATTTACCTCCAGTTATAGCACCACTGGTAATACTAGCATCTTTTAGGAGACTACCTGTAACTCCTCCAATACCAGCACCAGCTAAGGCAGATTTTCCGATTACTTCTATAGCTCCTGGAACCTTATCCATATCCTTAGGACCTGTATAGTGACCCTCCGGAATTGTATATTGTTTTTGTCTAAATTTTGTCATACCATAAGATTTTTAAAATAATTAGTCGAGCTATTTACTATATCTTCTACAACTCTACCTCCTTTACTATCTACATACTTAGATGCAGCCTTAGACATTTTATCACCAACTCCAATCTTTTTCCACATAGTTTTCTCTGGTTTTCCTACTACACTAACTAAAGCAGATGTTCCAGGAATAGGTACTGTTTTCATAGCTACAGAAGTTATAGGTGCTTCTATAGATGGTTGAATTACTTTAGTATTTACAACTCTTCCTGGATTAATGGCTGCTTGATTTGCCGCCATTTTTACTCCTTCTACCTTATTTAAACCTCTTGCTGTAGCTTCTAAGACTTTATTTTGTGTTTTTATGGCGGATCTTTTTGCAGCCATTGGAGTCTTTCTAAGAACTTTTTTATTAAATCCAGCCAATACTCTAGTTCCTGTAAGAGAATACAACTTTCTTTTTATTATCATAATTTTATATATTAAACAAGTAAATCTCCATACCATCCAGATTGGAGTATATAATTATCACACCTAGATCTAAGCTCTTGATATGCAGGGTCGATATTAGATAAAACGTCAATAGAAACACCAGGGAGCAATAAAGAAGCTTTGAGATTTCTGATGTAATTCAATAAATGACATAATGTAAGGTCCATGAAAAATGTACCCCTTGATCCTTCTTCTATATTCAGCCAATAAATAGCTGCTTTAGATGATCCTGGATTAAACGTTTTATCAGGAAGAAAGTCAGGAATTATTGGTCGACTACATATTCCCCTAACATAAAATTGATCATAGCTAGGCATATCCATCATAAAAACATATGGACGTCTATAATCCGTAAAATAAGTATAGTTTCCTGGAGCTGGATAAGATATAGAACCTATTCTGTACATAGGAATAGAATTTGGAACTAATATAATCTGATCTTCCGATATTTTACAATCAAGAAATAATGTAAAATTACTCTTAATCTCACAATATCCTTCAAGTCCCATGTTCTCACAACTACACATCTGAGAACGGTTCATTTTCATCTCCAGAACTAATGGTAGAGTATTTTCAAATTCTCTTAATGACTCCTTAATTATTTCCAGTAGTATTTCATCTGCACTAAGGTAGTCATTTAAATCTAAAATTTCGTCAAGAGAAGTTAAATTGACTAATGCTGCTCGTATAAATAACTTCTTCTTAAGATCTATTAATAATGTTTTATCCATGATATAATACTGGTAATAATTTAGGTTCTATTTTTGTTGTTATATCTTTTCCTTCTTCGAAAAATATCTTTATGATTTCAGGGATTCTATTATTATCTTTATAGGGAATTCGAAGAAGATATATATTATTTTCTTTGCAATATTGTTCTAAGCATCTATCTCGGTTGACTTGATTTACGAAGTCTTGATATGTAGATTGAAAATATTTTATCCAATGAGTATGTTGTTCTCCATCATATTCTATAATAGTGTTTAATTCAGGAATGTAAAAGTCCACAAAAATTTCTCTATTTTCTATTTTTATATATTTTTGACGTACTATGTTTGAATTATATTCTTTTAATAAATTATAACAAGAATACTCCATATTAGAACTTCTCCATTTTCGCTCTTCAGACAAACAATCTTTACAACCTATATATGTTTTTTTCATGAAATTATTAAAGGTTGTCTTCCATATGTTTTTATGTTTATTACATTGTAAAGTTATTTTAGTAAAGGAACCATTCCATTTATTATCTTCAAATCCTAAAAACTTAAAGGATATATTAAATAAATCTTCTTTTTCTTTTAATTTAATGTTTAATACAGATACAGCTTTTTCCTCTGTGTATGATATTTTTTCTAAATCACAAAGAGGACAGGTACCTTTTCCTCTTGATGACACTAATGTTCTAAATGATATTTCATATTCTCCATGTATTGGGCATATTAATGTAACTGGTTCACCATAATCTTTAAAAGTTTCTTTAACTTTTGAAAACTTGGTGTCATATCCATATATATTGTATACCATTTCTTGTGCTTTTTCTGCAGTAATTTTTCTTTTACTACTAACTTTTTCTTTTACACATTCAGGACATAACCAACCTAATTTATCTTTTCTCTTAAATTCTGAATATTTAGGATATCCTATTAAATTATGTATGTTACATTTAATAATCAGTTTTGTATTTCCATTTATAAATTTATTATTTTCAAAACCTAAGAATGAAATATTACCTTTTCTAGAATTATTAAAATAATTTATTATTCTATTAATCTCATCAAGTGCATCTTTTTCACTAATGGATTTACTTTTACTTATTTTTTCTGATTTGCATTGTCTACAACTCCAGCCACTTCTAATAAAATTTCTATAGTTTACTTCTCCAATTAAATTATGAAGCTTACATTTTACTATTAGTATTATTGTTCTTGTATTTTTCCAATCTGGATTTTTTATTTTTATAAATTCTATATTATTGAATATCAATAATTTTTTATTGATATTCTCTAATATTTCTTTTTCTGTTAGTTTTGTCATAATAAATTATATATAAAGGATAGTATGCCAGATTTCTCCAGCATACTATCATAGTTTTTATTATTCAAGGGCTGCTCCTCTAGTATCTTCGTACTCTGAGACTGCAAGATCCATACCAACGTCGAAAATGTCGTGATATCAATATGTTTGCTAAGTATTATCTACTCATGTTCAGACTATATCTTTTAAAATCAGTTTAAAGATTTTAATTATACATCTAGTCGTTGAGAAATAGAATTATATCTATTTTTGCTGATTCTTTGGATTTATTAAGTTCCAGCAATTGGTATAATAATCGCATATACTCTACGATGACATATTTCGCTTATTCTATTATTATTTATAATAGGCAGACTATATTATCTTAGTATCTACTATAGTCGTTGAGAAACTATTAAAAAAATAGTTTTTGCTGATTTATGTTTCACATTTTCCAGCAGTTTAAGATATTTTCTAATGTTAAAATTCACATTAGCCTCTCTTATATAAATTTTCGAAAGGGCACGTTGATATCTAACCAAAACATTAACCACCATTTTATTCTGCATTATTGTTAAACTTAAATATAAGATTAATATTTAAGATCAGACTATATCATTTTAATAAGTACATAGTCGTTGAGAAGTAGATTTTATTATCTATTTTTGCTGATTTATTTTATTATCTTCCAGCAATTCTCTTATTTTTCTTGGTAATATAAAAATCCAAGGCGCAATTATTTACGCTGAATTTGAACAGGGTTATTTGTCTCATCGATGATAATCATTTATGTAACTTAATATTTAATTTTATTAAGATCAGACTATATCATTTGCTTAATTTTATTTTAAACAAATAAGTACTTAGTCGTTGAGAGTATCAATAATGATACTTTGCTGATTATTTTTATTTTCCAGCATTTTCTTATTTTTCCTTAAAAATTTTAAGGCCGCTTAATTTATATTAACGGTAATCATCAATATTATAAGACATTGGGAGAATAGTTGATTTGAACCAGTACTTTTAAGTTATTAATAATTGTTAATAAATAGACTATATCATCTTAAGAATTAATACTTCTTAAGTTATACATTTAGTCGTTGAGAAAGGATTTTACTTAGATAAATCTAAGATATCCTTTTTGCTGATTTATACTTGGTGTAACCAAGATTTTTCCAGCATTTTGGTATAATTTTCCTAGATCCACTCTAGGCGACTACATAATTAATCGATAGTTCCAATCGCACTTTCCCATAGTTTTGGTGCAATTCTCCAGCCTATATACTGTTTAAGTAATACAGGCATAGCTTTTGAGATACGAATAGCTAAACGAGAGTTACCTTCATCTGAAACAATATTATCCACACTTTGCTTAGTATAATTCGTTTTAGAAAATTATTTGGTAATTTCGCTAGACTATATCTTGAAAAATAATAAAATTTATTTATCTTTTATACTTAGTCGTTGAGAAAGGATTTATATTAGTAATCCTTTTTGCTGATTTTTATTTTTAATATAAATTCCAGCAGTTCATAAAAATTCAATTTCAATAAATTGGACAATTTTGTTTATCATTCATATTCCAAGCGTTAGTTTGATAATTCCAGAGTACAGTATTTACTCGTTTTGATAGCAGAAGTTGACGAGTTTTCTTATTAAACTCTGTCATAGGTCTTTGATACTGAACAATACCATTAGTTTGTCCAAGCACAGGAGCAAATTCTGCATTATTTCTACGGTTTCTAGCTACAGCTTCCCAATAAACAACAGCAGGTGAGCAATAATATTTCCATCCAAATGTACCAGAGTCGATATCCCAAGGTGCAGATAGATAGAGTTTATATGAATCTTGTGCTATCTTAGTTGCATTATTAGCGATAGTCATATAATTTGTGCTCTGAACTGTTGATATTGGATAGAAATAGTTAGAGTTGATAGCCATATTAGCCAAGTAATTCTGGAAACTTAGTGATGTATTTCCAAGGTCACATAATCCTTCAACCACATAAATTTCCTGAATATTGATTTCGTCAAGTGCTTTCTTAAGATCCGATTCAGATACGTCAAGAATATCTGTTTCAGTTGGATCTACGCCTAATTTTGCATAAACTTGATCTCCACCATTTTCTTGATATTCATAGTACTTATATGAACTTCCAGATCCAACTCGGTAAACATCTCCAACTGACATACCTATTGAGTTGTAAAGATCAGTCATTGAAGAAACTGTTTGTTTATAAGAACCTGCATTTGGGTCATTAGGATCAAGTTCTACCCATACTTTATCATCAGCTCCGTATCCATAGTAGTTCAATCCAAGCTCTCTCATATCGTCAGGGAGTTGAAGTTGAATCATACTTAGGAGTTCATTGAGTTCTGATACTTCCATATCTCCACGGCCGGTTACTTTACCTATATTAAAGAACTGTACTTCGTCAGAAATATTAGGATCAAGAACAGCGACTTCATAAAAATCTCGCTGTAGGATACTTTCTGACGGTTCTACTGTTCCTTTCTTAGTATAGGTATCTAGAACGGCCGATAGTACCATATAAGGAGAATCAGAGTTTTCGTTCAAAGCGGGGTTAGTTAATTCTTTGGTAACTACTGCATCATGATTAAAACGTCTAATTCTAACTCTCAGATCAGTATTAGAGTTATATTGATTAACTGCATAATATTTCTGTTCTTCGAAACCAGACCAAGCAGAAGCATTAATATCTATAAGTTTTTGATTAGGATTATCACTAGTCCAATCAGGTTCACAAATTACGATATACTGCTTTCCTAGTGGACATCTAGAATCTGAAGTATCTAGCATATCCTGTCCTAGGTAAAGTTCATAGAATACAACTGCCTTTGCTTTATCAGGATCAGTCGTTTCATTTTCAGGAACGATATTATTAGGATCTGTGAAGAATTTATAAGATGGAGAGAAGAATTTATTAGTTTCATTCATCTGATTTACTAAGTCAGGGAGAGTTCTTACATAGTAGTCATACTGAGGACCATCATCAGTTGTACGATTACCAAGAATACCTACTCCATTCAAATTAATTGACCATCCATCTTGATCATGTTCTGCATCATCTCCATCAATATCAAGAACAAATTTAACGACACCTTTATCAGCATCTCTAAATCCCTTCATTAAAGCACCATCTCTAAGGATATATGTACTATAATCAGTTTTAGTCATGGGTTTAGCGTAGTAGATATCGTTAGCTTTAGATGCTCTACAAACCAGCATAACATTAGAGCCAGCCAATCTATAAGCATTCATCCACATTGTTGCAGCTACATTTTTATCTCCTGTATTATTAGCATCATGATAAAGATTATTTAAGGATGCCATATAATCTTCTGTTAAGTCTCCTGAAGCATAAGTTTTTAAGAATTCAGATTGACTAGAAATCAATGTAGGAACTGCTGGGCCTGCATCAGAAATTAAAGTCACTCCGATAATTAAACTTTCACCTGCAGTAGGATTAAGAGCTGCGGTATGTACTCTCTCTATAACTTTTACATACGGTTCGAGAGTTTCAGTCCATTGTGCCATAATTTAAATATAATAATTAATTGTTTTGTTTTAACCAACTTCTACGAGATATACTGGATATTTATTTCTTATAAATTTTTCACATATTCCAGCTATTAAACCAACATCAGCGGTTCCATCAGATATAGTAGTTATAGAAATCTCATTATATCTACTTTTACTTTCTTCCCTTTTCTGCGTAAGCTGAAAATGGGACAGACAGAGAGAACAGAGGGCGTACAGTCGCATCTGAAAAAGGCCGGAACCCCGACTATGGGCGGCGTGATCTTTCTGATATCCACGATTATTACTTCATTGTTTTATGTAAAAGATTATCCAAAGATCATTCCGGTATTATTTATGACTGTAGGATTTGGTATTGTAGGATTTTTGGATGACTATATTAAAGTGGTCCTGAAGCGTTCCGAAGGGCTGACACCAGGACAGAAGATGGCAGGACAGCTGGTGGTGACGGCTGTATTTGCATATTATATGGTGAAATATTCGGAAGCAGGGCTGACGATGCTGGTACCGTTCTGCCCGGGACTGACCATTGATCTTGGCTGGCTTTCCATTCCGCTTCTGTTCTTTGTCGTGATCGGAACAGTCAATGGAACCAACTTTACGGATGGACTTGATGGCCTGGCTTCCAGTGTTACGGTGATCGTTGCTGTATTTTTCTCTGTAGTCGCACTGGGAACGGGAACAGGCATTGCACCGGTGACACTGGCAGTTGCAGGTGGACTTCTTGGATTCCTTCTGTTTAATGTATATCCGGCA
>OGZG01001269.1_pt1 | contig 19360 bp, 10 predicted proteins | sample 1576781 | NCBI WGS metagenome assembly OGZG01 (sample SAMEA3541502, study PRJEB24748) | human gut metagenome | biome: human gut; feature: human-associated habitat; material: faeces | place: China | collected 2012 | reverse complement strand
TAGCGCGGACATCTGAATTGAGCCACAGGCGGACATTACTATTGAGCCATTACAAACTTAGTACGCATAATGTACGTTATGTTAAATAAACTCCATAGGTCTTTTACTTCATAGTTCACTGGTGCGGCCACAGAAATCAGCATGTTGCGAATTTTGAGATACCTCCCTTTTCTTGCATTAGGTCTGTCGTACATTTAGTTCACCGTATTTTGATTGTTGAGTGTTTCGATGTACTCACTTACCCAGATTGTAAGTTCAGGTGGCCGAAGGCAATGGATTCTGATGGATATAAAAATCTGTTTGCCAGCACTTGCATTACCTTCAAACAGCGCCATAGTGATCCTACCCGCGTAATGTGGACACGGCCCTAAACGAGGTTCTGGTTTTCAAATTGTTCAGGGCTGAGACCGCCACAGGCACTGTGACGACGCCAACGATTGTAATCACACTCGATATAATTAAACACTGTTGTCCGCATTATTTCCCGGCTGCTAAAGCATTCCCCGTGGATACATTCCACTTTCAGCGAATGAAAGAAGCTTTCCACACAGGCATTGTCATAACAGCAGCCTTTCGCACTCATACTCCCGCGCAGATTATGGCGCTTCAGCAGAGCCTGATAATCCGCTGAGCAGTACTGCCCACCACGGTCCGTGTGAACAATTGATCTTGACCCTCCATCTCCGGACGCTTTCTCCGCCATAGCGCCATTTGCAGTGCATCACAGGCAAGCTGTGTCGTCATCCGTGATGACATTGACCAGCCGATAACCGCACGGGACCACAGGTCTATGACCACCGCCAGATACAACCAGCCTTCATCAGTGCGAAGATACGTGATATCACCCGCCCACTTCTGGTTCGGGCCGCTGGAGCTGATGTCCTGCTCCAGCAGATTCTCCGATACCGGCAGACCATGTGCACGGTAGCTGACCGACCTGAACTTCCGGCTGGCTTTCGTCCGCAGCCCCTGACGACGCAGGCTGGCGGCAGTGGTTTTGATATTGAATTCCGGCAGTTCGTCAGCAAGACGGGGAGCACCGTATCGCTGTTTTGCCTCAGTGAATGCCTAACGAACAGCAGCATCGCATATGAGCCGGAACTGCTGACGCGGGCTTATTTGATATCGTCGCAGACGCCAGACATAGAGCTGAGACTCGTAAAGGCTGAGTTCACGGGCTGCAGCGGCCACGCCGATGCGAGCGGCCAGCTTAAGGGCTTCTTCACGAAATTCAGATATGTATTGCTTACGGGGCTTCTTGCTGCCTGATACGGACTTTGCCATGTGAGCTACCTCTGGTTGAGAGTTTACTCTCTTAGTCACGTGTCCACTATTGGTGGGTAAGATCATGGCCCCCTTCCTTCCCTGACTCTGATCCTGGGCCTTCAGGATCACAAACACTGGGTGTATGGAGATGGTATTCACCTGACGCCGGCTATAATTTAAGCAACTCGGCCATTATAGTCGCGAAAACTCAGTATCGGGCGGACATACGAAATGAGGCATATAAATCAACGTATAAAAAACTCAATCTCTTGTACATTAAATTTCCTAAAGTTATCTTCAGCTGTAAGCACAATGGCTTTGCACAAGTAACAGCTCTTACGCTCTGCTCCACTTGAGCGATGCCATTCCTCAATTCTTTCCTTGCTGACTACGGTATAAGATCCACAAAAAGAACGAATTCCTTTGGGATGAATAGGTTGCCAATCGTTATACCAGAACGATGAAAAACCAACTTGAGATCCATCGATAGAGTAACTAAACAAACCATCGGAAGATGAACCGACAATCTTTTTATTATCAATGGGACATTTGGGAATATAGAACCCTCGTGATTCGAGATCGGAGTGCCAGTGCCCATATCTCATAACTGGATACGAAGTGCCAGCCAGTGTAGGAACTTTGGGCATCTGACTCTCACCAAACTCATAAGATAGCTCCTTATCCAGAAGATTACCAATAGCCAAACAACCGGAACGCTCCATTATCTGCATGTCAGGCGTTAACTCAATTTCAGTGATCACTTTTGCAACAGTCAAATCAATCCAGTTATTGTCATCAATCTTGATGGGTAATGAAAAAGCTAAAAGGTCATTACTGTCATCTGTTTGTGAAAAGTTGGATAATCCTTCTTTAACATAGCTGATTAAATTATCTTCATTAGGAGAGTCGTTACCACTCCAAACAGGTAACCATTTAGGTTTTTGAGGGCGAAGCTCTATATACGCAGGTTCGATAGGTAGTGCTGGTATCGATAAATGTCCCGCGTAAGAATCCGGCATGCCGAAAAATTCTTTGGCCAGCTCTATTGTTCTTAAATATGCGGAACGACCACGATGGCTCGCTTGTGTATAAAATTTGCCGGTAGATCTATATCGATCACCGCTAAAGAAGTAATCAACATTTGTTGCTGTAGAAGGCTGGTATTCGAATGTACTATTCCATTCAGACTGAAAATAATCGGTAAAAGGTATACCCGTTCGTCTCTCTTCTTTTTCCAACAATGTATTATAAAGTAAAGGCACATCCCTCCCCTGATAGTATTCGAATCGATTATTATCATGTGTCATGCAGACAAAGGGTGTAAATAAATATGCGTATTCGCCAAAGTATTTTGGTTTAGGTGCTAGCTCTGTGAGTATTATATCTGACAGTGTGGACCTTGCTCTTATGTAGTGCCCCAGATCATTTGGGCAGACATAACCCTTAGATTTCGCAATAAAAAATACACATAGCACTTCTACGCACTCAGACTCTTGCTTCCTACTTGCTAAGTCTTCCTTTAGTAATTCTTCAACTCTTGGATGTTGAGCTATTAAAAGTCGTGAAAGCTGTTCTACTACCCACAATTTTACAGAGGGTATAGGTAGCTTTAGCCTCGAAACTAACGTCTTGAGAATTGCATCCTCGAGAGAATCATCATGACGCCAATCCCATACCGGTTTTGCAAGTTGAAGATTGCGGACGCTTTCTTCCAAGCTTGTAACCATCTCTAATGTTAGCTTAAGTGCCTCATCTTTCCTGTCACCATGAGAAAGCAAAAAAACTAGCTTGTCATTCGGAATAATTAAGTTGCCAAACTTATCTTTCCAATTATCCGGTTGTGATGTTGTTAATTTAATAAATTCGTCAATTTTTTGAGGGTATTGCTCTGCAACTATCTTAAGCCGATTGAGGCTATTTTCTGAACGCTCATACCAATCAGACCATCCTCTCATTGCCTTGTGAGCTGCAACCAAAAGATCAAAGGCTTTCGTTTTACCGTCTAATTTTTTAACACTGAAAAAAAGAAGATCTAACAAGTATCGTTTATCATCAAAACAATCAATAAGCTTCGACACCTGTGGAATTAGCAGTTGCAATAACTCAGGCTCCTTACCTTGGGTACACCAATATGTGTACCAGTTTTTCCAAAAATCACTAATGCTATATTTCCCTTTGAGCAATAAAGTCAGTTCTTCGAACTTTTCAGGCGGATAATCCGATGGCTGTAACAAAACTTTTCCATCAGATTTATCAGTTGATGAATGTTTTTCTTCAGACATATTTTGAACATTAATACCCAGAAGGCTCTCTATTTCATTGGCAATACAAATGGCATGAGGTTCTCCTTTCTCAATATTTTCTCTGAGCACTCGGTAGCAGCTAGAGTGCAAACCTGTAAGATATAAATATTTTGTAATCGGCGAAGCAAAGTCACACCTTTCAAGCAACCTAGAAATTGTCTCTTCAGCATAATACCATTCGCCATCGCTAAGCTCTTGCTCATAAACTGAAGCAGCTGTTTGCGGGTTTAATTTTGCTAATAATGAAGATATGGAATGCTTAGAGTGCCTAGTTTCATCCCCATCAGTAAAGTCGGATATATTGAAAACTATCGGTGATATTCGTTCTAATATTTCCAAGGCAGAACCTCGGTCAGATTCAGAAAGGTATTCCACAGCTTTCAATACATCAAAGATGGTGGGGTCTTTGTGATGCCCATAACCAAGCACAAAGTCCCATGTCTTTCTCAAATATTTTGCAAAAAGAGCTAATTTATCATGTTGAAATGCTATTTGCGCTAGCTCAAGATAAGCATTAGAATTCTCAATTGTTTGCTCTAACTCATTTAATTGTCGATTATCTTCAAGCTTGATAAGTAGCTCTGCGGCATCATCGTCTAATAGCTTAAGCCCTGCGTCCTTATACCATAGCCTTAGCCAGTCAATTCTAAATAAACCATCATCAACTGTTTGCCTTAGTTCATCACTCGAAATTTCAGATTTGGTTGTTATCAGGTGACAATCAGCTGCAATTTCAATCCAATCGCGCTTGAAAACTATGTCGGCTCTCCGTGTTTCCCATTGGAACTCATCTAATATTGGAACAAGCGGAAACATCGCACAAACCACGTCAAAGTTTAGTTTATTTCCTGCGATAAGTTCATTTGCGACTAAATCTGCCAACTCATTGAGTAAATCATAATGAGCTGATACATCCGCTCTGTCTGAGGTTGCACTTACTGGTAACCAAGAATAGTCACCTTCTGCATTTAACCTGATACAAAGTGAAGAAAAAAACCAGCAATGGTAGCTGCTTGTAGCTTCAACTTTGAAGACTTTCGCCGACTGACCATAAAAATAATGAGTCTCAATATTGGTGAAGATTTTCTTAGAAAAGATATCTATGAACTGAGATAGCTGCTGCGAGGAAAAAGAGCCATATTCTGGCCTACAGATAATATCAGCACCCTCTATTATGCTTAATCTAATTGCATCAAGTTCGATTTGACCAATATGATTTGAATCAGGGGGCAAGCACTTCCAAGCCCTGAAGAGCAGACCAAGTTCTTTTTTTGTGCGACATGCATGTCTAAAGCTAGCCACATATCCATCAGGCCAATTAGAGAATTTTCCTTCTTCAAAAATCGCATCATAGTTAAGACTGTCAGTTAATATTCCTGCTTTTATCAATGCAGTTGCTTCAGCTTCATTATCTTGAGAGTGTCGTGAAGACAAGAGTTTGGTTTTAGCCCGATATCGATCAATTGCCTTCTGCGATAATAGCTCTGCTTGAGCAACCGCCCCTCTATACCATAATGCAATTGCCAATATAGATAACTTGGTTGGTGAATACTCGTTTTGTCCTGAGATTATTTCGTTCAGAGACTGCTCATCAGCGATCAGTAGCGAGAGCATCTCCAAGTTAATGGAGTCCCATGTCTGAAATTCAGGGCCATTGATAAGCCTAGTTTTTAGAGCTCTATGTCGATATGCCTCCGCATAATCAAGCGCCTGGAAAGCATAAGTTTCAGCCTCAGATAACAGTCGAATACATGATCTAACAGGCATGCCAATTATAAGCCTATCAAGCACCCAATCTCGAGTAACCCCCTGTCGCAACTTGGAAGAGTCGCCACCTCGAGCCAAACTAGACCAAAGCCAATTATCCTTGAGATGTGTTGGGGCGCTAAAACTAAGCCATTCACATACAGGTGGTAACAAAGCATTTATTCGCTCTTGGTGCTCTTCCTGATTTCGAACAAATACTACTAGGCTTTCGTGGAAAGGTCTTACGCCACAAATTCCCTCCGAGAGCATATGTGCAACCGCATCTACACTCGGTGCATATTCATGATTGTCTTTTACAACGACACCGATCGCCTGTCTCGGCCACGCAAACTGAAAGCCACTGCATAGGTGAAGAACATCTTTTTGTCTATAATTGAGGTTACGCCAAAGCTCAGAATAGTAAGTAGTAATATTGCCATCGGAGCACGGAGGAAGCTTTTCAATTTGCCAAGAAGAAAGTGCTAATCCATGATGAGACAGATACTCAGATGAGTAAATTACATGCAAAGGGTAGCCATTTGTTATTTCTAATAAAGCGCCAGCACTGTTCTGAATCTCTTCATCAACTTGATTTTCATGACAATTTAAGTACAATCGACCAGATTCAATATGAAGTTTTAAAAATTCGTATATTGAATTTCCAGACATTTCAGGCAACCAATGCCATTCATTCTTAGGAGAGTGAGTAAGCAGTGTGCAAGGAAGCAATTCATTGTCAACTGGTTGCGTTCCGACAAGCACTACTAAGTTGTCTGTTGCAGGAAGTAATTGCCTAAAGGTTTCATCCAATGGTTTTTTATTTTTAGCATTATCTCGCCAAACATGATCCAGCCCATCAATCAACACAACAAATGGTTTCCCCTTACCTTTGTAGTAATTTGCGCAGGTTATGAGTGCATCACGTAAATTTTCCGGTTGAGATGTGTTGGCATTTGACTCTTTATGAAAGCTATTGATTTGATGCAACAGGGACTCAGCAACAACTCTTGGGCTTAATCTGTCTTCAGTTGCGTCTCCCAGAGATAAAAAATAGTGGTGACGTATTAACGGGACTCCATGCTCTTCCAGCTTTTGACACAAGTACGATAGATATGTACTTTTTCCTACACCAGGTTTACCTGTTAGAGTAATGACTTCCCCATTTGAGCGGTTAATTTGAGCAAGTAGATGTTTGTGAAAGTCTGAATCGGGGAGGCAGTACTCTTCGGGCACAGAAAAAATTTCAGGTATAGGCTCTGGTCTTTTGGGTGATAAGACCTCTCTAACATGATGAAGATAAATCCAACCTTGCTCTGGTGGATTGTCCTTAAACATTGCCCATTCACGTGCTCTTGCTACAAGCCGTTCGACGCCTGTATCGTCTGAAAATTTCAGAAGCTCAGCCCGAAGACTACGTTTTATAGCAAGATAGTCACCATCACTATGCTGGACAGTCAATTTCGAAAAAAGAAAAATGGCAGCTTCTTTATTTCCTAGTTGGCGAGTAATCACAAGCTGTGAGTCATCATCAATTTGACTAAAGTCTATTTTCGAACCGAGCAGGCAGGATTCCATAGATCTGTCCGGCCGTTTGTTGGTCAAAAGAATAACATCCCCGAGTTTTTCAGCAGACACAGCGCTAATAGCATCATAGAGCTTTTTAAGAATGGAACGAGACCTAGCTGTTTTACCTGAGATCTTCAACAACCATTCCCACGTGAGGCGGTTTTCATCCTTCTCCGGGGAGGGGGTGAATTTTACTTGCCAATAATCTCTAACACCATCTGGTCGTTCACAGACAATATCGTCTATACCTTCAGGCGTTTCATTACTATCCGTGTCGGCTTCAAATGCCACCCTATCATACTGAGTCGGACTATGAAGCCATTCAGCAAGTAACTTTACTCCCTGCAGAGTCTGATAATCATAACCTGTATAGATAATCGCAGAATTTTTAACTTTCATAAGACTCGAAAACACTCCTTGAATTGAATCGCCACGGATAATCTAGACACTCCTGAGTCGTTGTCTCGCTGTACCTTGCCGGCACTTTGGCGGAAATTAATAGGTTTCTTACTGCTAGAAAGATCAGACGAGCCCCAACTAGCCTGAATAATGTCACTCGTGTGGCATCAGGCTTCTTTGGTTGCAGCCAGTATTTATAACTGCTCTGATGGGCACGATTATGTGGGATACTTACACAGCCAGTTTAAGCATACTTAGATAGTTTCTGGCTGTTTTTTTGAACTTGTAGCGATAGGCGATTTTCTTTCAACACTGCAAAACAACGCTCTATAATATTACACTTTTTGTACTGCCGAGCATCAAGTATTCGCCGTCCATCACGGCTGACTTTTTCATTTGATTTAAAAGGAATTACTGTCTTAATTCCTCTTTTTTTAAATGGTAACGCAGGTTTGTCCTGAGTATCCTTTATCTGCCAGCACGGCTTATGGACGCGATTTCAGGTGCCCACTTTTACGGATTACACCGATCCGGTTGAGTAGTACTTTCGCATATTGACTCTCATGCGCCTGCTCACTGCTCAGGCAAGAACTTAATAGCAGTCCTGTTCCGCCGATTTGAAGCTAAGCGGTTGCTATCCGGTCATCAATTTCCGCCATGCAATGTTGTTATTATTTTTCAACACCTGCATCTGACAAATAATCGCAATTATCAGATAAGACGATCCTTAGATCTATGGCAAGTTCAGTTACTAATTCATCCACGATTTATTCCTTTAAGAGAAAACCATGCATGCAGAAACGAATAGAAAGGGTTATAGCGCTTTGTAGCTGCACCACATGCCATTGATACTCGCCTCACGCCGCTCGGCCAGCATAGTGATCTTACTCGACCGATATAATACCCCTCAGGTAAACCTTGCCAGCCCTGACAACGCTACCGCCATCAGAGACATCAGTCCTGATTAAGCATTAATGTGTCTAAATGCTACCAAAATTCATGAATTGTTCAAGAAAACAATCAGATTTCCTCTAAAACATGGGTGGGGCTTGTTATGCCATTGCGGAAAGAAATGGTTCATAAACCTAAGTATTGCCAGCGTGTAGAGAGTGACTCAGAAAAAATTGCGTTAAATTGCCTGTTACTTCTGATTGTTACCGGTTTTCGTTCCGTAGAGATTTTTTATCTTAGGCATGATGCACTGGCCAAACGTCAGATTGACGATCCAACGCTCCCTCCGTAAACGTTTCCAGGACAGAGGATTACCAGATTACTTTCTTGGTATCCACTATGTGAGTGTCAAAGGCGCTGGTGAACGGACTCACTGGCAGTTCCACTGGTTGAGAGTATTTTCAGCACAGTAAAAAAACTAACGATTTCAATGCGAAATCATTTAACCGATTTACGGGAAAAATCATTCAAAAATTACCCTCCGAAGGTAATCAGTGCCCTGCCCGGCGAGTTGGTTGAACTGGATTATGTTGTAGCGCACAGGCACAAATCTATAGCGTCAAGAATGGTGGTCTTGCCACTGTCCCCTGGACCAATGAGGCAGTTGAGCCCTGGCGAAGGCTGCCAGGTCAGTAAACGAATAGAGCGGAAATTCTGGATTTCAACTTTACAAACTCTGACCACGGCACTCTCCCTCTTTTTTTTATTTTTATCCACACACTTTTCGTAAAGATAGCCACAAACGTGTAGATAGTGCACTGATACGGATAAAAGTAACGCCCCTGAATTGCTCAAACAATGATATATAGCCTGTTTTACTGACCTATATGACAGCGGGTGGATTTCCTTCAATTATTGATGTAACACCATACGCACTACATCTGTCTCCACCAGAATATGAGGTGAAATTGTTGCGCACCGATTTAACCGGATGTACTGGTCAAACTTTTGGTAGCCATGCTTAAGTTCCATTGCGCACGCTGATATGTAAATCTGGGATATTTCTGACAAGTAACATAAGGACCAAAAATGAAGGGATGCGAAGAAAAATCTACGCCGGATGTTCTGGACTCTGCCCAGTTGGTACGTATTGAAGCCGTACACCGGGGATTCCTTTATCAGCACTTGTATGCCGTTGGCTGCTTGCTGCTGGCACAGAAAACCAGCGTGGAGACAGTAACCGTTGAGCTGGATGAGGATATTGAGCTCAACTCTGGGCAGGAGCGCATTTACGTTCAGGTTAAAACCCGCCTGAAACCCATCATTCCCAGCGATGTGTCTGGCGCGCTCGTGCGGTTTGCAGAGCTGCGTAACGAGCACACTGATGGGCGCCGCCAGGGTAGCGCTTCTTTCGTTATCGTCACTAACCAGCCGCCAGGTCCACACCTGCAGAGGATGATTGAGGATAAGACGCTTTCTGCTGATGTCCGTTTTATCTGGCCCCAGTCAACCGCTGAGCGCCATCCCGCACTTCCCCCTGCCTGGGACTCCATGGCTGATGCGGCAGCCTGGTGCATCGTGCAAGCAGAGCAGCTGAATTTTTCGTTATTGTCGCCAGAATCCCTGATCTGGAAGCTAGCCGGTCTGGTCCAGCTCGCCGCCACCGGAGGTGATGCCGACGGACAGCATGCGTTTTATACCAGGGATCTTCCTGCCCTGTTCGAACAGCTCATCGTTCAGTTACAGGACTTCCCTGCACCGCCAACACTCTACCGGCCACAAAGAGAGGAACCCTCTTTTGTGTCGAATGAGAGGATGCGCATCATTTGCGGCTTGTCCGGTGCAGGTAAAACAGCATGGGCAGCACAGGCCGCCCAGCACAGTACCCAGGTGTGTGCGTATTACGATGCTGGCGACCTTCCAGGCCCTGCACTTGCCAGTACGCTTGTTCGTGAGCTGGCAGCCCGGTTTGCGACTCAGGAGCAAGGTGGCCTGCGAAGAATACTGCTCCCTGGTGCCAGTGGCGTTGAAGCGCTGAGAACGTTCGACACCTTCTTGCAGAAACGGAACGACAACCTGCTGCTGGTTCTGGATAACGCGCATCGTATCCCTGTTGAGAACTTGCGGGATGTTCTGCACGCCACAACCCGTATCCATTTTGTGCTGCTGTGCCAGCCTCATGACAATGTCCGTCAACTGGAGGCCATGACCGGGCTTCAGCGTGAATCGTTACAGGGATGGGATATCGACACAGTTGCTGCCGCAGTGGCCGACCTCGGTGGGCACGCCAGTGCGCTGGGATATGAGCAGCTACGAAGCTACACCGGAGGGTTGCCGCTGTATGTCGAAAGCGCGGCGAGAGTTGCCGCAGAGGAATACAAAGGGGATATAGACACGCTGTGTGCTGAACTGCGGCAACAGGAAAACAGCACGGAAACCGCGCAGGAAGTCATTCTCAGCCGTGTCTATCAGGGGTTTGAACCACTGGTCCAGAACGCTCTGGCGTTGTTCAGTCTGTCCGATGTGGGGCTAAGCCGCGATGAAGTTTCAGGGTACCTTGCCCGCTCATTAAATATCCCTTCAAACGGGGCAGCCACATTAATTAAAAAAATGCGGGCCACCGGAACCATTGAAAACTATGGAAACCAGACGTTAAAGGTACACGATGCTGTCAGGGCGCTGGGGCTGCAGCACCTAACCATGATGGACGTGGATATCGTAAATGACGCGTTACTGGCGTTAAAAGATCTTTTGATTGAGAGCCTTCAGCAAGAACGCGACACTTCGCGATTTTCTCTTCTGACGCAGATTTACATCAAGCTTAACGATGTCATGACGCTCATCGCTCTATCTGGTGAAGAGCTGTTTTATGAGATGGGCATTACTGTCGACATTATGGAAAGCCTGAAACAGGCGACAGCTTCGGACTCTCTGGCGCCTTTGCAAAAGTTCTGGGCACTCGATGGTCTCGTTTTTTCCGAGCTTAAAGACGGTATTTATGAGCAAATTGCACAATGGCTGGAAGCGATGGGAGCCTTGCTTACAGAACATGAGTTTGGTTACCGGGAACGCACAGCCTACACCATGAAACGGATGCTTTTCTTATCCGTAAAGGGAGACCTTAGTGAAGTGCAAACGCTGGCTGAAGATGCCCGCCTCAGCCTTCCGGATGAGGAGCATGCGCGTATTTTTGACTATAACCATGCTATCGCGCTCTGGAGACTGAAAAGATACAAACAAGCAGAAACGCTGTGTCTGAGCGTAGTTAATCGCTACTACGCGTTATTTGGTATTACCCCACAGGATGTCATGGGTAAAAACTCGGATGTGCTGTGGGCAATCATCAACCAGCCTGAAAATGTTCACGAGCACATCAAACATCTGGCCGATGCCCTCGAGTTACTCGCCAGAATTAATGACGCACAGGGAAAAATGTCACCGTTTCTGCGCATTCACGCGATGAAATTTTACAACATGACTGCAGCCCCCGAATCTCTGGTCCGGGTAGGACAGGATCTAGCTGATGAGTTTGTCGCAAGAAAGGACTATGTCGGTGCAAAAGAGGTGTTGGAGCAATATGTCCTGCCCGTGGTCAATGAAGCTGGTCTGATACAGCGACTGGTTCAGGTCCGAAGCCAGTACGCCGTTATACTGGCACTTGCAGGCGAACATGAGCAGGCAGAAGCGGAGATGTGTCGGCTAGCCCCCTTTTTTGAAGGGTTAACAGGTGAGCAGCGACTAGAGGTTAAAAATCAATCGAACTACATCGCACAGCTTGCTTACAAGGCGGCTAAATCCGAAGTAACGCGATTGTTCGGGGCGGTAGGCAGAAATGAACCTTGTCCCTGCGGGTCGGGAGTAAAGTATAAAAAATGTCATGGAGCATGAGTGCTGGCTTCGCTATGTTGGACGCGGCCGGGGGCTAAGTCCACGGGAGCCACATCAGGATGCTGTCCACATCGTGCATCCGAGCGCTTTTTGTTGACTCTCTTAAAGCACATCGTCGTGCGTGGGGGCAGTATATGGCCTGCGAAAGCAGGCCAAATTCACCCAAGAGGGAGAAAATACGCGAGTGCGCACTAAAACACGCTATCGTAGTGCTGACCTTTAGTTGCAACGTCAAAAATGAAGAACTCCCAGGCAGGGTTAACGTGTATTAGTCGCGACTTGATCTGACATATGGCCTTGAAAAGTTGAGAGTTACCGGTTTTGATGTGTGTGTCGAATCCTTATACAAAACACGAGGTAACTCTCATGCTTCATACTACCAATCCCGTTATCAAACACAAAGCCGGTTTGCTCAATCTGGCGGAAGAACTCAGCAACGTATCGAAAGCCTGTAAAATCATGGGCGTTTCACGTGATACATTTCATCGTTACCGCGAACTGGCCGATGAAGGTGGGGTGGATGCGCTGATAAACCGGAGTCGTCGCGCACCAAACCTTAAGAACCGTATTGATGATGCCACTGAGCGGGCTGTTGTTGATTATGCCGTTGAGTTCCCGGCTCACGGCCAGCACCGGACCAGTAACGAGCTGCGCAAACTATCTGCTGAAGCAATTCTGGGAAACCCACCGAACCGATTGGTGACTAGCGCTACGGTGTTCCCACTCTCAAGTTGACCTACTCTTCCTGTCATGAGTCTTTTATCAAGTATAGAACCGTAATTCAGACGGATGAAATCCACTACAGGCTTGGCTTTTTTAATAGCTTTACGCAATATTTCAGCGTTAGACCCTTCGTTATAAATTAATTCGGCATACGCGTCATCACGGACAACAATTGTTGTACTGGATAGAATGGCGGATAAATAATCACGATTCTTTTTGGATCTTTCTTCGAATATATCAAATGTATTTTTAAATTAATCATTGAATTCTAATGTATTTGCTGGATGTATAGAAACATCACCAAAACTGTACCTCTCTGGGATGGTTAGTCCGACTATGGGAAGTATATAAATATAGTGTTTATCGCTATCAAGAAAAAATTCGGTGAGGTTAGGCATACTCGCTCCATACAGTTATCGTGCAAATAAATTGTTTTAGCTGTTTAGCAGGCCATTCATGTTGCCCGGAATCAAACAATACTCCACCATACCCGTCAGAAACATACGTGCCTGCCGAATTTGCTCAAGTGTCAGTTCGTTATGCCGAAGTCAGACAGGTTGTGGTACAGAAATATTACGTACACCCGGATAGGATATCGTTGGTACTATCTGGAAATCATCATGGAACTTTTTCCCGCGCCTAATTTCACGTTTACATACCAGTTCAGTGCCAGCCCCGAGAGAAAATGGGTTTCTTCGATCAGTCCACTAAGTTACGTGCGTAGGGATCAATAACCGGCGTCGGATACAATCTACTCTGCCAAATGGCTATTCAAATCAGGGACAATATTATGGACGTCACATCATGTTCAACAGCAATTCAGGGATAACCCGTATCTACTCAATCGATCAGTCTATTACTCACTCAATAATGTTTATCGTGGTAGTAGGCCAATTTGTTTTTTCAGTTTCGAAAGTATCTGGGTCAAAAGCCAACAATTCATTTCTTTCGAAATGCATCAATACCCTACCACCAAAAGTGATTTCTTTAGACTCTTTGTTAGGCCAGTAAACATTAAAGGCTTTCGTATTTAAGTGATTATAAACTTTGAATATTTGAGGTGCACCCCCGATGTATGGTTTTTGTCGATCGAAGATGAATTCTTTTAAAACTTCAAATGGCTCCATATGTATACCGATATCTTCAATTCTGTTCCTTTCTCTTAAAAGAGCATAAACTCTTTCATTAGCCAGATTGGCATCATCTCCTATAAATGCAAAGTATTTATTTCCACCACCTTTTTTTCTGTGAGTAGATGCACTTCGAAACTTGAATGCATTTTCTCTATTATCAAAATATACAGTCCAAATTTTGAAGGATTGAGTTTTCCATGAATACCCAGCTAATATGAACTTCACTTCGGCAGGATCGGGTAATTTTTGCCCACGTGGAAGATCTGTGATTTGCTTCCACATCTCATTGAATAAAGACAATAAATACCCACGAAGAATGGTTAAATCGAAAGCTCTTGATCTCATTTTGGGATGCATTTGAACTGCAGATTGTAGTTGCAACATCAGAGGGTACGCATTGTTTGTATCTCCAGCAAAAGCTATAACTGAATCTCCTCGGCCTAAGTCTAAGACTTTTGGACCAATGTCCCACGCTCTACCACCACTAAGGCGTGAGTCACTAGAAACATACAGTTCTTTGGTATTATTATTATGTCTAACCCAAGCTGCGACTAATGTCATATCTTTCCTTATTAAGTTTATCTGTTGGTCTTTAATGATTAATCTTAGCATCCTACTAAATTAACTTCTAAAGTTGACAACAATTCAAACATTATCCTAATTAAGAATCAACAAAGGCCAGCCCATCTTTTAATGGGTAAAAACAGGCTGGCAAGAGTGTATAGTTTTGGAACACCTATTTAGCGCAGAACACTAGATACAAAATAATTATGTCTTGAAATATTAAAAGGCACCATGAATCTCTTCGCGTAAATTTTTGATTTCATCCAGTTGTGCCCGCAGCGCATTAGCGCTATCGGATTTACCTTCAACCTGTGAGCGTATTTCATGCAGAGCCTCATCGATATTCGTGATAGGCAGATCAAAGCCCATTTCAAGCACCTTCTTGAGCTGAGTATCCATACTCTCACGCACGGTTTCGCTGTATTCTTTAAAGTTTTTGCGAATGTCCCGCTTAATTTGAACAATCTTTTTTGCATGCTCAGACTGTTGATAGTCATCATAAATCTGCATACCCACCCCAAAAATCGCCATGGCGGGACCCAGAAATTTTGCGCCCTTCCCTATTTTTTCCGCAATTTTTACCGCCTCCCAAGCTTTGAACTTGTAGCCAAAGAAGCCCCCAATTTCTTTAATAGCACTGTGCAGGCTGCTACCAGAAATGGATTTCAGCCCCGTTTTAGAGGCATCACCTATAGCGCTTTTTGCCAGGAAGGAAAACCCTTTCTCTGCAGACTTCACCATACCCTGATTAATTGCACTATTAAGCTTGAAGGGATCGTCGTTTGAGACGCTGCCGACTTTCCCTTGTTCGGCTTCGGGGTTGAAATTCTTTGCAGTCAATAGTGCTTCATTGATCTTCGCGCTGGCAGGGGTATTCGCCAATTCGACTAACTCAGCCTCCAGATCTGACAGACACTCGTCTACAGTGTCCCGCAGCGCTTCCAAAGTCGAATTAATTAGTCGCTCACATTTGTAAATCGCGCTGTCCTGCATCTTTTCGAATGCTTCCTGTTCTCCACCTAAAGCATCGGCCAGTTGGTTGCCTTGCTCAACGATCTGACTATTCAGCGTGTCCAGATTCACTCCGACTTTTTTAATCAGATCACGCCTGTTAGCCATAAATATGCGCTTGTTTTGAGTGAGTAAGCTCACCAAGCCTTTTTGCAGCGGGTCAGAAATAGTCAGCTCATCTATTTTTGATTCCAGCCTGACTTGAAGCTGCTGGAGAGGCGTTGTCAGCCTGGCGTACAGACCACGTTGCGCCACAAAACTATCAATGGCTTTGGTGAGCCCTTCCGCGTTGGAAAGCTCCAATAGCTCTTGACGCTCTTGCTCATCGTCCTCATCCAACGCGTCGAAGAATGACTGCGCGTCAGTAAAAACGATGGGAAAGTCCTCAGGAATTTTGGGCTCAAGCACCTGCGTGATACCCGAAATCTTAGTCTCTTTATCGGCCGAGTCGCTTTCGAACTTATTGATGACGATCATTATCTCCCCGGCGCGTCCTTGCTTAAAGCACAGGTCCCGGAAGGCCGCGCCAACGACATCATCAAACAGTTCATTGGTAATGACATAGACCAGAAGATCTGCTTTCGATATCGCCTCAAGCGCTTTGGCATCATGTTGTTCGCATTCACCCGCAAGTATCCCAGGCGTATCCCAGATGTTTAACGACTTATGCTGATATTGAGTAACCGCATCTGTAGTAACACCGGACCCAGTTTTGATATTCTCGATACCCGTCAGCATTTTAATGAGAGAGGACTTGCCAGCACTATACTGTCCGGCAAAAACAAGATTTAACGGTGCTAAATTAATATCAAAATTTGCTTCCGATGCATTGACGTTACCGGCGCACCATAACTCATGAGAACGTTGGTAAAGGCTTTCCACCTTTTCTTTGAGCGTGTTGTAACCAATTTCGGTCATGACTCTTCCTTAAACAGTGATGAGGTCTATTTCACAGGAACAAAGCGCAGCCACCATTTTTATGCGGCGGTGGTCTTTCCCAATAATTTTACTTATATTTTTTTTCTGAACGAATAGGGCAACATTATTATCTCCGGTCAGTTCGACCCTATCTACGAGCCCTTTATAAAGATGTGATATTTTTTTATCTAGGCTTGTGTTATACACTGCCAGTATCTTTTCTCTCATGGATTTACTCATAGCTATAAGAAGGTCAGTGTTTCGGAAATAATCTGAAATAAGAAAATAACATGCATAGCCAGGAATGCGCACCACCTTGATCGGCCTCGGCAGGACAAAATGTTGCTTAGTGATGATATGAGCCACTCTGTTCAGTAGCCTAAAGTTAATCTCGTGCTTCAAGGTACAGAGTTGACTGTCGGCAACATCCATTTCACTTATAAACTTACTAAGTGCTTGACAAAGAAGAGACAGGTTGTTTTCCGCCGGGATAATGCAGGCCCGATGGATATTCATTTCGAACCAATCGACTAGATTAGCCTTTATTTTTTTCTTACTTCCCTCGATATCATCAAGCAAAACCTGACGCTGTTTAGACTTAGCCTCTTTAAGTTTTTTAGCACGACTATCTGAGAATAACGAGAATATGGTGAATACTAAACCAATACCAGCCGCCACCCAACCGACAGGATTCCAGGCATTAAAGAATGCAATAGCACTTATAGCCCCGGCTATCGCCGAACCCCAGCCATTTATTCGCCTGAAGTCGAACTCGCTGAAGTTCTTCCCATTGTGGATAACTTCAAAAGACAGAGTAATATCAAGTCCCTCATTCATTTCACGATTGAAATCCTGAAGTTCCTCCATCACCTGCTCAGCCAAATCCTGCACCGATTTCTCAATATTTTTAACAATATTTAAACTTTTATAATGACGATCCCAGGCGGCTGCCGCATTGTCACTCTCAATATTGTCATCAACAAAATCAGCCACAGAGTCAATGAGAGGTTTAAAAGCCAGATCGACCTCCCTTGAGAGGAACCGTGGTGCATCGCGAAGCGTCTTCATCTTCCATTGGGAAATACGTGTGAGGCCGCTTTCATACTGTGGCAAAAGCATGGAAAGTTGATCCCTTTGTCTTAGAATCAGTAAACTCTGCTCCTCAATATGGTGAAGGCTTGAATCTAGAAACGTCTGGACTCTACGGATCGGGCCATTGCCTTCGACTTCTTCAATGAGCGCATTAAGAATGTGATCGATTCGGCTCAGCTCATGCAATTGAGTACCTTCTTCACCCGTTATAGTCGTTGCCAGGAAGGCAGCTTGGGCATGAATGGGGATGATTCGAACCGCGCCGGGATTGATACCTACACGGCCAGCGAGTTTTTTTAAGCGCTCAGTATGCCCTTGAATATCTTCTTCTTTGAAAATATATTTTTCCGGATTATTCAGCGCCCGTCGCCGATTTCCCTCATTCTCCAGATCTTTTTTCATGTTCAACACGAAGATCAAGGGTTTGTTGAGCTTATGAACATGTTCGAGCTCAACAAAAGTTGATTCCTGAATACTGTCGCTATTCAGCATGAACAGCACGACGTCTGACTGTTCAAGGATCTCGTGGGCAACCTGCGTGTCCTCCAGGCCGTTATAAGCTCCGAAGCCAGGAGTGTCGACTATCCTTAAGTTGTTCCATTCGTACTCTTGAACGTCGCGTGTTGTTCTTTGTGCTCCTTTACCAATGGTCCGACCATCTCCTCGGGTAATCGCCTCGCGAACCGTACTTTTACCCGCCATTGTGCGACCAAAAAGCATGACGTTAAAGCAATCAAGACTTCTTAGCTGCTTTGCAAGATTGGCGTTTCGTTTCGAGAGTAGCTTTCCATAATCCCTCTCAAGGTTATGCAGCATGTCGGTAAGACCATCAACAACCATCTTATCTTTGGAAAGCGTTCGGCTACCATGTTCAATCACGCGTTGCAATTCTTTACTCAACCCATCGATAATGGCATCGCATTGTTCGAAGTGGCGCTGAACAGTCGTGTACTCTTCTTTGGCGATCCGTCTACAGGTCTCGAGCGACGCCAGGTAGTTATTTTGAGCCGTCATTGCTAACTCCGTTTTATCCCTCGGTTTCGGCTTTAACTCCCACTGACCAAGAATTTAATTCTATTCAAAATTTCAATAGAATAATCAAAATTATTGATGATACCAGTTGAGAGAAGATAAGCTCATTTTATATTAATAATATTCATTAGAAATAGCGGATGTTTTATTAAACATATGGCTTTCCGTATTACATGATTCTAATTTTATTTACTTATTCCATAACGTTGACTCCTGAAGCGCTAGGGTGATTAAATTTTTTGTGAAGCCCCTCTCACCAATACTATTTCGCTTGATTCTTTGTGTGTTGTTAGATTGGTTTATTAATAATTATAGTCGCGTTTTATTGCCCTATCACCGTTTGCATAGAATATTGTTATAACTTGGATGCAATGAAAGTTTCATTTTTTAGAAATGATTGCTACCAAGGTTGAGCTTAAAGTCAACGGGAAAACTAGTCAGCAGTGACAACGCTACCGCTTTCAGAATTAGTTATTCTGAATAAGTCTTAGTGCATCTAGATGTTACATGAACTAAACATTTTTTCAAGAAGGCAATCAGAAAACCCCTAAACATGGTGTGTGTGTTTCTACGGCGAACATAGCTAATGTTCCATGCACTGAACAAGCGTATGCTGCCAGAACATGCTCATAGAAAATGAATACCCTGTTAGTTCATGAAGTCATTTAGCTCACCCAGATAAAAAACATCATTTAAATCAATGATATACACAATTAATTTCTAATGAACAGAGCTCTCACTCAACATAAGTTAAATCCAGACTGTATATATATACAGTGTGCGCCGGGAGACCGGTAGAGATCAAGGGGTGAAAGTCCCCGACCATTG
>OGZG01001247.1_pt1 | contig 19529 bp, 17 predicted proteins | sample 1576781 | NCBI WGS metagenome assembly OGZG01 (sample SAMEA3541502, study PRJEB24748) | human gut metagenome | biome: human gut; feature: human-associated habitat; material: faeces | place: China | collected 2012 | reverse complement strand
GCGCCCCTTATAGGGGCTGTGCAAACCACTAGTTTACTAGTGGTTATGATTTTGCGGCTGTCCGTTTTCACCCTTTCGGCATATTATACTATGGGGTCGTTCCCCACGAAATCCAAAACAAGCGCGGATATGCCGAAGGTGACAGATTTCTGTCCGCAGGGGAGCCGCGGCTGTGCGTCCGCGCATAAGAATAGAGGCTCCCCAAGGCGGGGAGCCTCATCGGAATTTTATCTTATAAAATGCGTCCATGCGTGTTCTTCCGTCTCCGGGAGTCCGAATTTTTCTTTGCCCAGAGCGATACTCTTCATAAGGAAAGTCATGTTCCGCGCGAGCGTGCGCATGGTCTGCTTTCCCTCTTCATCCATGTCGGCTTCGCCCTTTTCGCGCCCGTGGATCGAGTTCCAATACTGGCTCGACGCTATCGGCATATTGGATATAGTGAAATATTTATTCAGCTCGTCAAATGTCGCGGAACATCCGCCGCGCCTTGCGCAGACTACGCTTGCGCCGACCTTCATAGTCTTGTCAAAAGGCGTGCTGTAAAAAAGCCTGTCGAGGACGGCTATCAGCGTCGCGTTGGCGGAGGCATAATAGACGGGGCTTGCCACAACAAGGCCATCCGCCTCGCGGAATTTCGGCGCAAGCTCATTGACAATATCATCAAAGACGCATTTCCCGAGTTCACCGCACCGTCTGCAGGCGATGCAGCCCCTGACATCTTTATTGCCGACCTGCACCGTCTCGGCCTCAACGCCCTGCGCCTCAAAAATCTTTTCCATTTCTTTTATAGCGAGCGAAGTGTTGCCGTTTATCCTCGGGCTGCCGTTGATAATGAGCACTTTCATTTTTCATACCTCTTTCTCATATATATTAAAAATTTTACTGATTTCCCGCTTTGATTATACCACATCCCGCCGCCTTTTCAACGCGAAAAATCCCCCTGCCAATCGGCAGAGGGCAAATCAAACAAATCATTTCTTTCGCGTCATAAAAGCTCCGACGAGCGAACCGACAAAAGCTATCGGCGCAAATCGGACAAACAGCCACTCGAACACATGATAAACAGTGCCGAAATGCGGGAAGTATACATTCTTTGATTAGAGTGCGTAGCGAAGGTAGGAAATGGATTTTACAATTCTATTTCGTGCCGTTGTCGCGGCATCGGTGCGTCGAGGTCGCCGCACCCTACAACGCCTGGGAGCGTGTGCCAAGTATTTTTGCAAGTTTCGTCGGCAGATGATATCTGCCCCTACCGCACACTTCTTCGTTTTTCGCTTTTACTTATTACTTTGAACGAAGCGGAATAACCCCTCAGTCTCGGCTCACGCCGAGCCATCTCCCCTACAGGGGAGCCTGATAGATTTCACGACAAATCCCAAATTTGCACCGCCCCACAACTCACAACTTAAAAACAACGGCGCGACCGAAAAGTCACACCGTTTATAAATTCAATAATAGCCGCAAAGCGGGTGCTTCCCGTCCGTTTATTCGCCGTTATTCGTCCCAGCCAAATTTTGTCAGTTTGCCTTTTGTCAGCAGCTCGGGATATCCCCATTGGCGCAAAACTTCGTATACGCCGACGGCGACGGAGTTCGAGAGATTCAGGCTGCGGGCGTCCGAATTGTTTATCATCGGTATTCTCACGCAGCTGTCCGGGTTGTCGTGCAGAAGCTCCTCGGGCAGTCCTTTTGTCTCCTTGCCGAAGACTATGTAGGCGTTGTCGGGATAAACTACATCCGAATGAATGTGCTCCGCCTTGGTTGAAAAATAGAAAAATTTTCCGCCTGCGTTCTTCTCGAAAAAGTCCGCGAGGTTTTCATAATATGTTATGTCGAGCAGATGCCAGTAGTCGAGTCCGGCTCTTTTGAGCTTGCGGTCGTCAATGGTGAATCCCATGGGCTTGACTATGTGCAGGCGCGAGCCGGTCGCGGCGCAGGTGCGCGCGATGTTGCCGGTGTTCTGCGGTATTTCGGGTTCAACGAGAACTATGTTCAGCTGCATTTTTGTCCTCCTGTTTCGTGCGTTTTGACAAAACAAATTTTGTCTTGAATCCCGAAGCGCTCCCTGCTCAAAATATAAAGGGAACGCCCGAAGCGTTCTGAAAAATAAAAAGGGGTGTGTTCTTTTATGAAGATGGCTCAGTCCGGATCGACTGCCAAAAATGTCATGGTCGCCCTCGCAGTCGGCGGCGCGGCGGCCGCAGTGTCGGGTGCGATGATGATGGGCTCGAACAATTCGCTCAAAAAGGCGAAGAAGAATGTCAAGAAGAGCGCCGCAAAGGCTATGAAGACCGTCAGCGGCATAATGGACGATGTGTCCTCGATGAAAAACTTCAAGATCTGACTTTTTAATGGGACTCGGTCGCCGCGCGGTTATTTTGCGGCGTTGTAGAGTCCCATTGCCTTTTCGGTCTCCCCGTTTACGAGCAGGGGAATCGCGTCGCATGCCTTGAGGCAGGCGGAGCGCAGATTTTCGAGGTCGTCGCCCTTCATGACCGAGAGCACCCAGTCTGCGAGCGGCTGCTCGGGGTGGAGCTTCGCGCCGATGCCGAGCTTGATGCGCGGGAACTGATCGCTCTGAAGCTGATATATTATGCTCTTTATTCCGTTGTGACCGCCGTCCGTGCCTTTGCGGCGTATCCTGAGCCTGCCGCAGGGGAGAGAGATGTCGTCAAAAATGACGATTATCTTTTCGGGCGGAATCTTGTAGAACGAGGCTATGTCGCGCACCGCCTCGCCGGAGTTGTTCATGAAAGTCTGAGGCTTTGCGAGAATGCAGCGTCTGCCGCCGATTTCCGCGTCTCCGATGAGTGCGTTGAACTTCAAACGGTTTATTTTTATATCGTTCTCCTGCGCGAAGAGATCGAGGCAGAGAAAGCCAGCATTGTGGCGGGTAAATTCATATTCCTTGCCCGGGTTGCCGAGCCCGACTATCAAAAATTCGGGTGCGCCGACAGCGCGGGGAGTGCGTCTGAAAAAATTCATATCTTTTTTCCTTACATTTTATACGGACGCCCGGAAACCCGAGCGCCCGTATGTTATTTTGACTTTATCAGAACTTTATATCGATCGCGAATTTGTCGGCGTTTGCCATGTCAAATTTTACGAACGACTGGTTCGCGGCGGACTTGTTCTCCGCAAACACGATGCTCGGGTTAAGCTTCTTGAGAGCCGATTTGACAGCGTCGGGGCTGTTGTAGCCCTTGGCGAGGACATTGAATGTGAATGTCCCGGTTTCGCCGGGAGCGATAGTCACATAGTTGGCCTCGTTGGTGCGCGAGCAGACCCAGATGTTGTCCGTTCCGTTCGCTTCGCTCTTCGCGTTGGAGATGACTATCGCAGTGTCGCTGCGGTTCTTTATTGAGACTGTCTGGGCGTAAACGTTCCAGCCCTCGCAGTTGTTCTCATAGAACTTTGCAACATCGTCGGCGCTCATGCCGTAGAGCGATTTGAGAGTGATCTTGTAGACCTGGGGGATAGTCTTGTATGCGGTCATTGCGGTGTCGTCAACAGCTATCTCCTGTGCAGATGCCGTTCTCTTGTTGCCGACAGGGATGACTCCTCCGAGGACGAGTCCGCCGACAACTATCGCCGCGGCCGCGATGACGGCAATAATGATTATCGCCGCTTTCTTGCCTTTCTTCATGGCAATTTCACCGTCTTTCTTTTAAACTTTATGCTTATAGGGCTGCTTTATCTTCACCCAGCCCTTTTTGACCGTCTGTCTGGAGCGGGCGACTGCGAGCGAGTTGTCGGGGACATTCTCGGTCACGGTCGAGCCTGCCGCAGTGTATGCGTTTTCGCCGACCTCAACGGGAGCCACGAGGCAGGTGTGGCATCCGATAAATGCGCCGTCCTTGATTGTGGTGCGGCTCTTCTTGTTGCCAGAGTAATTAGCCGTCGCGCAGCCGCAGCCGATGTTGATTCCCGTGCCGAGATCGGAGTCGCCGATATATGAAAGGTGGGATATCTTTGTATCTGCGCCTATCGTGCTGTTCTTGACTTCAACGAAGTTGCCGACATGGACTGAACTGCCGATAACGCTGCCGGGACGGATGCGGACGAACGGACCGATGTCCGCGCCGTCGAGTATCTTTGATGAGTAGCAGACCGAGCGGACGAACGAAACGCCGTCTTCTATCGTGCTGCTTTCAACGAGCGAGTCGGGACCTATCGTGCAGTCCTCGCCGATAACGCTGTCGCCTTTTATCACGGAACCGGTGAGAATCACGGTGTCCCTGCCGATTTTTGCGCCGGGGCAGATAATGACGCCGTCGGTGCAGGGGATCGACACGCCCGCATGCATATGCTTCTCAAGCTCGCGGTGGCGGGCAAGCTCGTTGAGAGCGTTGAGCTGAACCCTGTCGTTCGCGCCGAGGATTATATCCTCGCTCTGCGCCGTGAACGAACCTGCGCGCAGACCGTATGACTTTATCTCTTCAAGAGCGTCGGTCAGATAGAACTCTTTCTTCGTGTTCTCTCCGCTCGCGCGCTTTGCGTTGAGGCTGTTGAGCGCGCGCATCAGAGCTTCGCCGTCAAACCAGAACGCGCCGGAGTTGACTTCTCTTACAGCCGCCTCTTCGGCGTTCGCGTCGCGCTGTTCGACTATCTTTTCAACCGAACCGTCCGCCGAGCGGATTATCCTGCCGTAGCCGGTCGGATCGTCTATCTCCGCAGAGATAACGGTGACGCTGTTGCCCTCTTTCTTGTGCAGGGCGAGTGCATCGTATATTGTTTTTGCGTCGATGAACGGAGCGTCGCCATTTAAAACGAGGACATCACCGCCGTTGCTTTCAATAAAGTTTCCCGCCTGCAAAACGGCGTGACCCGTTCCGAGTCTCTCGCTCTGGAGCACGGTCTCGCAGCTGCCTGCAAGGTGCGCGTCGAGATATTCCGCGCCGAAGCCTTTAACAACGCATATGTCGTCTATGCCGCTTTCTTTTACGGCGCCTATGACCCAGTCGATCATCGGCGCGAACAGAACCTCGGCGAGAGCCTTCGGCTTTTTGCTCTTCATTCGCGTGCCTTCGCCGGCGGCGAGAATAACAGCACATTTCTTATCCATAAAGCTCATTGTCCTTTCCTTATTGATACCCGTGCGGTATCTTAAAATATATTATGACAGAAAAAGAGTGAAATTACAAGCCATTGTGCATATGACGGCGCGATTTTTCAAAGATTTTATAAATCGAGAAGAACGCAGCTTGTGATGAAATCCTGTTTGTCGGTCGCGATGTGCCGTTTGTTGAGCACAGATTGCGCAAAAAATAAAGATGTGTCAACAAACATTGCATATTAAATGCATAATACAAAAAATAATTGTCTTTTGTATTGACATTGGAAATATAATTTGATAAAATTAATTTGTCAGATGACGATATTGATATGAAATATATTTTTGCTAATTGATTTTTATAAATGATATACAATAATTGATTTTGGAAAGTCGGTGATTTAATGCCGGTTAATAGGTGAGGCTTGCCGACATAAAACGCTATTTTATAAAGTAAAAGGAGAGTTTAAAGAATGAAAAGATTTTTATCAATTATAACCATTATTTCTTTGCTATTTGCATTCGTAATTCTCCCAGTAAACGCCAACCAAAGCATCACCCAAAATGATTTATCGATAACTGAAACATTAAAATTTAATAGCGAAGATTCATCTGCGAGTAGTGACAAAACAGCGGAAAACAGGCTCGAAAAACTCGGATTGTCACCGAAAATGAAAAAGATGATGTTGGATAGATTTTCTGATGAGATCAGCAGTGCAGAAACTATTTCGATAAAGACTGATTTCTATGTTCAGAAAGATGACGGAACACTTTCACAGGTGACTGAAAGTGATTACACTGTTGCCGTAAAGGAGCAGAAACAAAAAATCTCGGAAAACGAAAAAAAGATAAAGGAAAATATAGAAAAAATTCAAGAAAACCGGAGCGTCGGTTTGATGGATATTGATTGGGGGGATCATTTCTTTCCGTCAACAGGAAATCAGAAAACGATAGATAAGGGAACATTAAAACTTGTAATTATGATCCTATCTGAGGGTAGATCCTTTTTCTGTGCAGGAATGTTTCAATGGGAAACTATGCCGAAATCCAGATATACCGATGCGTTTGGGTTCACAAGGGATGTTAATACTACACTTGATGCTAAAAGCCAGAGCGGATATTTCGAATATAAGCATACATACTCATATTTGAATGGTAGCGAATCCGTAACAACGGAGAAGACAATAGAAAAAGAGATTGGGTTTAATGATTTGCAGTTTAGTTCAGGCGGGTATGGCTATGCATATAAAATCGGTCTAAGGTTGGATAATCAACAGACGGAATATCCTTACATGAAGAATACATATTCGGATTTAACCGGTTTCTTGTGTTACAGGGGATGGCTGAACGATAATGTAAGCAAAGCTAATTTCTGGGCAACATATGCCCATCAAAAATGGTTCGTAACATTTGGCGGTATAGACTTTTCAATACCGTTTTCCGCGGGCTTCTCTGTTAGTTTTGCACCGCTATATGAACAGCTAATTGAAGAACATACATGGATGATATAAAATGGAGGTTATATAAACATGGGCGTTCTTGTTCTGATGATTTTGACAACGGTCGGAGCGACTCTCTCAGGCTTTCAAACGGTGAAGAGTATTTTTGAAAAGCGGATGTGGATATTTTGGGCGTTGCTGACGGGTGTGCTAATCTTTGCTGCGGCATATATATTCTTCCGTATCTTCTGCCGTGGTAGCTATACATAAAATTACAGACACTTTTTCGGCGCAGGGAGGCTCTCCCTGCGCTATATATAATTGTATAGTCAAATCTGTACAAAAGAAAAGTCGCAAAAATCGCTATTTTATTGTAAAAATATATGGTATTTTTCCTGCCGGTCTGCTATAATAACATGAGGCGAAGATGTAGCCTTTGGTTTCTGCATCTTCTTCGCAGCTAAAAACACTATTTACGGAGGTATATCATGGCTCACAAGTACGTTTATTTGTTCTCCGAGGGCAACGCTCAGATGAGAGAGCTTCTCGGCGGTAAGGGCGCGAACCTTGCTGAAATGACAAACATCGGTCTTCCTGTTCCTCAGGGCTTCACCATCACCACCGAGGCCTGCACCCAGTACTATGAGGACGGCCGCGAGATCAATCCCGAGATCATGGCAGAGATCAACGAGTACATCGTCAAGATGGAAGGCATCACCGGCAAGAAGTTCGGCGATAAGGAGAATCCGCTCCTCGTTTCCGTCCGTTCCGGCGCCCGCGCTTCCATGCCCGGCATGATGGACACTATTCTTAACCTCGGTCTTAACGAGGAAGTCGTTGAGGCTATCGCAGAGAAGTCCGGCAATCCCCGTTGGGCTTGGGACTGCTACAGAAGATTCATTCAGATGTATTCCGACGTCGTTATGGAGGTCGGTAAGAAGTATTTCGAGCAGCTCATCGACGCTATGAAGGCGAAGAAGGGCGTGACCCAGGACGTCGAGCTTACCGCTGACGATCTCAAGGAGCTCGCTTCTCAGTTCAAGGCTGAGTACAAGGCAAAGATCGGCACCGATTTCCCGACCGATCCCAAGGAGCAGCTCATGGGCGCTATCAAGGCTGTTTTCCGTTCGTGGGACAACCCCCGCGCAAACGTCTATCGCCGCGACAACGATATCCCCTATTCGTGGGGTACTGCCGTTAACGTCCAGTCCATGGCGTTCGGCAATATGGGCGATGACTGCGGCACCGGCGTTGCGTTCACCCGCGACCCCGCAACCGGCGCTAAGGGTCTGTTCGGTGAGTTCCTCACCAACGCACAGGGCGAGGACGTCGTCGCAGGTGTCCGTACTCCCATGAAGATCGCTGAGATGGAGCAGAAGTTCCCCGAGGCGTTCGCAGAGTTCAAGAAGGTCTGCAAGATTCTTGAAGACCATTACAGAGATATGCAGGACATGGAGTTCACCGTCGAGCACGGCAAGCTCTTCATGCTTCAGACCCGTAACGGTAAGAGAACCGCTCAGGCAGCTCTCAAGATCGCCTGCGATCTCGTTGACGAGGGTATGAGAACCGAGGAAGAGGCTGTTCTTATGATCGAGCCCAGAAACCTCGACACCCTCCTTCATCCCCAGTTTGACGCAAAGGCACTCAAGGCCGCTATCCCGATCGGTAAGGGTCTTGGCGCTTCTCCCGGCGCTGCATGCGGCAAGATCGTCTTCACCGCTGACGACGCTGAGGCTTGGAAGGCAAGAGGCGAGAAGGTTGTCCTTGTCCGCCTTGAGACCTCTCCCGAGGACATCACCGGCATGAAGGCCTCTCAGGGTATCCTGACTGTCCGCGGCGGTATGACCTCTCACGCAGCTGTTGTTGCCCGTGGTATGGGTACCTGCTGTGTCTCCGGCTGCTCCGAGATCATCATGGACGAGGAGAACAAGAAGTTCACCCTTGCAGGCAAGACCTTCCATGAGGGCGACTTCATCTCCATCGACGGCTCCACCGGTAACATCTATGACGGCATCATCCCGACTGTCGACGCTTCAATCGCAGGCGAGTTCGGCAGAATCATGGGCTGGGCTGATAAGTACAGAACCCTTAAGGTTCGCACCAACGCAGATACTCCGCGCGACGCAGCCAAGGCTGTTGAGCTCGGCGCAGAGGGCATCGGCCTTTGCCGTACAGAGCATATGTTCTTCGAGGCTGACAGAATCGCTGCTTTCCGCGAGATGATCTGCTCCGATACTGTTGAAGAGAGAGAAGAAGCTCTTGAGAAGATTCTTCCCTATCAGCAGGGCGACTTCGAGAAGCTCTATGAGACCCTCGAAGGCAAGCCGGTCACCATCCGCTTCCTTGATCCGCCTCTCCATGAGTTTGTTCCCACCGAGGAGGCTGACATCGAGGCTCTTGCAGCTGCAAAGCATAAGAGCGTTGAGGATATCAAGGCTATCATCGCTTCTCTCCATGAGTTCAACCCGATGATGGGTCACCGCGGCTGCCGTCTGGCTGTCACATATCCCGAAATCGCAAAGATGCAGACTGCTGCTGTTATCCGCGCTGCTATCAATGTTCAGAAGAAGCATCCCGATTGGAAGATCGTTCCCGAGATCATGATTCCCCTTGTCGGCGACGTCAAGGAGTTCAAGTTCGTCAAGAAGATCGTTGTCGAGGTTGCTGACGCTGAGATAAAGGCTGCCGGCATTGACCTTGAGTATGAGGTCGGCACCATGATCGAGATCCCGAGAGCGGCTCTCACCGCTGACGAGATCGCTGCTGAGGCTGATTTCTTCTGCTTCGGCACCAACGATCTGACTCAGATGACCTTCGGCTTCAGCCGTGACGATGCAGGCAAGTTCCTCAACGCTTACTATGACACCAAGATCTTTGAGAACGATCCGTTCGCAAAGCTTGATCAGAACGGCGTCGGCAAGCTCATGCAGATGACCATCGCTATGAGCAAGCCCGTCAACCCGAAGCTCCACTGCGGTATCTGCGGTGAGCACGGCGGCGACCCGAGCTCTGTCGAGTTCTGCAACGACATCGGCCTTGATTATGTCTCCTGCTCGCCCTTCCGTGTGCCGATCGCACGCCTCAGCGCAGCTCAGGCAGCTATTCGCAAAAAGCACTAATCACAAGTTTGGGGCTTTTAGCATAGCAATATAGCTTAAGAATACGGTCACACAGTTCTTTGAATTGTGTGGCCGTTATTTTTTATTTACAATGAATAGATAGATTTTAGCCGTTGCTTTTAACCTGAAAGCAACGGCTTTTTTCCGTTCATAAAAAGTTTACAAACTTTTTTGCTTTAGGTAGTCCACAAATAGGCCTTCTCGCTGCCTACCTATTGAGGGATAAATTATTATCCTCGTGAACCTTGACAATTGAATACACATTCAATAGGTACATTCCTGATCGGAGACAAAAAAGTCTTAGCCGAATGAAGGCGCGCCAAGAACTTCCTTACCATAGAGGTTATTACGGAAAGAAAGGTTGATAGCGATTCCGAGCCATTCAGAAATATCCGACTGCTACGGATAAGGCGATGAAACGATCAAGGGACAATGATACTTCCCTAAGGGGCTGGCGGAGTACCCGGCAGAGGTGAAATTCCTATGAGTTCGGTCAGCAGCCGAACGCCTATTGATTTCCTTTTATGTTTTTGGGGGATGAGATCGAATTAAATGCAGCTATCAAAGCATAGGACAATATGCCTGTGTTTTGATTGGTCTAATGATCCAAATTTATAAGAAGGAGGAAAAGCGAAGATGCCAAACTGTAAAACCATAGCGATATGTAATCAGAAGGGCGGTGTGGGCAAAACAACTACTGCGGTAAATCTTGGAGTAGGTCTTGCTATGCAGGATAAAAAAGTACTTCTTGTTGATGCAGACCCGCAAGGAGATTTAACTACTTGCCTCGGTTGGCAAGATACGGACAGCTTAACGCATACACTGGCCAATAAACTGTTGGCGGTGATGCGAGAAGAACAGCAGGATCCGCTTGTCGGTATGCTCAATCACAAGGAAAAAGTTGATCTTGTTCCCTCGAATCTTGAACTTGCTTTGACAGAAATGAGCCTTGTTACTGCGATGAACAGAGAACGTATTATGAAAAGTTATCTTGACCAGGTGAAAGACAAATATGACTATATACTTATAGATTGTATGCCCTCGCTTGGCATGATAACGCTTAATGCTCTCACAGCGGCAGATAGCGTAATTATACCCGTGCAAGCACAGTATTTGCCCGCCAAAGGTATGACACAGCTTTTAGCGACAATTGCAAAAGTAAAAAAGCATACTAATCCCAATCTGCATATTGACGGTGTTTTACTGACACTTGTAGATGGAAGAACAAATCTTGCAAAAAGTACCGTAGAAACATTACGAAATCATTTTGGAAGTTACATTAAAATCTATAAGACGAGCATACCCATTGCCGTGAAAGCTGCCGAAGTATCCTCAAAAGGGAAAAGCATATATGCATATGAACCAAACAGTATTGTGTCAAAAGCCTATGCAGACTTTACGAGGGAGGTGTTAGCTGATGACAGAAAGAAAGAGCGACTTCACGTTACCCACGAATATGCTCGATGATCTGTTTTCTACACAGGAGGAACGAGATGATGCAAAGCTTAGCAAAATACGGGATATTCCATTAATAGAGATTGACGATTTTCCCGAACATCCGTTTAAGGTGCGCGATGATGAAGATATGATACAGCTTGTGGAGAGTGTAAAGAAACGAGGAGTTATTACTCCGGCTACTGTTCGTCAAAAAGAGGATGGCAGATATGAACTTGTCTCAGGACACAGACGAAAAAGAGCTTGTGAGCTTGCCGGGTTCGAATCCCTCCGCTGCGAGATTGTAGACCTTGATCGTGATGCTGCGACCGTTCTTATGGTAGAGAGTAACTATCAACGTTCGCAGATACTACCGTCAGAGAAAGCCTTTGCTTACAAGATGCGACTTGAAGCGATGAACAGGCAAGGAAAACGCATGGATTTAACTTGTGCACCAGTGGAGCACAAGTTAAATGGAGCAAAGTCAAGAGATATACTCGGTAATGAAGTTGGCGAAAGTCGAGAACAAGTTCGTCGGTATATTCGTCTTACAAATCTTGTCTCTGAATTGCTTGAACTTGTAGATGAGGGAAAAATTAAGATGCGTCCAGCTGTGGAACTTTCATATTTGGATGAGGACTGCCAGCGGGCGATTGTTGATGAAATTGACATGAACCAATGTACTCCGTCCCATGATCAATCTATTCGCATGAGAAAAATGTTCGAAGAGGGAAAACTTACACCGGAAGCAATTACAGCTATCATGACCGAGCAAAAGCCCAATCAGCGCGAGCGCTTTATTATTCGAGGAGATAGGGTAAGAAGTCTTATACCCAAAAGTGTTCCGTTAGATCAGACAGAGGAATATATTGTAAAAGCACTCAAATATTATGCTGATTTTATGCGAAAGCGCACGGAGCGGGACAGCCGTTAGAAAAGGAGTATGTTTGTTGTGACTTCCCCTTTCTCACACTCTATCCCCTTTATAACTACCACATACTAACCGAAAAACAATCTGTTTTAAATTAAACTCTATCTTACTTAAGCAAATAAGAGTTCTGCATTTGAATTTGTGGAAAAGCCAATGTTAAATGGTCGGCGTGGTTGAATAATTGAGAAGAAATGTGAAAAAGGGCAAGCTCTGAACATATATTTGTACTTTGCGATTGGCAGACAAAGCCTTGCGCATCACAAATAGGCTCGACCCTGTTTTTCGGGTAGTAAAAAAAGTTTCAAAATAACCCAACAGGCTCGAGACAAATAGAAAATGGAGGTTAAGGCCATTGGTAAAAAAACAAATTTTTAACGGGTCAAAAATATAAAACAGATTATCAAATTAAATAAATTTGTTTAGACACATCGTATCATATGGTGTGTTTCTTGTTTTTTAGGAGGTAAAAACAAAATGAAAACACATTCGTTTAAGCGTTGGATTGCAGGACTGCTTTCTGCCGCGTTGTGCCTTTCCGCATTTTTGGGACTTGGCATAACTAAAGCCTTTGCTAAAGGTGAGCAGGCGGAAGTGTGTTTGGTTTCATTCCCCCGCGAGGGTGATGCTAATTATAGTACAACCACATGGGGACATGATGATATAAAACTTATGAACGGTTGGTTCTTTCAGAAAGGAAAGTATCTTACGGTTTATTCAATGGGTTCATATAACGGTAAAATATGTTACTGTATCGAACCCAGTACCATGGTGAAAAGCGGAGATAGATTATCTTCGACCAATGAAACATATTGGGATAATTATCCAGATAAATACAATAAGACGATTTCTGGGAAAAATGTTAAGCTAATTATAGGGCGCATTCTACAGTATGGCTATACTGGAACTATAAGCACATCATGGCGTTCACAGAATTCAGAGGATGCAGCGAAACTTTCCAATGCTACAGCCACACAGCTTCTAATATGGGAAACTATCGTTGGTGAGCGCGATGCGGAGTTTAACCATGTTGCCCCAAAGAATTGTAGTTCAGTTCTTGACTATATACGGGCAGACAATCCACTTCGCTCAGAGATATTGAACTATTATAATCATATTGTTGAGAGGGTTCAGAGACATACGAAATTGCCGTCCTTTTGCTCTGCTACAATTGATGGAGCCCAGAATATTGAACTTAAGTGGGACGGAAACTCTTATACTTCCACACTTACAGATACTAACAATGTCCTTCAGGATTACGCTTTTTCCAGTAGTTCTTCTGGGGTTCAGATTAAAGTCAGCGGAAGAAATCTGATTGTTACTTCATCAGAAGCACCATCATCACCGATTACAATTGTTGCTAAGAAAAACGATTCACAGAGAAAAGGTCTTGTCGTATGGGGCGATGGAGTTTATGCGCCGGGTGAAGGTGTACAGGATCTTGTAACATATGTGCAAGAGGTTGATGATCTTGTACAAGGGTTTGTTAATTTAAATGTATCCTATGGTTCTGCTAAGATTGTAAAGACTTCTGAAGATGGTCATATTGAAAATATTACTTTTACTGTTATAGGTAATGGTGTTAATCAAACAGTTAAGACAAATTCTAAGGGCGAGATACGGATTGACAATCTAATGCCTGGTGACTATAGCGTGACCGAAATGAGCTATGACAAATATGAGCCACAGGAGTCTCATCATGTAACTGTTGTATCAGGAAAAACAGCTACAGTGACTTTTAATAATAAGCTCAGACGTGGAGATTTAAAAATCATAAAGACTTCGGAAGATAACCTCAACGAGGGCGTGACCTTCCACCTCTACGGTACCTCGCTCTCGGGCATTGCTGTGGACGAATATGCCGTGACTGATGCGGACGGCGTGGCGACTTTTGAAGATGTCCTCATCTCCGGTTCCACACCTTATACCGTGGAGGAAGTGGACACTGCTGTTCGCTATGTCGTTCCCGAAGCGCAGTCTGCGCCTATCCGCTGGAACCAGGTCACAAACCGCAGTTTTCTCAACATTCTAAAGAAGTTCTCCGTTACCGTTACCAAGAGTGACGCTGAAACCGGTACGGCGCAGGGTGATGCTTCTCTTGCCGGTGCGGTTTATGGCATCTATAAGGGCGAAACGCTTGTGGATACCTATATTACCGACAAGAACGGGCAGTTCGTCACCAAGGAATATATCTGCGATGACGATTGGACGGTGCGTGAGATTAATCCGTCTGAGGGTTATCTTCTTGATACTACCGTTCATAAGGTCGGCGCAGAGCCGCAGCTTTATACCGTGGAGCATAATCAGACGGCAAATGATGTGACCGAGCAGGTCGCAAAGGGCAATGTTGCCATCATCAAGCACACCGATAACGGCGATACGCAGATCGAAACACCCGAAAATGGCGCTGAGTTTGCCGTGTACCTGAAAGCCGTAGGCTCTTATGATAATGCAAAGGATACCGAGCGTGACTATCTCACCTGTGACGAAAACGGCTTTGCACAGACGAAGGATCTGCCTTACGGCATCTACACCGTACATCAGGTGTCCGGCTGGGAAGGCAGCGAGCTGATGCCCGACTTTGATGTGTTCATCTCTCAGAATGAAGCTACTTATCGCTATCTCATCAACAACGCTCCCTTCAACAGCTTTATCAAAATCGTGAAGCAGGACGCAGGAACCGGTAAGACCATTCCTTATGCAGGTGCAGGATTCAAGATTTATGACCCGGACGGGAATCCTGTGACAATGACCTTCACCTATCCGACATCGACCAATATTGATGTGTTCTATACCGATGATGAGGGTTCACTGATTACACCTGAAAAACTGCCTTACGGCAGGGGGTATTCCATTGTTGAAGTGCAGGCTCCCTATGGATATGTACTTGATGAAACACCTATTTATTTTGACGTGACACAGGAAAACTCTATAGAAGAAAGTGGGGTTACAATAATAAAAGTAAATAAAAAGAATTTTGCACAGAAGGGCACAATTGCAGTAGAAAAGACGGGAGAAGTGTTCTTTGGGGTTTCAGTTTCAGGAGGCATAGATGAAAGTGGCAATGAACTACCTATCATATATCAGCCGCAGTACGAAAAGCGTGGGCTTCCTGGTGCGGTCTATGAGATCGTTGCCGCAGAGGATATTATTACCCCTGATGGTACCGTCAGAAATCATAAGGGCGATGTTGTTGATACCATTATTACCGATGAAAATGGAATAGCTATGAGCTGTGAACTCTACCTTGGTGAATATGAGGTGCGTGAAGTCACTGCTCCTAACGGTATGGTTCTCAATCCTGAATCCCGTTTCGTGGAGCTTGTCTATGCCGGTCAGAATGTGGCTGTGACCGAAACTGCGACTTCTTTCGAAAACGAACGTCAGAAGGTGGAAATCAGTCTTGTGAAGTCCATTGAGCAGAATGAACGCTTCGATATCGGCACAAACGGTGAGATGAAGAATATTACCTTTGGGCTGTTCGCCGCCGAGGAAATCGTATCTGCCAGCGGCACTTCCATTCCCGCAAATGGCCTTATCGAGATTGTTTCTCTCAATGAGGATGGAACGGCAACGATTAAGACAGACCTTCCTTATGGAAGATACTATGTGCAGGAAATTGCTACAGATAGCCACTACAAGCTTTCTGACGCTAAGTATCCTATAATTTTTGAGTATGTCGGTCAGGATACGGCGGTCGTAAAGATTGCTGTCAATGATGGTAAGGCAATCAAAAATGACCTGATTTATGGTTCTGTTTCCGGCAAGAAGGTTGATGAGGACGGCAACGCTCTCGGCGGTGCGATGATTGGGCTGTTTCGCACGGATGACGGCGAGTTTACAAAGGAAAACGCTCTGATGACTACCACTTCTGCCGAAGATGGTAGTTTTTCTTTTGAGAATATCCCTTGCGGCACTTGGTATGTCCGTGAGATTGAACAGCCCACAGGCTTCGTGCTGGATGATACCATCTATCCTGTGACGATTGGCACAGACGGTCAGGTCGTAGAGATTGAGATTGTCAACGAGTATGGCCGTGGCAACATTCATCTGACCAAGGTGGATTCCGAGTATCCCGATAACAAGCTGACTGGAGCAGTATTTGAGGTTTACAAGGACAGCAATAATAATAGTAAGCTGGACGAAGGCGACGAACTGCTCGGCACACTGACTGAAAAAGAAATCGGTGAATACGGAATGAATGACCTGTTCTACGGTCGCTACTTTGTCAAGGAAACCAAAGCACCGGATGGCTTTGTTCTCGATACTGACGTGTATGAGGTGGTGATCGACACAGACGGCAAGACTTATGATGTCGAAAACAAAGCGGGTGTCGGCTTTATCAATGAGGTGATGCGTGGCAACCTGAAGATTGTTAAGACCTCATCTGATGGTAAGGTCAAGGGTTTTGCATTCCGCATTACTGGTGCAAACGGCTATGAGATTATCCTTGAAACTGATGAGAATGGCGAGATTTTTATAGAGGGGCTTCGTATTGGAGACTATACCGTATCTGAGATGAACAATTCTGCTTCTTCTATGTATGTTTTGCCTGATGATAAAACGGCAACAGTTAAGAGTGGTGCCACTACTATTGTGGAGATGCACAATGTGGTGCGTGAAACGCCCAATACTGGAGAACCCGATAATTTATCGCTTGTACTCACGCTTATGGGACTGTCCACGCTGGGAATTGCTGCGAGTAGTTTTCTCAGATTTAAAAATAAAAAGAAAGAAGAGGGTAATTAATGGAACTTAAAACTATTGTAGCTATTGTATTGGTAGTTGTTATTGTTGGCGGATTTGTTTTCTTGCAGATTAAGAATAGGAAAAAGTAATTTGATTGTCTGTGGGGCAGAGCTAAACTCTGCCCCTTTTATAAGGAGTGATATAGATGGAGCGACTAAAAACCGTGGAGAGCCGTGTGCTTTCTGTTTTAAAAGACTGCCCGAGAGCAAGGTTCGACGATATGATACTTTTTATGCATTACTATGACCGATATGCGGACTATCTTTGCGCTGGCAAACTTCCACTCAATGACTTAGCATTCAATTACAAGGCTTACGGACTTCCGTGCTTTGAAACGATTCGTAGAGCAAGGCAGCGTGTGCAGTCACTTTTTCCTGAGTATTCCCGTAGTGCCGACAATGATGACAATATCGTTATCATTATCGGTATTTCCTAAGTTAGGGGGTAAATAACTATGCCAACAAGGAAAACCACAGCCGAACAGGGCTTACAGCAGAAAATAAAAGTTCTGACAAAGCTTTTTGATGCCGACTGCAAAACCGAAAAGGCTTTGAAGTCACTGACCTTGTCGACGATACTGAAAATTCCCGATGTAACCGTGCCGGATATGACGGTCATCATTGAGCTTCAGGAGCATGTCGTAAAGAACCGCCTTTTCTCCTATTTGGGAGGTGGGATGGATGGGTCGAGTGACACGAGCGAGTGACCGCCACATCATTTGGAGCAACCGAAGCCTTGATGTGGACGACTGGCGAGAGGATTACAAGGAGTTCCTTGAAGCTAATGAGCTGGACGACGACCCGAATGATGAGCAGGCGCTCTATGAGTGGATGGTGGAAACCAATGACGACTACCTCTCCGATGAGCGAGTCAACCTGAATGTTCAGCTTTCCCAGCCGATCATTGTCATTGGCGACATCGGCAGATGGAACGGCAGAGTGATGGGCTACAAGGATATCCCCTCCGGCAACATCCGATATTGCCTGTATGCCGACACCGACTATACCGAATGGTATGTAGATAAGTACGGCGACCTTCGTGCCGATGCTATTCATCACGACGGCACAAATCACTATCTCTACCGTGTGTTTAAGGAAGGCGTTTCCGAAACGCAGATGGAGAACCTGAGAGATAAAATCTATCACGGCAAAGCCACACGAGCCGATATTACACGACTGACCCGGCGACTTGGGGATGAGATTGCCGCTATTTACGGCTTTGACATCCCGAAACAAAGAACACGCCAAGAAAGGAGTGAGCGATAATGGCTGATTTCACACTGCGCCCAATGACCATTCCCGAACGCAAATACAGCTATGCCCAAAGTTCTCAGCTTCAGGGACAGACCGGCAACATCGGACATCTGCGTGGGGACTTCGGTTCTAACGACAACTGGTTTTATACCACTTGGTTTGATACTCGCCCGCAATGGAAAAGCGATGAGTTCAAGCAGGACTTGGACGATGTAATCAACGCCCTGCGTTCAGAGAAATACGGACTGCTCAAAAATCGTGTTGCTATGCGCTCGTTTGGGCGGGCAAACAAGGACAGCGAAATACAGAATAGCTACGCCACAGTGTTCGGCTTTCGAGCCGATACAGAGAAGTATGCATTTCTGCTTCGCTGTATCCCAGTCCGGGGTGCTCCAATGGTATTAACTCCGCCCTCATCATCCTTTGTATCTCTTTAGGCGTAGCCGTCCCCAATATCTTCGCCCGTCGTTACATCGCCAAAGACCGCCAACGTTATCTGCAAGAGGAGTTGGAGAAACGCAGGCAAAGAGGTAAGTTTATTGAGTGGTGACTTTAGCTGATCATTCGTGGGTATTCGCGACCCTCAAAATACATATTTGTAGGTATTGCCGAGACTAATAAGATATCGGATATTTGTCTTCGTTATTAAACTATAAAAACAAATAGAAATGAAGACTATAGGAATATTCTACGGCTCGTCTACAGGAACGACGGAAGGGATCGCGAAACGTATCGCAGAGAAGCTGGGTGTGGAAGACAAAGATATTCATGACGTATCTAACGCTTCTCCCGCTGATGTAGCGCCTTATGAAATCTTGTTATTGGGCTGTTCTACTTGGGGCGCCGGAGATTTGCAAGATGATTGGGATAGTTATCTAGGGAAGCTGAAAAAGCTGGACTTAAGTGAGAAAACCGTCGCATTATTCGGTTGCGGAGACTCAGCCTCTTTTAGCGACACTTTCTGTGACGCCATCGGTACGATCTATTCCGACCTGCGAAATACAGGTTGCAAGTTCATCGGCGCTGTAGATGCCTCGGGATATTCATTTGACAGTTCCACCGCCTGCATAAACGGTATGTTCGTCGGACTTCCTTTGGATGAAATGAATGAAGACGATCAAACAGAAGGGCGGATCGACCAGTGGTTGGCATCTATAAGGAAAGAAGGAATTGAATAGACGCACACTTTTACATACATAACTGTTTAACCTTAATATTACAACGTTTGCGTATTCAACTTGATTGGTTTAGATTTATGAAGAGGTATGTGGGTCAAACATACCTCTTTCTTTTCATCTCAGTTTCCTGAATTGTTTCTTTATCCAAAAATAATAGCCGGTTATCGCGAAGATCGTCCCCAACAAGGAAACTAAGCAAGTCAATATACGGGTAGTCATTCCCCCCCACGAGCCGACGTGTACGGAATAAATCCATCCTCTTATCTTCCCCGATTTTGGGAGATCTTTATATAATTGAACTTCCGTAATCTCACCCGTAGCAGTCTGAAATTTGTAAAAAGAAAAATAATTACAGTATGTTGGCCAATCCTGAAAAC
>OGZG01001227.1_pt1 | contig 19692 bp, 14 predicted proteins | sample 1576781 | NCBI WGS metagenome assembly OGZG01 (sample SAMEA3541502, study PRJEB24748) | human gut metagenome | biome: human gut; feature: human-associated habitat; material: faeces | place: China | collected 2012 | reverse complement strand
AGTTGCCCCGATTAGAACCTGAATCTAACGCGTCTGCCAATTCCGCCATATCCGCCTATTCTGTTTTGTTCGCCGCCGTTCGGCTCGGAACGATGTTTATTATACCACAGGTGCAAAGAAAGTCAAGCGTTTTCTGCAAAAATAGTACGACAAATTTTTTTGCGAAAATTGTTGCATTCCGTATAGGCCGAATGGGGCGAAAAATCCGGCAGAGTATGATACAATAAATATTACCCCTGCGGGGCAGCGGCCCGGCGGGACTATTTACGGAAGAGGGAAACTGCGAATGTTCAACATCATTATCTTTCTCATCGGTGCAGGCATCATGTTCTACATGGCATGGCGGAGCTGGTCGAGACGCCGCAAGCTCATGACCAGGGGCGAAAAGGTCGAGGCCGCTGTGGCAGGCACCGTCCGGAGCCGGGACGGCGAAGCCTACCTGCTGGAATTCTCCACTGCTGGCGGCACCCACCGTCTCCATTACCCCAAGTCTGCCAAGGGCAGAGAGCTTGCACAGGGGGCTGTCGTCACCCTTTATTATAACCCCGACGACCCCGCCGAGATGTATGTCGAGGGGGACAAGTCCGTCCTGGGTGCCGAGGTGCTGTACGTCGTGCTGGGCATCGTGCTGCTGGTGCTGATGGCCGGCATCGTCCGCTGAGAGGGGGGAGAAGAAAATGAAACTCGAGCATTTTGGCATGGCAGAACCTGGTGACTGCCGGGTGGTCTTTTCTGCATCGGCAGAAGAGCTGGAAGCGGCGGTGCAGGCCGAAAAGGCGGCCCCGGACGCTCCGCAGGACGAGGATGACCTGCTGACGGCGGCGGTCAATCGGGCGATTCTGGAGGGTTTCTCGCCTCTGTTCGCCCAGCTGATGAAAGAAAACGATCTGCAGCCCGTCACCGACCCGGATTTTGAGCTTCTGGCCGTGAATCGGGCCGAGGGCTTCCGGGCGGGGGTGCAGTTCTTCTGCCTGCCGCCGCTGGAACTGGGAGAGTACACCGGCTTTACCCAGCCCATCCAGCCCCGGCCTATCCGGGAGCTGACCATCGAGCTTGAAATAAACCGCCGCCACGGTGACGAAGACCGCGCCGCCGACGCCGAGGGCAAGCGCGCCCTCCGTGCCAAGGTGACGCAGGACATCTACGCCCAGCGCTGCCAGCAGGCCCGCGCCGTGGCCGAACAGGCCCTCATCGCCCAGCTGGGTACACACGTCACCGGCCCGCTGCCCAAGCAGCTGGTGGCCGGCAACTACTTTGCCGAGCAGCGCCAGTTCAACCTGCGGATGCAGGCCAACGGCGTCAATTTCGACCAGTACTTAAAGGTGCAGGGCCAGACCGTGGAAGAATTCCGAGCCTGGCTCCACGCCGAGGCCGAGCGCAAGCTGCGCAGCCGGATGGGTCTGCTGCTGGTGGCGCAGAAAGAAGAACTCTGGCCGACGGAAGCCGAGGTGGATGACGAGCTTGCCCACTGGGACGCAAAGCGGGACGGGGAGCACACCTTCGCTTCCAACGACCGCCGCCGCGCCGCCCAGCGCATCGCATCCAGCCGCGCCGCTGCTTTTATTCTGGCCCACTCCACCCTCACACCGCCGCCTGCTGAGGCAACGGTGCTGAAAGCTGAAAACAGGTAAAAAAAGAAAATATTGCCGACCCGCAAAAAATAAAACAGAGCAAACAAAAATGGGGCTGTTGCAAAATAGCCCCAACGAAAAAATGAGATAGACTTCCCCGAAAGGGGTGGCCTATCTCATTTTTTGTTGTAAGCTGAAACTGCAATGGACCAACTACAACAGAAACGGTGATCTTCTGAGCGCCGCATAGGAAATAAGGAAGTTTGCAAGCCAACCTGCCGGGACTGCAAGCCAAACAAAAGCAATGCCAAAACGCGGTGCACAAATCAAAGCAACAGACAAGCGGATCGCAAGGTTTACCATATTTGCAATAAGAAACGGCCGCATGATTCCAAGTCCGCGAAGAACGCCATCAGTTGCCATCTTGATGCCCATGAAGATGAAAAAGTAACCAAGCCATCTCATATAATCACCGGACACCTGATAGGCCAACGCGGTTCCGTCTTTTCCCAAGAACAACGAGGAGATCTGTGTGTGCAGTGTTTCAATGACCACGAAAGCAAGAACTGCAAAGCATAGATCCAACACCAGTGCAGCATGATAACCTTTTTTGATACGCTCAATTTTCTTTGCGCCAAGATTCTGGGATACAAACGGCGAAACTGCATTGCCGATGGATACGAAGATCAGCGAAAAAACATTTTCTACCCGCATCGTTGCCGCATACCCGGCAAGTGCCTGTGTGCCGAAGGGATTTACCACTGCCTGCACGATCATCATACCGATAGACACTGTGGACTGCTGCAAAACCGATGGTACCGCAATGCGAAGCATGGAATACAGCTCCTGCCGGTCGAACCTGCTAAAGGAGCTCTTGTATTGCCGCGTCCGAGACAGAAAGATCAAAAACGAAAACACGGCAGAAATTCCTTGTGCGATCAAGGTCGCAAGGGCTGCACCAAACACCCCCAGACCAAGACCAGCCACCATCCAGAGATCCATAAAAATATTCAGGATCGATGAGAATATCAGCAGTCCCAACGGAATTTTGGATTCACCGATGGAAGTGAACATGGTGGAAAGAATGTTGTACATGAATAGAAACGGGAAACCCACAAAGTAGACACGCAGATACAATACTGCTTCTTCCAATATATCGGCAGGGGTCTGTAATCCGCTCATCATGAAATGGGAAAAGCAAAAGCCAAAGACACCAAGGACAACGCTTAAGATCAAAAAGCTGATCAGGGACGTTGACACAATGGTTTTCATTCTACCATAATTTTTTGCACCAAAACAGCGGCTTACAAGCACACCTGCGCCCACACCAGCACCAAGCGCCACACAAATAAAAACATTGGTCAGTGCAGCACAAGCACCAACAGCCGCAAGTGCCGAGGAGCCAACAAATTGACCGACGATTATGGAATCGGCCATATTGTATACTTGTTGAAAAAAGCTGCCAAGGATCATCGGCATCGCAAAAACAGTCAGCGCTTTAAGGGGTGGATCTGTAATCAAATATTCATCTTTCGACACGATTATATTCCTTCCCAAAATCGTTTATCGCAAATTTTATCGCAAGTCAAGAAATTCGTGCAGCATTCAAACGGCATCTTTGCGATATGCAATTCACCGCTGGTGCATTGAAAAGTTGAATTGCTATCAGTTGAAGCGTTAAGTCTCCACACCCTCGAACTGGCTGTTGTAGAGCTTGGCGTAGAAGCCGCCCTGCGCCAGCAGGGTATCGTGGTCGCCCTGCTCCACGATGTGGCCGTCCTTCATCACGAGGATGACGTCGGCCTCCCGGATGGTGGAAAGGCGGTGTGCCACGATGAAGCTGGTGCGGCCCTGCATCATCCGGGCAAAGGCTGCCTGGATACGCACCTCGGTGCGGGTGTCGATGGAGGAAGTGGCCTCGTCCAGAATCAGCATCGGGGGCAGACAGAGCATCACGCGGGCGATGCAGAGAAGCTGCTTCTGGCCCTGGCTGATGTTGCCGCCGTCCTCGGCGATGACGGTGTCGTAGCCCTCGGGCAGGCGGCGGATGAAGCTGTCGGCGTGGGCTGCCTTGGCCGCAGCCACCACCTCGTCGAGGGAGGCATCCGGCTTGCCGTAGGCGATGTTCTCCCGCACGGTGCCGGCCCGGAGCCAGGTATCCTGCAACACCATGCCGTAGCTGCCGCGCAGCGAGGCGCGGGTCACGTTCCGGATGTCGGTGCCGGAGACTTTGATGGAGCCGCCGTTGACATCATAGAACCGCATGAGCAGATTGATGAGGGTGGTCTTGCCGCAGCCGGTGGGGCCGACGATGGCGATGCGCTGGCCGGGCTTGACGTCCAGAGACAGGCCCTCGATGAGCGGGCGGTCGGGCAGATAGCGGAAAGAGACGTCCTCGATCTGGACGTGGCCGTCCGGCACGAGCTTTGCGGCGTTCTCCGCTTCGGGGGTCTGGTCTTCAGCGTCCAGCAGCTCGAACACACGGGCCGCGCAGGCCAGAGCGTTCTGCAGCTCGGTCACGACGCCGGAAATTTCGTTGAAGGGCTTGGTGTACTGGTTGGCGTAGTTCAGGAAGATGCTCAGCTGGCCGATGGTGATGCCTCCGGCTACGGCATAGATGGCGCCCACGAGGCCGACGCCTGCATAGACGATATTGTTGACGAAGCGGGTGGCGGGGTTGGTCATGCTGGAAAAGAAGATGGCCTTCAGGCTCACGTTCTGCAGTCGGCCATTCACCTCGTCAAAAGCCTCGAGGCTCTGGGCCTCGTGGCCGAAGGCCTGCACGACCTTCTGACCCTCTATCATCTCGTTGACAAGGGCAGTCTGCTCGCCGCGCACGGTGCTCTGGCCCTGGAAATACTTGTAGCTGCGCTTTGCGAGGAAGCTGGCGACAACGAGGCTCAGGGGGGTGATGCAGACCACCACCAGCGTGATGGGGACATTCTGCTGCAGCATGAAGAGCAGGGTGCCGAGGATGGTCAGCACACCCGAGAACAGCTGGGTGAAGCCCATCAGCAGGCCGTCCGCGAAGGTATCCACATCGGCCACCATCCGGCTCACGATGTCGCCGGAAGGATGGCTGTCGAGGTAAGAGAGGGGAAGGGTCTGGATCTTCCGCATGGCGGCGTTGCGCAGGTCACGGCTGACTGCGAAGGTGATGCGGTTGTTGCAGACGCTCAGCAGCCACTGCGCAAAGGCGGCGACAACAGCCACCACGATGATCTCGTAGATGATGCGCAGTACGCCCGCGAAGTCCACGGCACCTTTGCCCAGCATCATGTCGATGGCACTGCCGCAGAGGATGGGGATATACAGCTGGGCCGCCACGCTCACAGCAGCCACGATGAGGCTGCACACCACGAAGAAGCCGTAGGGTCTGATCTTCTGCAGCACCCGGGTCATGGTGGCCTTCTGCTGTTCAGGGGTCAGCTTGCTTTTTGCTTTTGCACTCATTTCTGCGCATCCCCTTTCTTGAACTGGCTCTCATAAATTTCCTTGTAGACCGGGCAGCTTTCCAGCAGCTCGGCGTGACGGCCAAGCCCCACCATGCGGCCATCGTCCAGCACGATGATCTGGTCGGCGTGCTGCAGGCTGGCGGCGCGCTGGCTGACGATGAAGACGGTCAGATCGCCCGGCAGAGCGGCCAGAGCCTTGCGCAGGGCCGCGTCGGTGGCGTAGTCCAGTGCGCTGGCGCTGTCGTCGAGGATGAGGATGTCCGGCTTGCCCACGAGGGCGCGGGCGATGGTCAGACGCTGTTTCTGACCGCCGGAGAGGTTGCGTCCGCCCTGCTCCACCGGCTCGTCGAGGCCGAGGGGCTTGGCTTTCACGAACTCCGCAGCCTGTGCCGTTTCCAGCGCGGCCCAGAGGTCGGCGTCGGAGGCATTCTGGCTGCCCCAGAGCAGGTTGGAGCGGATGGTGCCGCCGAAGAGCTGGGCCTTCTGCATGACCACAGCCACCTTGCCGCGCAGGGCGGCGCGGGGGTACTGCCGGACCGGTCGGCCCATGATCTCCACACTGCCCTCAGTGGCGTCGTAGAAGCGGGGGATGAGGCTGATGAGGCTGGATTTGCCGCTGCCGGTGCCGCCGATGACGCCGATGGTCTGGCCGCGCCTGGCGGTGAAGCTGATGTCGGAGAGGCTGGGTGCGCCTGCGCCCTTGTAGGTCAGGCTCACATGGTCGAAACGGACGGCGTCGCCGGCCTTTTCCGCCGGAACATTGCCGGTGAGCTGGGCCGGGAACTCCATGCCGGGCTTTGTGTCCAGAACCGCCTGTACACGGCCTGCACAGGCCAGAGCCTTGCTCACCTGAACGATGAGGTTGGCCAGCTTGACCAGCTCGACCAGGATCTGGTTCATATAGTTGACCAGCGCGATGACGTCGCCGGAGGCCATGCCGCCGATGTTGATCTCGATGCTGCCCACATACAGCAGCGCCACGATGGCAAGGTTGATGATAACGTAGGTCAGCGGGTTCATCAGGGCGGAGATGTGGCCCACATGGAGCTGCATTTTGGTCAGCAGCTCATTGGCGTCCTCGAAGCGGTCGACCTCGCTCTTCTCCTTGTCGAAGGCGCGGACGACGCGCACGCCGGTCAGGTTCTCGCGGGTGAGGCCAAGGACTCGGTCGAGGCGGGTCTGCACCGACTTATAAAGCGGCCGGGTGATGACCATGACGCCGAAGACCACGACGCTCAGCAGCGGGATAGCCACCACGAAGATGAGGGCGGCGCGGAAGTTGACCGTAAAGGCCATGATCATGGCGCCGAGCACCACGAAGGGGCTGCGCAGGAACAGGCGGAGGAAGAGGTTCAATCCGCTCTGCACCTGATTGACGTCGCTGGTCATCCGGGTGATGAGGGTGCTGGTGCCCATGGTGTCCATCTCGGAAAAGCTCAGCGTCTGGATGTGCTCAAACAGCGCATGACGCAGACCGGTGGAATAACCCACCGCGGCTTTGGCCGAGAAGTACTGGGCCGTCAGGCTGCACGCGAGGCCGACGATGGCCAGAAGCAGCAGGATGCCGCACCGCACAAGGATGTAGTGGAAATCGTGGGCCGCGATACCCACGTTGACGATGTCGGCCATCACAAGCGGCACGAACAGGTCAAACGTAGCTTCCAGCATCTTGAAAAGCGGTGCAAGCACGCTCTCGCGCTTGTAATCGCTGAGATAGCGAAGCATTTTGTTCAAGGCTCGATACTCCCTTTCTTTGATACATTTAGTTGAGACGCTCCTTATTATAACGCACTCCCAGCAGGAATGCTATGTTTTTGCCGAAGAAAACCGGCTCTGAAAGCAGATTTCGGCTCCGGAGATTGAGAAAACCGGAAAATCCTGCTATACTGGAAGGGAATCTCAACGGAAAGAATGGTGGATGCAATGGCAAAAGATGGTGCGGCACGGCTGCGGCTGCGCCCGGTGGGCGCAGCAGACCGCAAAAAGCTGCCGGAATACGGGCCGCTGGGTACGGGCTGTCCGGCGATAGAGCGGGCTGTGGCAGCGCTTTATAAGGGCCAGAACGAGGAGAGCTTCTGGGCGCTGATGAACGCCATCAACTATGCCCTCGAGCTGGACACCAGGGTCCTGGTGCCGCTGGAAGCTGCGTCCGATCAGCCGGACGGGGCCGCCCCGTGGGCGGAGCATCCTGTCCCAGCGGAGAAAGCAAAGGACCTGCAGCCCTGGACCCTGCGCACCCAGAAGGGCCGGTGCTACCTGCCGGTGTTCACTTCCGTGAAGATGGCAGAGGCCGATAAAGGCACGGCCAGCCGCCCCATGGCGGAACGGCTTCTGGCTTCCGCCATGCAGATGGCGCTGGACTCGGACAGCATCGACGGCGTGGTCATCGACCCGTGGACCAGCTCTGCCACGCTGGACTGCTCGCTTTTGAACGGTCTGCTCCACGCCAGCCACGACACCGATGAGCCGGGCGAAGCGGAGCTGCGGGCCGGCAACCATGCCATGGCCGAGGAACGCTGGGACGATGCGATGCACTATTATCAGCTCTCTGCCGAAGAGGGCTGCGCCGAGGGCCTTGCCATGATGGGCGAGATGCTCTACGAGGGCCGGGGCTGCCGCAAGAGCCCTGCACAGGCCCGCAAGTTCTGGAAAAAAGCCGCCGACGCCGGCGATGTGGCCGCATGGGTGGCGCTGGGCGACGATGCCATGGTGCAGGGAAAAGGGGCCGGTGCGGCTCTGCGGGCCTACCGCAAGGCCCAGAAGCTCTGCGCCTCCACCCCCGACATCGCCTATATGCCGCAGGTCTGCCTGCGGGTGGCCCAGTATGAGACCCAGTACATCTCCCGCAAAAAGGCGCTGGCTCAGCTGGCTGAGGCGAAGCAGGGCTTCCTCGTCCGCAAAAAAGAGGGCGACGAGACGGCCCAGAGCTGGCTGGACGAGACGGAGACCGTCATCCGCCAGCTGCTCGAGAGAGAATGAGCGGAAACACAAAATCTTTACAAATGCTCTAAGAAATCGTCATACGGAACCGATATGATATTGAAGGAAAAATATGCGCGTCGCAAAAACAGAGAGGACGACCAGAATGAGCAGAGTGATCGGTATTGACCTTGGCACCACGAACAGCTGCGTGGCAGTGGTGGAGGGCGGCAAGCCCGTCGTCATCACCAACGCAGAGGGAGAGCGCACCACCCCCAGCGTGGTGGCGTTCACCAAAGACGGCGAGCGTCTGGTGGGCGGCGCGGCAAAGCGCCAGCTTGCCACCAACTCCGGCCGGACGGTGTCCAGCATCAAGCGGCATATGGGCAGCGACTACCGCGTCCACATCGACGGCAAAGACCTGACTCCGCAGGAGATCAGCGCCATGATCCTGACCAAGATACGCCGCGACGCCGAGAGCTACCTGGGTGAGCCGGTGACGGAGGCCGTCATCACCGTTCCCGCTTACTTTGACGACAGCCAGCGCAAGGCCACCCAGGATGCAGGCCGCATCGCAGGCCTGAACGTCCTGCGCATCATCAATGAGCCTACCGCCGCCGCCGTGGCCTACGGCCTTGACAACGAAGCGCCCCAGAAGATCCTGGTCTACGACCTCGGCGGCGGCACCTTCGACGTCTCCATCATCGAGATCGAAGACGGCACCTTTACGGTGCTGGCCACCGGCGGCGATACCCGCCTCGGTGGCGACGACTTCGACCAGCGCATCGTGGAATACGCCGTGGCAGAGTTCAAGAAATCGGACCGCATCGACCTCTCCCGCGACCCCGCCGCCATGGGACGCCTGAAAGAAGAGGCCGAAAAGGCCAAGAAAGAGCTGTCCAGCGCCCTCTCGGCCCAGCTCAATCTGCCCTTCATCGCTGTGGGCAAGGACGGCCCCCACCACCTGGATCTGACCATCTCCCGCCCCCAGTTCGAGATGATGACCGGCGACCTGCTGGCACGGACGGTGGCCCCGGTGCAGAACGCACTGCGGGATGCCGGCATCTCGGCTTCGCAGCTGGGCAAAGTCCTTCTCGTGGGCGGCAGCACCCGGATGCCTGCCGTCGAGCGTCAGGTGAAGGAGCTGCTGGGCTGTGAGCCCAGCCACAGCCTCAACCCCGACGAATGCGTGGCGATGGGTGCCGCTGTGCAGGGCGGTCTGTTACAGGGCGGCGGCAAGCTGGCTGGCGCTTCCGGTGCAGCGGCGCAGGGCCTTGTGCTGATGGACGTCACCCCGCTGACCCTCTCCATCGAGACACTGGGCGGCGTGGCCACCCCCCTCATCACCCGCAACAGCATGATCCCCACCCGCAAGAGCCAGATATTCACCACGGCCCGCCCCATGCAGACTAGCGTGGAGATCAACGTCCTGCAGGGTGAGCGGCATTTTGCCCGTGACAATAAGAGCCTCGGCAAGTTCAAGCTGAACGGCATCCGGGCCAGCTTCTCGTCCAAGCCCCAGATCGAAGTCACCTTTGACATCGACGTCAACGGCGTCGTGAAAGTCTCGGCCAAAGACCTCGGCACCGGCCGGGAGCAGAACATCACCATCACCGGCAGCACGAACCTCTCGGAGAATGAGATCCAGCGCGCCATGGCCGACGCAGCCGCCTACGAGGCCGAGGACAGCCGCCGCAAAGAGCGGCTTGACCTCCACAATCAGGCCGAGGTGCTGGCCTACAAGGTGGACGAGGCCCTCTCCAAGTGCAAGAAGGAGCTGGACAAAGAGGAGAAGAACCGCATCAAGGCCGATGTGGCCAACCTCCGCCGCTGCCTGCGGAAGGATAAGCCCGAGAAGATGAACGAGACGGAGGAAGCGAACCTCTGTCAGGCCAAGAGCCAGCTGGAAGCATCCGCAAACCACCTGATGGTGCTTTATGCATCGGAGCAGAGCGAGAACGGCTCGGATAATACCCTCTAAAGAAACGCCGGAAGGCCCGCTGCAAGCGCAGCGGGCCTTTTTGTGTGAGGACAAACCAAAACCGCCCCGGGCGATGCGGAACGCCCGGGGCGGAAGCGGAAATGGATGGTTCTATTCTTTATAAAATCTTACTCTGTGACCTTATGAAGCTCTGTCACGGCACTGTGAGCAGTTTCTACATAAGAACCCTGGATGGGCGTCACTTTGACTTCAAAGGATGCTCTTGCGGCCGTTTCACCGGGGAGGTATACCTCGATATACTTGAGTGCCGCAGGGTCGGTCTCGTTGGTGGTACCTGCTTTCCAGTGATCCTTGGTGTAGAACACTGCCGCCGTACCAAAATCAAACTTCAGCAGCTCGACATAATACTCCTGCTTGTTTTTGGTGCCGGAGGCTGCACGCACCTCCTTCAGGGTCCCGGCCTCCTTCTCATAGTTGCAGAAGGCTGTAGCAGCCAGCACTCTTTCCACGCTGCCGAAGGTGCCGCCCTCTTTGTAGGTCTTGGTTTTATAATTCACCGTGTAAAGGCCCGGCTGGATCACGTTGCCGTCTACATCTATCCCCATACTATTACCACTGGGATAGGGGCCGAGTGCGGTTCTTACATCCATAGTGATCGCCTCGTGGGTGCCTGCAAAGCATCGTGCCTTATTTGCCTGCCCGGCATAGATTTTTGTGCCATCCTTTTCGTTGGTGCATTCCAGCTCGTAGGTAAGATAGATACGGTCGGTAAGCCAAACAAGCCGATAGCTTGCACTGGTATCGATGGAGATGGTCTCCCCCTCGCTGATCACGCTCCCGCTGCGTCCCCCTCCGCTGCATCCAGTCAACAGGGTCAGAGACAGCGCCGCAGCCAGAACGCCGGCGGCAATTTTTTTGGCCCACATCATATTGATTCCTCCTGTATCGTTATTCGGCTCCCGCACCCTGCGGGAACTCTAAATGAATTATACCCCCCCCCCCCTATTTGCAATAGAATTTCGCAAATCGGCATATTTTTGGCAGGTGTCACAGCTTGCCGTCTGAGTTTTTTGGCACTTTGACGAAAAAAAAGACGCCGTCCCGGCTGGGGCGGCGTCTTTTGCGATGCAGCTATGATACAGGCAAAAAGCAGGGGAGGGGGCATCAGCGGCCAACGATGAGGTCGCGGCGGCTGCGGAAGCCCACGGTGAGGTGAGCGCTGCTGCCGAGGTGGCGCAGAGTGACCCGGGTGCCGGACTTCTGGCCCTGGCACAGCAGAGTCAGGTTCAGGGTGGTGGAAGTCTTGTCGGTCTTGAGCACCAGTGTGCTTACGCCCTGATTCATCAGGGTCTGCATATCGAGGATGGTGGTGCGGAAGGTGGCGTTGTCATCGGGGACGTCCAGCGTCAGCACGCGGCCTTCCTGACGGGCAGTGTAGAGCACCTGCTTGCCCAGCAGGCCCTTGACGGTGTAGCGGGCTTCGCTCTTCTCCACCGGCGTGTCAGAGGGCAGGGGAGTCTCGTCGGAGATCATCATCACGTTGCCCTGAATGGGGTTCTCCACCGGGGAAGCGTAGCCGCCGTAGTTGGGGTCTACCTCCCCCACCGGAACGTCAGAGTGGAGAGCGATGTCACCCTGAACCATGACCTCGGACGACTGAGGGGGCAGATAACCGGCAACAGTCGCGTCCTCGGCGTCGGCAGCAAAGGCACCCACGCTCATGGCGGCGGTCATGGTCAGCAGCGCGGCAGCAGCGGCAGCGCGGCGGGCAGTGTTCTTGTTCAGCAGTCTCATAGTAGTATCCTCCTGTAGTTGTAGGGAGTCAACCTCTCCGTCAGCGCTGGTGCGCTGACGGAGAGGTTTATCCCAAATGCTTTTATCAGCGGTACGGCGTATCAGAAAACCGCCGTATCTGTAATGAATACGGATACGGCGGCTGGATTATTGCAGAGATCCTATTTTAATTTTCGCTGGGATCTTTTTCCTCAAGGATAGCCATGAACTCGTCGCCGGTGATGGTTTCCTTTTCATAAAGGTACTTCGCCAGCTCGTCGAGCTTTGCGCGGTTGTCGGTGAGGATCTTGACGGCCTTTTCGTGCTGGGCCTTTACCAAGTCCACGACCCGCTGGTCGATCTCCCGCTGGGTCTGGGCCGAGCAGGCCAGCGAGGTGTCGCCGCCCAGATACTGGTTGTTCACCGTCTCCAGGGCCACCATGTCGAACTCTTTGCTCATGCCGTAACGGGTGAGCATGGCGCGGGCAAGCTTGGTGGCCTGCTCGATGTCGTTGGACGCGCCGGTGGTGATGGAGCCGAACACCACTTCCTCGGCAGCACGTCCGCCGGTGAGGGTGGCGATCTTATTTTCCAGCTCTTCCTTGGTCATCAGGTAGTGGTTGCCCTCTTCGACCTGCATGGTGTAGCCCAGTGCGCCCGAGGTGCGGGGGATGATGGTGATCTTCTGCACGGGTGCGGAGTGATTCTGAAGCGCCGCCACCAGTGCGTGGCCGATCTCATGATAGGCCACGATGCACTTTTCCTTGTCGGTGAGGATGGAGTTCTTCTTCTGGTAGCCGGCAATGACCACCTCGATGCTCTCCTCAAGGTCTGCTTCCGTGACCGACTTGCGGCCGGCGCGCACAGCCCGCAGGGCGGCTTCGTTGACGATGTTGGCCAGCTCTGCGCCGGAGGCACCGGAGGCCATCCGGGCCACGGTGTTGAAGTCGATGCCGGGGGCAAGAGCGACTTTCCTGGCGTGGACCTTCAAAATCTCTTCGCGGCCCTTGAGGTCGGGCAGCTCCACAGGAACACGGCGGTCAAAGCGGCCGGGACGGGTCAAGGCCGGGTCAAGAGAATCCGGACGGTTGGTGGCCGCGAGGATGATGACGCCGCTGTTGCCCTCGAAGCCGTCCATCTCGGTGAGCAGCTGGTTCAGGGTCTGCTCACGCTCGTCGTTGCCGCCCAGCTGGCCGCTGTTGCGCTTCTGGCCGATGGCGTCTATCTCGTCGATGAACACGATGCAGGGGGCTTTTTCCTTGGCCTGCTTGAACAAATCGCGGACTTTGGACGCGCCCATGCCCACGAACATCTCCACAAACTCCGAGCCGGAGATGGAGAAGAACGGCACGTTGGATTCGCCCGCCACGGCCTTTGCCAGCATGGTCTTGCCGGTACCCGGAGGGCCGACGAGCAGGATGCCCTTGGGCATCGAGGCGCCGATCTCTTCGTATTTCTTGGGGTCGTGCAGATAATCGACGATCTCCTGTAAGTTCTCTTTGGCCTCATCTTCGCCGGCCACATCCGCAAAGCGGATGCCGTGGGTGGACTGGACGTAGACCTTGGCGTTGGACTTGCCCACGCCGCCGAACATCATCGAGTTCGCGCCGCCGGCCTTTTCTATGAGCTTTTTGTTCATGAAATTGCCCAGCCAGACAAAGAGGACGATGGGCAGCACAAAGCTCAGCAGAAAACTCATCAGCGGCGAAGCCTGCTCGACGATCTCGCTGGAAAACTCGGCCCCTGCGTCGTAGAGGCGCTGGGTCAGGTCGGGGTCGTTCATCAGGCCGGTCTTGTAAATTTGCTTTTCGTCTTTATCGGTAAAGATGATCTGGTTCGATTCCACATCCACCCGGCCGATGTCTTTGTCCTCGGTCATGGACATGAAGGTGCCGTAGTCCACTTCTTTTACCTGCCGTTCGCTCATCCACGGCACGAGCACGAAGTTGAGCAGCATCAGTACCAATAATACAATGGCGTAGTAAATAGCCAATGGCTTTTTGGGGGTCTTGACTTCTTTCATGGGGATTCCTCCTTACGTTGCAAACAGCATACCACGACGCCATTTCAGAAACCAGCGTTTCGAGGCGAACTTTGCAAAAACTTCGCAGATTCTTAACAAAACCGAGGAACAAGGAGGCCGTCCGCTTGACAAATCGAATCACTTTGACTATACTGAACATACAAGAAGGTGCTGTCCGCAATGGTCAGCTTCCCTTGGCTAAGTCAAACAATAAGAATGACCGCTTTGCTTGGTAGGCTGGGGCGGTCATTTCTTATTGTTATGTATCTCTTTGAAGATAGCCCATGAGATCTGAAAGGTAACAAAGACTGCTCCGCCCAGCAGGCCGAGCAATGCGATAGTTTCCGTCAGGGTCATAAGGCATCCCCCCTTTCGCGTTTGCGTCCGGGGGAAGCAACAATAAGGTTTCACACCCCCGGAAGCTTGCCGGGGAAGCTAGACCACCTTTTTATGCAGACAGCACCTGGATACCGCCGCTTCGGGCGGTATTTTTATTTTACCATAGTTGGTGATATAATACAACAAAAATAGAATCCACCCGCAAATTTTGAAAATTTAAGCCGCTATTTATATGAAATCGTTTCATTTTCATTGTGAGCAAAACTGCTTGACAGGGGCGGCGGGTTTTGCTAAAATGAGACCACTTTGAACAAAGCGCAAATGCGTTGACGGGGAAAAAACGATTTTCTTCTGCGTGCAGAGAGCCGCCGGATGGTGCAAGGCGGTGCAGAGGGTCTCGGTTACTGGCCCCTGAGCGGCAGGACTGAAGCAGACAGTAGGTCCTGACGGAAGCCCACCGTTATAAGGGCAGCGATTCGCCTCAAAAAGCCGATCGTGCAGAGCGGCTGTGCTTATGGCACAGCAAAGAGAGTGGTACCACGGGTGCCCTGTAACAGAAATTACAGGCTCTCGTCTCTCAGGGGATTTCGTCCTTTGAGAGACGGGAGCCTTTTCGTTTGTGGGAAACGGCCTCGCCCTCTCCGTCATTGCTTCGCAATGCCACCTCTCCCAAAGGAAGAGGCTTTTGGCTCCCCCTTTGGGGGAGCTGGCGCGAAGCGCCTGAGAGGGCAAGGCTGTTCCCCAGAAGTGCAAAACGTAAGTCAATAGGAAGCTGGAGGAAAACAAAATGATGGACGCTACCAAGTACGCACCGGGATATTACCCGGTCCCCGCCGGTTATGACAGCTGGGTCAAGAAGGACCACATCGAGAAAGCTCCCACCTGGTGCAGCGTGGACCTGCGCGACGGCAATCAGGCCCTTATCGTCCCCATGAGCCTCGAGGAAAAGCTGGAATTCTTCCAGATGCTGGTCAAAATTGGCTTCAAGGAGATCGAAGTCGGCTTCCCGGCCGCCAGCGAGACGGAGTACGAGTTCCTCCGCACCCTCATCGAGAAGAACATGATCCCCGACGATGTCACCGTGCAGGTGCTGACCCAGTGCCGCGACCACATCATCCGCCGCACCTTCGAGGCCGTCAAGGGCGCACCCCGGGCGGTGATCCACTTCTACAACTCCACCTCCGTGGCACAGCGGGAGCAGGTGTTCCACAAGTCCAAGGAGGAGATCAAGCAGATCGCCGTGGACGGTGCAAAGCTGGTCAAGCAGCTCAGTGAGGAGTACGAGGGCAACTTCCTGTTCGAGTACAGCCCCGAAAGCTTTACCGGCACCGAGGTGGACTACGCCGTAGAGGTGTGCAACGCCGTGCTGGATATCATGCAGCCCACCCCGGAGCGCCCCATGATCATCAACCTGCCGGTGACCGTGGAGATGAGCATGCCCCATGTGTATGCCAACCAGATCGAGTACTGCGACAAGCACCTGAAATACCGCGACAGCGTGATCATCTCCACCCATCCCCACAACGACCGTGGCACCGGCGTGGCCTGCGCAGAGCTGGCAGTGCTGGCGGGCGCACAGCGCGTGGAGTGCTGCCTGTTTGGCAACGGCGAGCGCACCGGCAATGTGGACGCCGTAACGCTGGCCATGAATATGTACAGCCACGGCGTAGACCCCAAGCTGGACTTCTCGGATATGCCCGCTATCTGCGCCACCTACGAGCGGGTGACCCGGATGCACATCTACGAGCGTACCCCCTACGCCGGGCAGCTGGTGTTTGCCGCCTTCTCCGGCAGTCATCAGGACGCCATTGCCAAGGGCATGGCGTACCGCAAGCAGACCGGCGAACACCGCTGGACCTGTCCCTACATCCCGGTGGACCCCCACGACATTGGCCGCACCTACGACGCCGATGTCATCCGCATCAACAGCCAGAGCGGCAAGGGCGGCATCGGTTTTGTGCTGGAACAGAACTACGGCTACAATCTGCCCCCCAAGATGCGGGAGGCACTGGGCTACAAGGTCAAGAGCGTGTCCGACCACAGCCACAAGGAGCTGAGCGCCGCCGAGGTGCTGCACATCTTCGAGGATACCTACCTCAACCGTGCAAAGCCGCTGAATGTGGTGGAAGCCCACTTTGCACAGGTAAACGGCATTACCGCCACAGTCACGCTGGAGCTGAACGGGCAGCGCAAGGTGGTCACCTCAGTGGGCAACGGCCGTCTGGATGCCGTAGCCAACGCTATCCAGAGCGCCACCGGCATGGACTTCCATCTGGAAAACTACTCTGAGCACAGCTTGGACGAGGGCTCTACCTCCCGCGCAGCCTCCTATGTGGGGCTTGTCTGGGGAGACAACACGGTCACATGGGGTGCCGGTACCGACACCGACATCATCGTGGCCGGTATCCGCGCCCTTGTCAGCGCAATCAACAATCGATAAAAAGGAGAAAACTACCATGGGAATGACCCTGACGCAGAAGATCCTTGCCGCACACGCCGGACTGCCGGAGGTCAAGGCAGGCCAGCTGATCAACGCAAAGTTGGACATTGTGCTGGGCAACGATATCACCACCCCGGTGGCCATCAACGAGTTTGAACGCGCCGGTTTCGACCGCGTGTTTGATAAAGAGCATATCGCTATCGTGCTGGACCACTTTGTACCCAATAAGGATATCAAGAGTGCTACCCAGTCCAAGCAGTGCCGGGAGTTCGCCAATAAATACGATATCCTCAACTTCTACGATGTCGGCCAGATGGGCATTGAGCACGCGCTGCTGCCGGAAAAAGGCATCGTCACCGCCGGAGACTGCGTGATCGGCGCGGACAGCCACACCTGTACCTACGGTGCGCTGGGTGCCTTCTCCACCGGTGTAGGCTCTACCGATATGGCCGCAGGCATGGCCACCGGCATGGCATGGTTCAAGGTGCCCTCTGCCATCAAGTTTGTGCTTACCGGCAAATTTAATCCCCGGGTGTCCGGCAAGGATCTGATTTTGCATATCATCGGCATGATCGGTGTGGACGGCGCACTGTATAAGTCTATGGAGTTCACCGGCCCGGGCGTGGCAGGCCTTACCATGGACGACCGCCTGTGCATCTGCAATATGGCCATTGAGGCCGGTGCCAAGAACGGTATCTTCCCGGTGGACGAGGTGACCAAGGCTTACCTTGCAGGCCGCAGCCAGCGTCCGCCGGTGTTCTACGAGGCAGACCCTGATGCCGTGTACGAAAAGACCATCGAGATCGACCTCAGCGCATTGGAGCCCACCGTCAGCTACCCCCATCTGCCCGAGAATACCCACAAGGCCAGCGAGGGCAAGGACATCAAGATCGATCAGGTGGTCATCGGCAGCTGCACCAACGGCCGCTTGGAGGACATGGAAGCCGCCTACAACATCCTCAAGGGCAAGCACATTGCCAAGGGCGTGCGCGGCATCATCATCCCCGCCACCATGGCTGTTTATAAGGAGTGCATCCTGCGGGGCTGGACCACCGCCTTTATCGATGCGGGCTGCATTGTGTCCACCCCCACCTGCGGCCCCTGTCTGGGCGGCTACATGGGCATTCTGGCAGCGGGCGAGCGCTGCGTTTCCACCACCAACCGCAACTTTGTGGGACGCATGGGTCATGTGGACAGCGAGGTCTATCTGGCCTCTCCCGCCACCGCCGCCGCCAGCGCCCTGACCGGCTACATCACCGACCCGCGCACGGTCTGACCCGAAAGGAGCATGAGCATGAACGCAAGAGGTTCTGTTTTCAAATACCCGGATAACGTGGATACCGATGTCATCATCCCGGCACGCCACCTGAACACGCAGGACGCCAAGGAGCTTGCCAGCCACTGCATGGAGGATATCGACAAGGACTTTGTGAACCGGGTGCAGCCCGGTGATATCATGGTGGGTGGCTGGAACTTTGGCTGCGGCTCCTCCCGTGAGCACGCGCCCCTGTGCATCAAGACTGCCGGCATTGCGGTGGTTATTGCCAAAAGCTTTGCCCGTATCTTCTACCGCAACAGCATCAACATCGGCCTGCCCATCATGGAATGCCCGGAGGCTGTGGACGCCATTGAAGCAGGGGACACCGTTCAGGTAGATTTTGACACCGGCGTCATCACCGACGAGACCAACGGCAAGGTGTTCCACGCCGAGCCCTTCCCGCCCTTTATCCAGAACATCATCTCTGCCGGTGGCCTGATGAAGGCAATCCAGAAATAAGCCCCCTCAGCCTCACTTCGTTCGGCAGCTCCCCCAAGGGGGCGCCTTACAGCAATGCCGCAAACTTTCCCACTACCGCGAAAAGCCGTCCCCTTGGGGAAGGTGGCACGGCGTAAGCCGTGACGGAAGGGGTGGTTTGCAGGCGCTGCTAATTATTGTAAAAGGAGTACCTCATGGAAAAAAATATTGCTGTCATCTGGGGCGATTGCTCCAGCCCGGAGATCGTAAAGCAGACCCTCCGGGTGCTGGATAAGGTGGCTGAAAAGTACGGCCATACCTTCCACTACACCGCTGCCGCCATGGGCGGCGAGGCCATTGATAAATACGGCGACCCGCTGCCCCAGCACGAGCTGGACAAGTGCCTTGCTGCCGACAGCGTGCTGCTGGGCGCGGTAGGCGGCCCCAAGTGGGAGGGCCTGCCCGGGGAGCAGCGGCCGGAAAAAGGCCTGCTGCGGCTGCGCGCCGGGATGGGGCTATATGCCAACAACCGCCCCGCCAAGATCTGGCCGCAGCTGGCCCCGGCAAGCCCTCTGAAGCCCGAGATCGTGGCACAGGGCATTGACTTTATCATCGTGCGGGAGCTGATCGGCGGCGTGTACTTCGGCCAGCACCAGACCCACGCGCTGGAAAACGGCGAAAAGCAGGCGGTGGACACCATGCCCTATGCAGAGCACGAGATCGAGCGCATTGGCCGCATCGGCTTCGAGACCGCCCGCAAGCGCCGCAAAAAGCTGTGCTGCGTGGATAAGGCCAACGTGCTGGACACCAGCCGCCTGTGGCGCACCGTGATGCACCGGCTGCAGGCCGAGTACCCGGATGTGGAGTACAGCGAGATGTTCGTGGACAACTGCGCTATGCAGATCGTGAAGAACCCCGCGCAGTTCGATGTGATCGTCACCGAGAATATGTTCGGCGACATCCTATCGGACGAGGCTTCCATGATCACCGGTTCCATTGGCATGATCCCCTCCTCCAGCCTTGGCGACGGCCCCCGGGGTCTGTACGAGCCCATCCACGGCTCGGCCCCGGACATTGCAGGCAAGGACATCGTAAATCCCACTGCCTGCATCCTGTCCGCCGCCATGATGCTGCGGTACTCCTTTGGCATGGCAGCGGAAGCCGATGCCATTGAGAACGCTGTGAGCCGTGTGCTGGACAAGGGTCTGCGCACCGCCGACAACATGAGCGATGGCTGCACCTGCCTTGGCTGCACCGCCATGGGCGATGCCATTCTGGCAGAGCTTTAAGCCGCAGCGCTATTTTTAATGAAACAAGCCCGGAAGGTCTACCGACCTTCCGGGCTTGAATTTTTTATATTATTACAGCATCTTGGAAAGGAAGGCTTTCAGGCGGGGGTGCTTGGGGTTCGAGAACAGTTCCTGCGGCGGCTCGTCCTCCTGAATCTTGCCATCGTCGATGAAGATGACCCGGTTGGACACCTCGCGGGCAAAGC
>OGZG01001226.1_pt1 | contig 19702 bp, 17 predicted proteins | sample 1576781 | NCBI WGS metagenome assembly OGZG01 (sample SAMEA3541502, study PRJEB24748) | human gut metagenome | biome: human gut; feature: human-associated habitat; material: faeces | place: China | collected 2012 | reverse complement strand
GGAAGTAGAAATCTACTACCGCTTCATCGGCAAAATCGACTGACCTTTCTTTTTTACCCAACAATATCTTTAATTAAGGGAGACGGGGAAGTGTATGCCGGATTATAGCATCATTCAAAAGCTCTGCACCGCGCTTCATGTGACACTTTCGGAGTTGATGGACGGCGAGGACGCGGGTGATAGCAGTGTGCGCGTCTATGACGATGCGCAGATCCTCGACCTATTGCGCCGCACACAGGAGTTGGAACGTCAGAAGGGCATTCTTTGTCGGTGTTTTTAAAGAGTATATAATAGAAATTTAAAGATACCATATCAAAACGGAAAATCAGTTGCGTTTTTAAAAAATATCATGTAAGATATTATCATAAAGGAGGAAGGTCTACTTATGCTGATGATGAAAATCGAAATGAACGCAGACAAGATTCAGGCAGAACAGCGCTATACGATATCTGCCATCAACCGCACTATTGAGTCTGCATTTGCACAGATGAAGTTGCGTAAAGTGGAAGATGCCTCCGGCGCTTTGCTTTATCGTGACAGCGGCAACGCCCGCGATTATGGACGCTTTGGCAAGGTGGTCAACGCACTGAAAAAAGCAACCGTGGTTTATGGAGAATGTGTCGGTATGGCGCTTGTATGATAGCGAGGATTCCGATAATCTGAACGATTGCAGCGAGGAAGATTTGCTGCTGCATTATCGCCGTAAGCAACAAGTAGGTGGCTGATGTGGAGCAACGCTATCTGAAAGCAATCAATTTCGATTTGGATATTGAGCCCACCTTGCATGATCCAATTGAGTGATACTATTTTGATACTAAAAAATCAGCAAAAACAGGACACGCCATGAATCTGGGGAAATAGTAATGAAAATGTTCACGAAAAACTAAACATATATGTTTAGCAAAAATCAAAACTTACCGAGTTTGAATAATCCCCATTAACTGACCACCTTCCCGCCGGGACTTTGCCCGGCGGGATTTTTTCGTTGCATGGTGCAGGGGAAAGTTGTACAATAAAGGCAAAAGAACGGCAAAAGGAGAAGAACCATCATGAAAGAAATTCCTATTACTTCATTCCGGAATCTCAAGATCGGTCAGGCTGAGAACACGGCGGCGGGCACAGGCTGCACAGTGTTTCTGCTGGGGCAGGACGGTGCCCCGGCGGGGTTGGATGTACGCGGCGGTGGGCCGGCCTCCCGCGAGAGTGAGCTGCTCAAGCCGCTGGCGGCGGCGCAGGTCATCCACGCTATTGTGCTGGCGGGGGGCAGTGCCTTTGGACTGGACGCGGCGGGCGGTGTTATGCGGTATCTTGAGGAGCGTGGCATCGGTTTTGATGTTGGGGTCACAAAGGTGCCGCTGGTCTGCCAGTCGGACCTGTTTGATCTGACCGTGGCAGACGCCCACACCCGCCCGGATGCTGCCATGGCGTATCAGGCCTGCGTGAACGCGGAAGCCAACAACTACCGCGACGGCAGCTATGGCGCGGGCACCGGCGCAACCGTGGGCAAGCTGCTGGGCATGGACCACTGCATGAAGTCCGGCATCGGCAGCTATGCCGTGCAGGTGGGGCCGCTGCAGGTCGGTGCGGTTGTGGCAGTCAATGCGCTGGGCGATATTTACGACTATGAGACGGGCCGCAAGGCCGCAGGCTTGTTGGCGGATGACGGCAGGACCTTCCTCGACTCCGAGCTGCTTGCACTGCAGAGCATTGAGGTAAAGGAAAACAAATTTGTCGGCAATACAACGATCGGTGTTGTCTTTACGAACGCACGGTTTGACAAATCCCGGCTGTGCAAGATCGCTGGCATGGCACAGGACGGGTATGCGCGCGCCATCCGCCCAGTGCATACCACGGCAGACGGGGACAGCATCTACGCTGTTTCGCTGGGCGATGTGGCCGCTGATCAGGATGTTGTGGGGGCGCTGGGGGCGCGTGTGATGGCCAAGGCTATTCTGCGGGCCGTGCAGGCTGCGGAGTCTGCCTATGGCTTCCCGGCGGTCAGCAGCCTGTAAGGCAGCACTGCACAAGCCCTGCACTGCGGGGCGACCGCCAGCAAAACAGCACCGCTGTAAAATAACACTCCGGGGCGATTGCACCGCCCCGTTTTTTGGCGTATAATATCGCTATAGACATCACCGATCATGGGGAGAACCATTTTACTATGGCGAAGCTGGACGAACAAATCAGGACAATGAAGGGGTATTTTGAGGCCGACTGCGAGGCGGAGGGCAAGCTCTCCCTCGGGCTGGAGGTGGAGCATTTTGTGACACACTCTGACGGCAGAGCGGTCACATTTGCGCAGCTGCAGGCGGCTTTGCGGGATCTGCAGCAGCAGGGGGATGCCCCCGTTATCTCGGAGAGCGAATACCTTGGCTTCCGTGCTCCCGCACTGTCGGCGGTTATCGGCCCGGCCTGCCAGCTGAAGATCACTCTGACGCCCCAGCGGGATGTTCAAGATCTCATGGACAGCTACAACCGGTTTTACCTGCAGCTGTGCCTGACGCTGGCTGCCTGCGGTCTGCGCGCGTGGACGGTGGGATACCACCCCACCCAGCGGGCTGAGGTACTGCCACTGATTCCCCAAAACCGGGCCGAGGCACTGGACCGCTACTTTAAGAACACCGGTGCCTGCGGCGGCCAGATGCTGCGGGCGACCGCAGCAACAAGACTTTCCATTGATTATTTCAGCGAGCAGGACTTTGTGCGCAAAATGCGGGCGGCCAGCCTGCTGACGCCGTTCTTTGTGCTGCTCAGCGACAATGCGCCGGTGTATCAGACAAGCCGCAACAGTGCCTATGGCATATCTGCCCGCGTACGGCAGGATGTGGACCGCGATCGATGCGGGGTGATCCCGCATCTGATGGATCCGGATTTCGGCTTTGCCCGCTATGCCGAGACCGTGCTGACCAAGCCGCAGATCGTGGCCTGGCGCACGAACCGCACCAAGGCGGTAGGCAGCAAGACCGCCCCGGAATTGTATGGCGCGCACATCAACCGGAGGGAGGCTGCGCAGGTTCTGTCGATGTTTTTCTATGATGTGCGGCTGAAATCAAGAATTGAACTATGCGCTGCAGATTGTATGCCGCCCCGCTATGTTGCGGCGTATTTGCAGCTTGTCAAGGCGGTGTTCGGCAGCCCGGCAGCGCTGCAGAATGTGCTGCGCCACTATAGCGGCGTTACAACGCTGGATATTGCAGACGCAAAGCGCGCGATCTGTAAGGACGGCTACAATGCACTTGTCTACGGCCGCCCCGCCGGCAGCGAAATCGCCTGGCTGCTGATGCAGGCCCGCAGCCGCACGCCCTCGCAGGAGGAGCGCGCCCTGCTCGAGCCTTTTATGACATTGCTGATGAACCGCAAGACAATCCGCGAGGTCGAAAACTACAACGAATAATCCGCCCCGCCGCAGCACATACTCGCCCAAAGGGGGCGTGTGCAGTTGCGGGAAACATCGTATCATGCGGTCATTGCGGAGATGACGGTCCGCGCCCTGTGGGAGATGCAGAATGTGATGGACTGCATCCCCGATGAGCTGTGGGATACCTGCTACGGCGGTGCGCCGCTCTGGCAGCATGTATACCACACGCTGCACCATCTGGATCAGTGGTTCATCAACCCGCGCGACAACGATTTTGTGGAGCCGCCGGTCCACACACCGCACCTGCAGGAGCTTTCGATCTACCCGGCGGCCCATCTGAGCAGGCACGATACGGACGATTATTTTTACACGATCAAGGCGAAGCTGTCTATTTATTTGACCTCGCTCCACGATGAGGATCTGCTGCAGCGACCGGAAAACTGCGAGTGGACGCGGTTTACCCTGATTTTGGCACAATACAGGCATCTGTATATGCACATGGGTATGCTGATGGGCTTTGTACAGGCGGAGACCGGTCTTTGCCCGCGCACTCTGCAGGTCGGGCAGGAACTGCCCCGGCCACCCTACGACCCATATGAATGAGAGGCACCTATGAAAAAAATCTATGCCGCGGCGCTGGCCGCTTTACTGTTGAGCGGCTGCGCCCGGACTGCGGACCCCACCCCTGTATGGCAGACGAATCTGCCCGTTACCGGGGTACATATCGAGTTGAGCGGTGCTGAGCTTCTCAGCGATGCGCCGGTCCTGTACGCCCACACGCGGGAGGATTCGGCAAGGAACAACTATCTGGATATGCCCGCCGTGCAGGCGGAGGGAGCGCCGGTCGTAACATTTTACGGTGTCACGGCAGATGATATAAGCCTCGTCTTTCTTGAGAGCATCGGCGAGCTGTATGTTGATTATGACCGCGTAAAGCCACAGGTCGAGCTGGATTATCGGCTGACACGGGGGGATGACAGCGTGTCCTATCGGCTTGACACAGCCTACAATTTTGAGTTTACCGTAAAAACACAGCAGGGGAGCGATACCCTGCTGGTTGTGAGCAGAAGAAGCGATATTACGGGATAAAAATACCGCCCACCAGCCATGAAAAGGCCGATGGGCGGTTTTCTTTATGCGTTTTCCGGCATGTCCACCGTCACTGTGGGGAAGGCAAAGCTGCAGCCCTCGGCGCGGACCAGATCGAGAATCTGCAGGTTCAGACAGTTCTTGACCTTGAGAAACTCCCGCAGGGAGACCCTTGAAACATAGACGCGGCAAAGCAGGTCAATGCTGCTGTCATTGAATTTGTCCAGCGTTACGCTGACGCCGTCGGGCAGCACATCCGGGTGGGCCTGCAGCAGTGCAGCCAGCTTGCGGCAGAGCATTTCAATCTTGCCGCGCGGCGTATCGTAGGTCAGGCCGATGGTAAAGGCCCACAGACGGCTGGTGCGGCGGTCGCAGTTCTGGATATATTCGGAGCAGATCTTTGAATTTTCAATCGTGATCGCCACATTGTCTGCTGTGCGGATCCGGGTCGAGCGGAAGGAGATATCCTCGACCGTGCCCTCATAGCTGCCAAGCACCACATAATCTCCGATGCCGAAGGGATGCTCCAGCACAAGGGTGACACCGGCGATCAGGTTGGAAAGCGTTGACTGCGCCGCCAGTGAGACCGCAAGACCGGCAACCCCGGCACCGGTCAACAGACCGCTGACCGGGACCCCAAGCTGATCCAGCATGGCAATGCCGGTAAAAAGTACGACAAGCGCATGGAATATATTCTCAAAAAAGCGCCCCATCGTCTGGTTGGTGGTCATATCGAGGTGGTTTTCGGCGCTGTGGAGTAGCAGCCGTGTTACCGGTGCGGCCTGCCAACTGCCCAGGCCGATGAAAACGGTGATGAGCAGGCCGGATGCCGTGCCAAGCAGCCTGCTGAACACCTCCCCATGGACAAAGCTGAAGGGAAGGAGTGTGACAGCAAAGCAGGCCAGAAGGACCCGCAGGATCATCGCAATCGGCACAATATAGCTTTCTAGCAGAATGTGCAGCCAGGATGCGATATGTTTTTTTATGCGGCCGAGGAATTTGCGCGCCAGAAACTTGTAAAGCTCCGGCAGTACGGCGGCCAGCGCTGCAAATACCAGCGCCGGGATCAATGTGCCAAAGTCAAAGGTCAGTTCAGATATTTCAGGCATAGAGTGAAACCTCATATTTGTGTGCCGCTGTGCGGCGGCAATGGGAAAACTTCTATCTAAGGCAACACCGCACAATTCCCGCCTGACGGCTTAAGCACCGCTCCGGCGGCTGCGGCACGGCATCTGCGTTGCCAAAATGCTCGATAAGACATCCAGTATTATCTGCGCTTTTGGCTTAGCAGCTGCCGCACCTCGCTCGCCGTATCGGCACTTAGAATTATGCGGTATTGCCCTAATTATAGCACAACCTCTTGCATTTTGTAAAACCTGTGCTATAATCTTTAACAGAAAGTCTGTTTCAGGGCGGGGTGCGATTCCCCACCGGCGGTGAGCGGCGTTGTGCCGCAAGCCCGCGACCGGCTGTGTAAGCAGCCGCTGACCCGGTGCGATTCCGGGGCCGACGGTATAGTCCGGATGAAAGAAACGGAAAGCTGTCTGTATTGCTTTTTGTGCGCCCTGCTGTATGCTTATACGGCGGGGCGTTTTATTTTGCAATGCGCGGAGCCTCCCGGGTTCGTGAATCGGCTTTCACAAATTATATCGGGAGGAATCTCACCATGCAAAACTCTGTCACCAAAGTCCGCAAACTCACCGGGACCGCCATGCTCGGCGCGGTAGCCGCCGTGCTGATGTATCTGGAATTTCCCATTCCCATCATGCCGTCCTTTATCAAACTGGATGTCTCTGAGCTGCCCGCCCTGCTGGCGGCGTATGCCTACGGCCCTGTGTCCGGCATTGCCGTCTGCCTGATCAAAAACCTGATCAAGCTGCCCAGCACCAGCACTGCTGCCGTGGGTGAGCTGTTCAACTTTGTCATGGGTGCGCTCTTTGTTGGTGTGGCCGGCTTCGTCTACAAGCGCAGCAAGACCCGCCGCAGCGCACTCATCGGCGCTGGCGCCGGTGCGCTGGTCATGGCGCTTGTCAGTGTGCCATACAACTATTTTGTGGTTTACCCGGCGTATGTGGTGCTGTACCACCTGCCGCTGGAGGCCATCATCGGTATGTATCAGGCCATCAACCCCAGCGTGGACGGACTTCTGGCCTGCCTGCTGACCTTTAACCTGCCGTTTACCCTCTTTAAGGGGCTGCTGGACGCAGCGCTCTGTTTCCTGATTTACAAGCCGCTGTCTCCGATCCTGCACGGCAGAAAGTAAGGCGCGCGGCCAACCCTAACCGCAAAAACCACACACGGACAGCAAAATGTCCTACTTTTGTGCAAAACTGCTGAACTGCACAACGAATTATCGTTGACTTAAACAAAAACCTGTGGTATAGTAACTTCACAACAACAGAATAGCAACTTATCAAGAGCGGCTGAGGGAACAGGCCCGATGAAGCCCGGCAACCTGCGTGAGAACGCAAGGTGCCAAGTCCTGCGGGAAACCGAAAGATAAGCGTTTTGCGCGCAGTCTTTTCGGCTGCGCGCTTTTTGTTTCCGGGGGTTGCGTTTCTGCCTAAATTAACAGGAGGCTTATACAATGTCCAAAGTTCTTTTCACATCCGAGTCTGTCACTGAGGGGCATCCCGACAAAATCTGTGACCAGATCTCCGACGCAATCCTCGATGCCATTCTGGCTCAGGACCCCGGTGCCCGCGTTGCCTGCGAGACGACCTGCTCCACGGGCCTTGTCCATATTATGGGCGAAATCACGACCGACTGCTATGTCGACATCCCCGGCACCGCCCGCGAGGTCATCCGCTCGATCGGCTATGACCGCGCCAAGTATGGCTTTGACTGCGAGACCTGCGGTGTCATCACCAACATTGACGGCCAGAGCCCCGACATTGCGCTGGGCACCAACGATGAGGTTGCCGGGGCCGGTGATCAGGGCATGATGTTCGGTTATGCCTGCGATGAAACGCCCGAGCTGATGCCGCTGCCCATCAGCCTGGCCCACAAGCTGGCCAAGCGCCTGACAGAGGTCCGCAAGAACGGAACCCTCAGCTACCTGCGCCCGGACGGCAAGAGTCAGGTCACGGTCGAATATCAGGACGGCAAGCCTGTGCGCGTGGACGCCGTGGTCATCTCCAGCCAGCACAGCCCCGATGTCAGTCAGGAGCAGCTGCATGCGGACATTCGCCGCGAGGTCATCGAGAAGGTTATCCCGGCAGAGCTGCTGGACGAAAACACCAAGTACTACATCAACCCCACCGGCCGCTTTGTCGTCGGCGGCCCGCAGGGTGACTCCGGCCTGACCGGCCGTAAGATCATCGTGGATACCTACGGCGGCTATGCCCGCCACGGCGGCGGTGCCTTCAGCGGCAAGGACCCCAGCAAGGTCGACCGCTCTGCCGCCTATGCTGCCCGCTGGGTCGCTAAGAATGTGGTTGCCGCCGGTCTTGCCACCAAGTGCGAGGTCGAGCTGGCCTATGCCATCGGTGTGGCTAAGCCGGTCTCCATCATGGTCGATACCTTCGGCACCGGCAAGGTGGCCGATGAGAAGATCGAGCAGGCTGTTGAGAAGGTCTTTGACCTGACCCCTGCCGCCATCATCCGTGAGCTTGACCTGCGCAAGCCCATCTACCGCCAGCTGGCCGCCTACGGCCACATGGGCCGTGAGGATCTGGGCGTCAAGTGGGAGAACACCGACCGCGCCGAGGCCCTGAAGGCCGCCATCGCCGAATAATTGCTGCTTATGCTGCGCCCCGCACCGCCACCGGTGCGGGGCGCTTTTTTGTGCGCGGGGCAAAGGCGGTTTTTCAAAAAAATATATCTGCAATCCTGCCAAACATTTTACATCCGCACCGCCGATTTTTGGTTTGCCAAATGCCCCTGTATGGGGTATAATATCTTTATCTGTGAAAGTGCGGCGATTTTGCGGGAAAGGAGGGCAAGGATGGAGCAGAACGAACAGCAGCTGATGAAGCTGGAAGGCACGGTCGAGCATGTGATCTACGAAAATGCCGATACCGGCTATGCGGTTTTTGAGGTCGATGCAAACGGGACCGATGTTGTGGTGGCAGGCAATGTGGGCGGCGTGGACAACGGCATGTCCGTGACGGTTTACGGCCACATGGTCAACCACCCCAGCTATGGCGAGCAGTTCCGTGCCGAGACCATCGAGGCCCGCCTGCCCGAGGATACAAGCGCCATTTTAAGCTATCTTTCCAGCGGTGTGTTGCCTTATATCGGACCCTCCACCGCCAAAAAAATCGTCTCCCGCTTTGGAGAGGACACCCTGACGGTCATCGCTGAGACGCCGCAGCGCCTCTGCGAGCTCAAGGGCATCACCGAGCAGAAGGCCGCCGTCATCTCCAATGAATTTCGCCGCATGTACGGTGTGCGGGAGGTCGTGGCATGGTTTGCCCGCTACGGTCTGACCGCCCAGCAGGCGGTCACTGCCTACCGCGCCTTCGGCCCGCATACCGTGGAGGCACTGACCCAGAACCCCTATCTGCTCTGCGGGGAGCCGCTGCAGCTCAAATTCGGTCAGGTGGACGGTATTGCCGCCGCCCTGCAGTTTGAGACAGGCTGCCGCCTGCGGGTCACAGCAGGGCTTTTGTATGCACTGCGCCACAATGCAGGCAACGGTCACACCTGCCTGCCGCGCGGCAAGTTGCTGGAAACGACCTCGAAATTTCTGCGGGTGGCCCCGCCGGAGATTGAAGCCGGGCTTGAGGAGCTGCTCTCAACCGAGGAGCTGCGCACCCGCACCTTTGACGGCACGGAGTATATCTATCTGCCCGATCTCTACGCTGCGGAGGAGGATATTGCCGCCCGCCTCGGGCAGCTTTCGACCTTCCCGACCGAGGCCCCCAAGACGCTGGACACCGACATACGCGCATTGGAGATCGCACAGGGCTTCGCCTATGCACCGCTGCAGCAACAGGCGATCCGGCTGGCGCTGTCCAGCCGGGTGATGGTCCTGACCGGCGGCCCCGGCACCGGCAAAACAACAACGGTCAATGCGATTCTCGCACTGTATGAGGCTATGTATGACCGTGTCGCGCTCTGTGCGCCCACGGGCCGCGCAGCCAAACGCCTGAGTGAGCTGACCCACCATGCGGCCTCAACGATCCACCGCCTGCTCGAGGTCGACTACAGCACCGGCAATGTGCGGTTTATCCATAACGAGAAGAACCTTTTAAAATATGATGTCATCATCCTCGATGAGATGAGCATGGTGGATGTAAAGCTGTTTCAGGCCCTGCTTGCGGCGGCGCGCTACCACTGCCGCATCATCATGGTGGGGGACGCTGACCAGCTGCCCAGCGTGGGGCCGGGCAACATTCTGGGCGAGATACTGCGTGCCGATGTTGTCCCCACTGTGCGGCTGACCGATATCTTCCGGCAGGCGCAAAAAAGCCTGATCGTCCAGAACGCTCACCGCATTGTGGAGGGACAGATGCCCCAAAAAGGCGGGGCGCAGGACGATTTCTTCATGATCGAGGCCAACGGCCTTGCCTGCCAGAAGCTTGTCTGCGACCTCGTCAGCACCCGCCTGCCCAAGGCCTACGGTTTTGACCCGGTCCGGGATATTCAGGTGCTTTGTCCGACCAAGGTCGGCCCGACCGGCAGCGTGGAACTGAACAGGCGCCTGCAGGAGATTCTGAATCCGCCCGCCAAGGGCAAGGCGCAGCTTGGCACGGCGGAGAGCGCCAAGATCCTGCGGCTGGGTGACAAGGTCATGCAAATCAAGAATGACTATGACATCACCTTTGAGCGTCAGGGCGCGGAGGCCGGTGTCGGTGCCTACAATGGTGACATGGGTGTCATTACCGGCGTGGATGTGGACGCCCGCAGCGTTACGGTGCAGATGGATGACCGCAAATATACCTACACCGCCGACCAGCTTAATGAACTGGAGCCGGCCTACGCTGTCACGGTACACAAGAGTCAGGGGTCGGAGTTTCCGGCTGTTGTGCTGCCGGCGGCTGATGTGCCGGCGAGGCTGTGCTACCGCAATCTTTTGTATACCGGCGTGACCCGCGCGCGCAGGCTCTGCGTGCTGACCGGCACAGCCCGTACCGAGCAGGCCATGGTGCAGAATGTGCGCCAGAACATGCGGTTCAGCGGTCTGCGCTACCTTTTAAAAGAAGCCGCGGCCCCGGCGGACAATGGCAATACCAACTTAGCTATGGAGAACGATCCATGAAACAATACGACATCGGAATTGATCTGGGCACGACCTCGATCATCATTGCGACCGAGGAGCAGGGTGTGGTGTTCCGCCAGCCGACCATCGGCGCGGTGGACACCCGCACCAACTCCATCATTGCAGTGGGGGACGCCGCCCTGAAGATGGTGGGCCGCGCGCCCGCCCATATCGACCTTGTGCGCCCGCTGCGTGACGGTATTATACAGGACCACCGCATGACAAATGAGCTGATCGTGCGGTTTGTCAACGAGGTCTGCCGCTCCCGCTTCTTCAAGCCGCGCATCGCCGTCTGCGTGCCGGCTGCCATCACCGGCATCGAGGCGGACGCCGTAGTGGAATCCGTCATGGCGGCAGGGGCCAAGCAGGTCTTTCTGGTAGATGAGCCGGTGGCCGCTGCGCTTGGTGCCGGTCTGCAGATCCGCCAGCCGCACGGCTGCATGGTTGTGGACATCGGCGGCGGCTCCACCGATATTGCCGTCATCAGCATGGGCGGCCGGGTCAAGGCGGCCAGCCTGCCGGTGGCGGGCAACGCCTTTGACAACTGCATCGCCCAGTATGTGCAGGAAAAATTCCAGATCGCCATCGGCCCGCTGACCGCCGAGCAGCTGAAAAAGCAGGTGGCCTGCTGCACCAAAAGCGAATTTGAGGGTGTTATGGAGGTGCGCGGTCATTCTTGGGAGACGAACCTGCCTGCCCGCCGCGTTGTCTACACCCGCGATCTCTATGAGCCTGTGCAGGAGCTGGCCGCCCGCATTGCCGCTGCCGCCCGCAATGTGCTGGAAAGCACCCCGCCCGAACTGGCAGCGGATGTATCCTCCACCGGCGTACTGCTGACCGGCGGCGGCTCTCTGCTGCGCGGGCTGGCAAGCTATATCGCAGGGGAACTGCACACCGATGTGGCCATTGCGCCCGACCCGCTCAACTGCGTGGCGCGCGGTACGGCCATCAGCCTGAGTGAGGGAAAATATCTCACCGCAGGCTTCCGCGATGCCACGCCCAAAAGCTGGAACAAGCGCCTGAACCACACCTATGACCCTTTCTCTGCGGAGTGAAGTGTGGTATAATAGAAAGAATCTAGAAATTGCAATAGACGCCAAGTGCCACGGAGGGGTCAAGACCCCTCCCTACAGGCCTGCCAGTAATGGGTGCTTTGTAGGGAGCGGTCTTGACCGCTCCGCGCAGCGCTACCTTTATAACAACGCTATCATCAACGAAAGGTCTCCATCATGCCCGACATCACCACCGAATATCTCGCCCTGCGCGATCAATATATCGAAGCCCGCTTTGCCCGGCTTAACACGGTGCAGCGGCAGGCTGTGTTTGCCACCGAAGGCCCGCTGCTGATTCTGGCAGGTGCAGGCTCCGGCAAGACCACCGTGCTGGTCAACCGCATCGCCAACATCATCCGCTTCGGCTCGGCCCACGGCAGCCGCGAGCTGCCCCGCCCTGTGACCGAGGCTGACCTCAACGATCTGCGCACTGCTGTGGCCAACGGCCGCGATCTCCCCCGGGAGACCGCCTATCTGGCCGTGCGCCCGGCCCGGCCGTGGAATGTGTTGGCCATCACCTTTACGAACAAGGCAGCAGGGGAACTGAAGGAGCGACTGCGCGCCATGCTGGGGGATACCCTCGGCGGCGATGTCAACGCCTCCACCTTCCACTCTGCCTGCGTGCGGATGCTGCGCCGCGATGCCGAACGCATCGGCTTTCCCAAAAGCTTTACGATCTATGATTCCGATGACCAGCAGCGTGTGATCAAGCAGATCTACAAGGATCTGATGATCGACGATAAGTTCCTGCCTGTCAAGTCGGCCATTGCGCAGATCTCCTCCTTCAAGGATAAGCTGATGTCTGCCGAGGAGGTCGCCGGTGAGCCGTTTGCCAACACCAAGGCGCAGCTTATCTCCAAAATTTACACAGCCTACGCAGGCCGCCTGAAGACGGCAGGCGCGATGGATTTTGACGATCTGATTTTCCACACTGTACGGCTGCTGCAAAACGATGCCGAGGCGCGGGAATACTACCAGAACCGCTTCCGCTATGTCGTTGTGGATGAGTATCAGGATACCAGTGTGGCTCAGTTCCATCTGGTGCGGCTGCTCGCAGGCGGCACCAACAATGTCTGCGTTGTCGGCGATGACGACCAGTCTATCTATAAATTCCGCGGCGCTACGATCGAAAATATCTTGAATTTTGAGAAGGTGTTCAGTGGCGCCAAAACGATCCGGCTTGAGCAGAACTATCGCTCCACCGCGAATATTCTGAACGCCGCCAACAGCGTCATCAAAAATAATATGGGCCGCAAGGGCAAGACCCTCTGGACCGAGAGCGGGGACGGCGAAAAGGTCCACCACTATACAGCCACGAACGAGCAGGACGAGGCCAGCCATATCGCCGATGTCATCGGCGAGCATCTGCGCGAGGGTGCGAGCCTGAAGGACCACGCCGTGCTCTACCGCATGAACGCTCAGTCCAACCCCATTGAAACCTATTTCGCCCGTGCGGGCATCCCGTACCGCATTGTGGGCGGCCAGCGCTTCTTTGACCGCAAGGAGGTCAAGGACATCAACAGCTATCTGGCCGTTATCGTCAACCCGCGCGATGATGTGCGGCTGCGCCGCATCATCAACGAGCCTGCGCGCAAAATAGGCATGACGACCATCGATAAGATCGGTGAGCTTGCCTCCGCTGCCGGTGTGCCGATGATGGAGATCATCGCCCATGTGCGGGACTACCCCGCACTGCAGCGCGCCTGTGCACCGCTGGAGCGGTTCTATGAGATGTACCGCGAGCTTTGTGATCTCTCAATCAGCGAGCCACTGGATGTGTTTGTCGGTGATGTTATCAAAAAGAGCGGCTATGAGGCCATGCTCAAGGCCATGAAGGAGGAGGGGGAGACCCGCCTCGAGAACCTGGGGCAGCTTGTCAGCTCGATCAAGACCTACGCAGACCAGAACGGTGAGGACGCGACCCTTGCCGGCTTCCTGGAGGAGGTCGCGCTGATCTCTGACCTCGACAGCTATGACAACGATGCCGACAGTGTGACGATGATGACGATCCACTCGGCCAAGGGTCTGGAATTTCCCTATGTTTTTGTCATCGGCATGGAGGACGGCATCTTCCCCGGTGATATGGCCAAATACAACGAGGAGGACATGGAGGAGGAGCGCCGCCTTTGCTATGTGGCCATCACCCGCGCCAAAAAGGAGCTGTATCTCTCGTCCTCCCGCACGCGGATGATCTTCGGCCAGACGCGCCGCAACCCGCCGTCCTCCTTCCTTGCGGAGATCGACCCTGCGCTGCTGGACGAAACGCAGAGCCCGGAGCTGTCGAGCTATGGCGGCGGCTTCGGTGCCGGATACGGCAGCTACAGCACGAATGTGCCGGGCGGCCGCAGCGGCTACTCCGGCGCGTCCCGCGGCTACCTGAACAGTGAGTACAACGCCCGTCCGCGCGGCGGCTTCGGCGGCGGCTACAGCAGCGGCTTTGCCAGCGGCGGGCATGAAAGTCCCAACAGCTATGGCGGCCGCCATACGGTGCAAAGTACAGGCTTCGGCTCCGGCTATGGCCGCAGCCGCGGGGCCGGCAGCGCAGTCCCGGCCGGGGCAGGCACCTCCACACTGGCGGGCGCACCGTCCGCTGCAGCCCCCAAAAAGAAGGAAGCCGTCAGCTATGCGCCCGGCGATGTTGTGGAGCACCGCGTATTCGGCCGCGGCACGGTATTGAACGCAACGCCCATCGCGGGGGATTGCATCGTTGAAATTCAGTTCGACCGCGTAGGCGTCAAAAAAACAATGGCCAACTATGCGCCGCTGAAAAAGGTGGAGGAATGATATGTTAGTTCAGCTCATTGCCCATACAAATGACCCCGAGAAAACGATTGCCGCGGCGGCGAAGCTTTGCTACTCGGACGCACATATTGAAACGCTGCTTGACGGTCTGACACCTGAAAAGACGGCGGCCTTCCTGCAAAAGCTGACGGATCTCGGCCATGCCAGCCCGATCGAGCATGCAAGCTTCACCTTTGGCATCGAGGGCGTGTCCCGCACCTTTTTGGCACAGGTAACGCGCCACCGCATCGGCAGCTTCAGCGTCCAGAGTCAGCGCTATGTCCGGCTGGACGATTTCCGCTATGTCATTCCACCGGAGATCGAGGCTATCCCTGAGGCCAAGGCGCAGTTCATCGCCTCGATGAAAGAGGACGCCGAAAAGTATCTTGCGCTCGTCCGTACATTGGAGGATGCCCACACGGCACGCTTTATGGCCGAGGGTCTTACGGAAAAGGCCGCCCGCGCCAAGGCCTCCAAGCAGGCCAATGAGGATGCGCGCTTTGTGCTGCCTAATGCCTGTGAGACCAAGATGGTCATGACGATGAACTGCCGCAGCCTGCAGAATTTCTTCAATCTGCGCTGCTGCAACCGCGCCCAGTGGGAGATACGCGCTGTGGCCGATGAGATGCTGCGCCTTGTGCTGCCGCTGGCACCGCATGTCTTTGCGGCGGCAGGCCCGCGCTGCCTGACCGGCCCCTGCCCGGAGGGCCGCATGTGCTGCGGCAAGCAGGCCGAGGTGCGCGAAAAATACGCGAAGCTCAAAGAGGAGGCAGTGTAAATGGGGCAGCTTATCATTTTTGAGGGGCTGGACGGCTCCGGCAAGGGAACCCAGACAAAATTGACGGCGCAGCGCCTGCAGCAGCAGGGGTACGACCTGCGGCAGATCACCTTTCCGGACTATGAAAGCGAGTCCTCGGCACTGGTCAGGATGTACCTTTCGGGTGCCTTCGGCGATAAGCCTGATGATGTGAACGCCTACGCGGCCTCCAGCTTTTATGCTGTGGACCGCTATGCCAGCTACAAGACCGGCTGGGGCGAGTTTTACCGGGAGGGCGGTTTGGTCCTCTCCGACCGCTATACGACCTCCAATGCGGTGCATCAATGCTCCAAGCTGCCGCCGATGCACTGGGACGGCTTTCTGAATTGGCTGTTCGACTTTGAGTATAAGAAGTTTGGCATCCCCGCGCCGGACGCCGTGGTCTATCTGGCCGTTGATCCCGAGGTCTCCCAGCGGCTGATCACCGAGCGTTACCACGGCGATGAAAGCAAGCGTGATATTCAGGAGCGGGATGCCGAGTATCTGGCCCGCAGCCGCGCCGCCGCCGAGTATTGCGCCCGCACCCTCGGCTGGCACCGCATCGAGTGTACCGCCACCAGTAACGGAGCAAAGACGATGCGGCCGGTGGAGGAGATCAACGATGAAATCCTTGCACAGCTGAAGACGATCCTGTAAAATGGGACCAGCATTCCGCTGATATAAAAGAACCACTGTGCAGAAGTAAAATTTGACAAAAGAGGTGAGGCCCATGCTGCGCAAGGCAACCGAAGAAGATCTGTCCGCGCTGGTGGCGCTGCGCTGCAAAGCGGCCGGCACCAACCGCGCCGATGCCGCAGGCTGGCTGCAGAATGTGGCAGGGCTTGAAAATATTCTGGTACTGGAAAAAAACGGCCAGCCCCCCGCAGCAATGCTGGCCGCCGTACCGGTCGAGTACGGCCAGCATCACGGCATCTGGCTTTGCGGGGCGGCGGGGGCACAGGGCGTGCCGCTGGACCGCCTGCTGCCCAAATTGATTGAAAGCTGTCTGCGTGCCTATGGGGCCAGCGGGTTTGACTTTGCCGTCATGACCTCCGATGGCACCCAGAATGCGGAAACGCTCAAGGCACTCGGCTTTGCCGGTCAGCTGCCCCTGCGGCTGCTGCAGACGCCCATCCGCCGCGATCTGCTCGCGCAGGCGGTGTTTGACAGCCTGACTGTACACAAGCTGGTCGAGATGCGCCATATCTACCAGCCCGGCTGCATCTGCCTGCCGGAGCAGGCGATGAATGAGATCATGACCCAGCTTTACCGCCGCGGGCTGACTGTGGTGTCCAACCGCCGCGGATACGGGTTATACTATACCAAGGGCGATACGCTGCAATTTCTGGAATTGCAGGCCGATAACGACCACTGCGCCGACCTGCTGCTGCAGGCTGCGCGGGAAAAAACCGGTGCGCAGAATGCCCGCATCCTGCTTGCGGAGAACCAGACCCTGTATCTGGGGGCCGGACGCCGCTGCGGCTACGGCATGATCGCCTTTTTGGGCAGACCATTCCCGACAACAGATGCGTATTTCAGGATGCTGTTGTGACCGCTGAATCAAAAACCATCAACAGGAAACACAAAGTTAGGAGTATCCCATGAGGATCAATCGTTCAAATCCGGAACCGTCCGGGGCCCAGCAGCCCGCCGTACAGCCGCAGACTGCTGCCCCGCAGCAGCCGGCCCCCCGCCGCGAGGAGCCGCGTCAGGAGCCGCCGAAGCCAAAAAAAGAAAAGCCTAAAAAACGCCCCGAGCCCGAGGAATACGAGGCGTATGAGGAGGACGAGGAGGAAAAGCCCCGCCGCCGTTTTCCGGTCGGCTGCCTGATCGTGCTTGTGATTTTGGCTCTGGTCGGCTTTGGCGGATATAAGGTGTCCCAGTTCTACGCCGAGCTGGACGGTCAGGGAACGCTGGGCGAGGTACAGACTATCACCGTGCCGGAGGGCTCCTCCGTGTCCAGCATTGCCACGCAGCTCAAGGATTCCGGCGTTATCCAGTATGACTGGCTGTTCAAGCAGTATGTCAAGTACAGCGGCAAGGCCGGGGAGATCCAGTACGGCAGCTTTGAGGTCCAGTCCGGCATGGCCTACAACGAGATCATCAAGGCCCTGTCCGTTGTGACCCGCCGTCCCACCGTCAATGTGACGATCCCCGAGGGCACGACCGCTGTGGGCGTGGCCCAGATCTTTGTCGATGCCGGCCTTGTGGAGGATGTGGACACCTTCCTGTCCTGCGCCAACGGCACCGATGGCTCGGACTGGAGCCAGTATGATTTCTGGAACGCTATCCCGGACAATGGCCGCCTGATGAAGTGCGAGGGGTACCTGTTCCCTGACACCTACAACCTCTATGCCGATGAGAGCGTCTATTACTATGTGAACCAGCTCTACGGTGAGTTTGACGCCAAGACGGCAGATCTGGCCGATACCATCGCCGCCAAGGGCACCAGCCTTGACGATGTTGTGAAGCTGGCCAGCTTCATTCAGGAGGAGGCCGGCCTTGCCAGCGAGGATCCCAAGGTCAGCGCCTGCTTCCACAACCGTCTTGAATCGTCTGACCCGCAGTGGGCGGAGCACAAGCTGGAATCCAACGCTTCGAGCTATATTATGCAGGACCGTGAGAACAACTATCTCTGGAATTCCCCGACTGCCGAGTATTTCGGCTGGCCGGAGCAGGGAGCTATCCCGGAGGATGTGCTGGCTCTCTATGACACCTACGCCATCAGCGGCCTGCCCGCAGGCCCCATTTCCTGCCCGGGCTATGCCGCCATCGAGGCAGCGCTGAACCCCGACCAGCAGTATCTGGACGAGGGATACTACTTCTTCGTCACGGGCCACCCTGACACCGATGTGGCCGGGCAGTATTTCTACGCCAAGACTGCGGACGAGCATTACCAGAACTGCGTCAAGGCAGGCTGGGCCTCGTAAGGCCCGCAGCTGCCTTTCACGACAGGGCCGGGCATACCCGGCCCTTACGGGTGAATCATGTAAAAACGGAGGAATCATCAATGCTGCAGCAACCGGAACTGCTGGCCCCTGCGGGCAGCCTGGAGACCCTGAAATATGCTGTGATGTACGGCGCTGACGCCGTTTACTGCGCCCTGCCGGAATTCGGTATGCGCGCGGCCCCTGTAAACCTGACGGTGGGGGAGCTGCGCGAGGGCTGCATCTTTGCCCATGCCCGCGGCAAAAAGGTCTATCTGACCCTTAACACCCTGCCGACCAATGAGGAACTGTCCAAGCTGCCGCAGTATATACAGGATGCCGCAGAGGCCGGTGTGGATGCCTTTATCATCGCCGATCTGGGTGTGCTGGCGCTGGCAAAAAAATACGCCCCGCAGGTGGAGCGCCATGTCTCGACCCAGGCGGGCATTACGAACTATGAGGCGGCTAAGGTATGCTATGAGCTGGGTGCCAAGCGCGTTGTCCTTGCGCGGGAGCTGCCGCTTACCGAGATTGCCCAGATACGCGACAACTGCCCGCCTGATCTGGAACTGGAGGCCTTTGTCCACGGCGCTATGTGCATGAGTGTGTCGGGCCGCTGCCTTCTGTCCAGCTATATGGCCGGCCGCAGCGGCAACCGCGGCGAGTGCGCCCAGCCCTGCCGCTGGAAGTATAATCTGGTGGAGGAGCATCGCCCCGGCCAGTACATGGAGATCGGGGAGACACCCGACAACGGCAGCTATATCCTGAATGCCAATGATCTTTGCACCGCTCCGTTCATTGACCTGATCTGCAAGGCAGGTGTTGACTCACTGAAGATCGAGGGGCGTGCCAAGACCTTCTACTATGTGGCCTCCGTGGTCAGTGCCTACCGCCGCGCGCTGGACACCTTCCTTGCTGATCCGTACAATGATAACTTTGAACTGCCCGATGCGGTCATCGAGGAGCTGAACCGTACAAGCCACCGCCACTATTCGCCAGGCTTCTACTTTGGCAAGGAGCAGGCCCAGCAGACGCCCAGCCACACCTATGTGCGCGACTGGGATTTCATCGGTACGGTGGAAAGCTGGGAGAACGGCATTGCCCACTGCACCCAGCGCGGTAAGTTCACGGCAGGGGACAGCATCGAAATTCTGCAGCCTGACGGCAGCGTCATTCCGCTGGCACCCGCCTGGATCGAAAACGCCGACGGCGAGCGCGTGGACGCCACCCCGCATCCCATGATGCAGTACACCATCCCCTGTGAGGCTCCCCTGATGCCCTACAGCCTGATCCGTATGCAGAAAAAGGCGGAGTGAAGCCGAAATTATCTGCGAAAAAATAATTTAAAAATCTGCAAAAATCGCTTGACTTTTTGCAGAACATCCCTTATAATAGTTCCTGCGCTGGTCGTGAGGCGGACACCTTGCAAGGCCGCGCAGGCTGGGTATGGCCCGGTAGTTCAGTTGGTTAGAACGCTAGCCTGTCACGCTAGAG
>OGZG01001203.1_pt1 | contig 19907 bp, 19 predicted proteins | sample 1576781 | NCBI WGS metagenome assembly OGZG01 (sample SAMEA3541502, study PRJEB24748) | human gut metagenome | biome: human gut; feature: human-associated habitat; material: faeces | place: China | collected 2012 | reverse complement strand
GCTTGCTTGCTTGCTTGCTTGCTTGCTTGCTTGCTTGCTTGCTTGCTTGCTTGCTAACAGATTGTCACTCATTTTAAATCTCCTGTCAAAGACTTTGTGTCCATTCCGAGCCGCCATTATTAAGCCATGTTACAAAGTCAAACTGGTCATAATATCTTTTAATCCACCACTGATGCACATAGTCCATGACGCTTTTCAAATAATCGTCTTTTTCGCTTCCTGAAATATAATATGTAGATTTATATTGTGGATATCTGATATGTGTAAAGCAGACTTTATTATCATATGGAAGCTCATCAAACGCTTTAATGTCTTCTTCCGTGCAATAGTTACGATCATTCATTACAAAAAACAAATTATCCTTATTTACTCGTTCTCTCCGACGAATCCATTCATCTCGGCATTGTTCAACACTCAAATAATGAACAAGAAACATCTTCAAGTCTCCGAGAGATGCCATGAGATACTCTGACCCCTCCCCAGAATAATTACCGGTATATAGCTCTGGCTGAAGTGTTAAATAATAATCAAGATTTTTGCAGAACTTAATATAATCATCAGCATTAAAATAAAAATTACGTGTTGGGGAGTTCATGCGAACTCTCAAGTCTTTTGCAACACATCCACCCGTACAATCGCTTGTAATAAGTGAAAAATTGGAATTCCGAAGGCTGTTTCTTTGTTTTTTATTATGAAAAACATCTCTAACGTAAAATCGAATCTTCTTATAAACACTCTTAATTGACACTTTTCCATTACCTCCCTAATCTTGATTTCACGTACTTCTGGGCTACTCTAATATTCTCTGATTTCAAAAAGAAAAGCGAACCGATATAAAACAGCACAACAACAATCCCTTCAACAAAGAAGGACGCAATCAAATTCGCGTGCAGAATTCTTTTTAAGCCAAATGCAACAGCTGTCGCTATTCCCGCAGAAAAAGCCCCTTTCCCTAATTCTCTGTAACTTTTCATCATTGAAAAATTCGGTAGATATCGCTTAACACCTACGAGCAGTAAAACAGTAACAAACGCCATAGATATGCTTGTAGCTAATGCAATACCCGCCACTCCCAATGGTTTTGACAATGTAATGCTCAATACTACATTCAAACAGATTGCCAGTAATCCATTAACCATTGGCCGTTTTGAATCCTGAAACGCATAATATACTTTAACTAGATTCGATCGAGCTGCTTGAAACAAGAACCCAAGTGCATAACCAATCACCACACCATATGTCATACCTATTTCTTTTAATCCAAAGCTTCCACGACCATAGAATATCTCTACAATTTGATCTCCTGCGATTACGCACATAATCATAATAGGAAACAAAATCAATGACAAAATTTCCAAGATTCGCTTTAAATTCAATTCCACCATATCAATTTCATTTTTTGCAATCCATGTGCTAAAATGAGAAAACAAAACCGTTGAAACCGATGTAACAATGACGCCTACAACCATGTCATTGATTGTTGCTCCATAATTTAAAATAGAAGCCCCACCCGCTCCTAAGCTCGTTGCAACCTGTCCATCAACAATCGTATTAACTTCATACATTGCATTGCCTAGAAGTAACGGAAATGCTACTGCAACCAACCGTTTAACATATCCGTTTGACTCTCTACTTCTCACAACTATTCTAAATCTGTCACGGGCATACCATGTAACTAAAATACACTGCGCAACTCCAGAAAGCAGGAATGCGTAGATCAGCACTTTCATGCCGTATTTTGGATAAAGGAGCACCGCTCCCAGAATTAAAAAAACGTTTTGGAAAAGGCCTTGACCTTTTCCTTGAACAAACTGTTTATCTGTTTCCAGCACAACATTGACTGTAAGGAAATAGCACCAAAGAATAAAGGAAACCGACATTGTCTGAATATAGTCAGCTAATATTGCCAGCTCATTTCCTTGATATGCAGGGGCAAGAATTTTAGCAATCACCGGTGAAAAAAAATAAAATATCACCGTCAATACAACTGCCACTGGCACAAAAAACTTTAAAACAGCATTTATAAGCCTGTTTGATGCCTCTCTCCCTTGTTGAAAGAGGACATTCGTGTGTATCGTCAACAGTGAAATTGATATTGCAGAGAAAATAATCGTGCTCAAATTCACCATCGTTCCAGTTGCAAGGAAAAAGGCATCAGTCTCCATTGTAGCCCCGCAACATGCCGCAAGGACTGATTGTTTAATTAGCCCCAAGAATTTCACAAACAAAGTTAATGCCGTTACTTGTATTGTCGAGAATAATATCTTTTTTTCTTTAGTCATTGCAATACTAACTATTCTCCTTTTTCATCAAAGTATCTGTGATTATTCAGCAACTGGTTCTTGCTCTGTTATATCTACACCAATCAAAAATAGTACCAACATAAAGAACCTTGTATTAAAAGCTGATAATGTCAGGAGCAAAACAGACATTCCTACAAAGGCAATTACTGTAAAAGGAAATTTTTCTCTTTTCTTTCTTATTGATTTAACAATATAACACCACAGTATTGAAAAGCCTAGAAATCCTTCATTAAAAAGAACATCTAGAAACGTATTGTGTGACACAAGTCCTTTTCCGGTATAATATTTAACCGATCCTGTTCCAAATCCAAAAATCATTTTTAGCGGGTTATTAAGCATTTCCTTTGCCAGTGTTAACCACATTGGGAATCTTCCCGTTCCGGTTGTATCTCCATTTGTCAACCTCTGTACTAGATATGCGGGCATATGATTTATAGCAATAATAATAGCTATTATGAAAAGTGCTACGATAAAAATCGCACGCCCTGGGTGTTCTTTTATTAACTTTCTCGATGTATATATTGTTGCAATTGCAACTACGCAAGCATTTGTTATCAGTCCCGACTTTGAAGCTGTTTGCATTATAAAATAAAAAGACAAAACAACTTGTGCTACAAGTGCCATCTTCCATACTTTTTTCACATTCTCTGAAAACAGATACTCAGTAGCAAAACACAGCGGGATTACAAACCATCCCGACAGATAATTGGGATCTGCACCTGATGTCGCTGATTTCAGCCAGAAGCGATTATCCATATAGCTGCCATTTGTAAAGCATAGGAAAAGTAAGATCCAATTTTGTATAAGAAACGCTATCTTAATTTTTTTGTATTCATCCTTGCTATATTGAAATTGCAACTGCAAAAATAGAAACAACAATTCAGCATAGATAACAACTAGCGATCCAAATGCGTTTTCATCCGCACTCCAATAACACGTCAAGAACATATATAACATTAATAATGGAATACACTTTGAATCATCAACATATAATTGACGTCTATTAATAACACAAAATCCGAGCAAGAGAATTCCAATTACATAGAAAATCTGTTCGGTTCTCAGTATGTTTTCTACGGGTGATACCATGATGAATACCATAGTCACCCAAAACGCAGTTTTATTAACATTCAGTTTACCCATAAATTCTCCTTTAATTATGGTATGGCATAATGTCTGAATGTCTAAATGTCTGCTTCATATTTGGCTTTATTGCCAGTAAAAATGATAGGGCCAAATATGCTGCCATTCCGGTCTGTATATCAACGCTATAACCGAATAGCCCCATATTGCCATGCTAAAAACAACTTTTACAATAAATGCAACCCTTTGATTTTCTATACGTCTCATGATGTTTGAAACATATGGAAGACCTACAAGTTGAAGATACATATTGAGTCGACTCATCCCAGCTGCTCTCAACGACATGACTGTAACAGCCAAGGATAATGCTATGCAATATGTGTAGAAGCTGTCTCCATAAGCAGTATTTTCTATATCAGCTGTCCCTTCATCCATGATGTAACTGCTATTATCACAGATTAATCTCAGAAGAAGTAACGCAAAGTACAGTAAAGACACTACGCCTACATTTACGGCATTACCGATCTCAGTGGTAACATATCCTGTTCCGAGACCTAAAATAGAAATCACACTGCTTACGACATTTGTGAGTGTTGCCACCAATGTTATGAGCATTAATAACCACGTTGTGTTCCGTGTATATTCTCTTTTCATCAAAAAAGGGAACATCAGTGCAACAACTGCAGTTTTGTGAAAAAGAGTTGCAAAAGCTATAAGCAAAGCATAGACAATATAGCGTTTTCGTCCATTTAAATCTTCCATTGCCATCAATGCCCAAAGAATAAATCCAACCGCCACAGACTGACGAATAGCAGACATATAGCTTTGATTTGAAAAGAAGTAAAATGTAATTACGCATATACCATAAGTAATTGCATGTCGCTCTATCCACTGTTCTAATGCCCCGTAGCAAAATACCGACGTGATAAATAGCAGGACATGAAATCCAACTAGTGTATCCTGAAAAATATGTGTCAAAAACACATTCAGTGCAACATAGCCGATTTCCATTCGGGTTTCGCCCGCAAAACCACTGTATGCGATTTTCTGGTATGTTCGGTAATATGCAGCCGTATCATTCGTGATATCCATGCCTCGAAATGCGGCCATAAACCCCAACACTAAAAATATCACGCGCAGTATGATTCTATTCAATTCTAATTTTCTATTACCTATGTATACAATTGTGCGATAGATTCCGTTTTGGTAATCCATTGCAACTGATGTCCATAGGAAAAGTACCAGGGCAGCGTAGCCCCCCCAGTATATTCGGACTTACTTTCATACAGTATCTCCTACATCAAATTTTAATTCAACGAACAGACACTCAAATATGCTTTATTGTAGTTTTGAGCGGTTAATTCTATATTAAATTTCTTCGCCATTTTCAAACTTGCATTTTGCATATTGACCCACTCGTTTTTGTGCTCAATAAAATCCACGAGTGCCGCATAGCATGATTGCGAATCAGTTGCTCTTATAAGATATCCCCATTCACACTTACGATAAAGCTCGTTTTCGAGCGTCCTCTCCCCAACAGCCTCCCGAAAACTTGGTATATCTGACAACATCATTGGGCGGCCAAGAGAGAATGCCTCCATCATATAAATAGAAAGCCCTTCCCATAACGATGGCATACACACCATATCCGCTCCAGCTGTATAGCTCAAGACATTTTTTCGATCCATCGTGCCAAGAAAATCAATGCAGCTCGATGTAGACCTTTGTTTTAATGTTTGTTCATCCTCGCCTTTTCCAATAATTAGATATTTAGCGTCTGTGCAATACAATCTATTGAACGCATCAATAATTACCGGATAGTTCTTTTGCTCGGTCAATCTTCCAACAGATAGAAAAGTCGTGCCAGTGTGTTTTTTGGGTACTACCTTTCTAATTTCCACGCTATTGATTCCATTCTGTATCACACACATTTTCTTTTGTGGCACATGAAATCTCTCTTTCATTTCCGTTCCTGCCGACTCAGAACACGGAATATACAAGGAAATGCGATGCTTCATCAAATTATATTCCAGTGCATAGTGACTGTACTGTGAATGATACGTCTCTACACACTTCACATTTTGCATTCCAACTGTCGCAATTCCACCAAGCAGAACACTAAGTTTTAGATGAAGATTACATATAGTCGGACTTCCGTCTGTTAATTGCTTGATTGTTTTTCTTAGACGACCAATATAATGAAAAATAGCGTCTTTTTTATTTTTTGCCCCCAAACATATAACTTGAACTCCGTGATCTCGGAGCTTTACTACTTCAGCATTGTCTTTATCTTGAGAATCAAGTATCCCTATTAGAGACACATCGCATCCCTGTTCCTTAAGTGCATAGCAAAGATCGTAAACAAAGCTATTCACACCTCCAGATACTCCAAGGTTATCCATAATATGAATAATCTTCATCCAATTTTCACCTGCCTCACTCCACCGCTATTTTAATCCACCCATCCGGAATCATATATAGATTGCCATACCGCTTCGCCGGGCAGATGTGCATTGCATCTTCATGCTCGTTGAGCCACGATGCCCACCAACTGAAAGTGCTGTTTGCAGCAATAATGTGCTTACAATTTTTCATCAGCATCATTTCATCAATATCAGCATGCTTTGTGTGCAAGCTCACAAAACGGAAGTTTTCTTTTTCTCCAAAGTTCTTCTTAACCCAGTCAATATCATCGGAGAACCAGAAAAGCACTGGGTTTTCCAGATGCTCTGTAACATATTTAAGCGCGTTGTGATAATATTGTTCTCCCAGTAAATAATGATTCGGATTAGGATCATTCTGCGCACTCAAAAAATCTCCCCGGCGCACGTGAACCGCAACCGCCTCACGACCTTGAATTTCAGCAAGAACCGATTCATATTCCGCTTCACTAGGATAATTGGGCGTAAACTGTTTAATCAAATCGGCTTTGTATTCCCTAAAATACTTTTCGCTCTGATAGTACCCATCCAGATAGATATTGGGAGCACTAATAGTAAAGAATTCCGGTACAATATCTGACCTTGTTTCCAGCAAATATTTTGTTTGCTTTCCACACGGAAGAGCCCGCACATTGGCTTTCCGGAGTGTCTTATTTAAGTACTTATTTTTATATGCTTTAACAAGTCCACTCTGATGTTCGACAACATCGCCAAATGTCACATTAAGATATCCCAACTTAAAACCACGGAGTGTCTGCTGCGGAAAAAAAGAGCTATCCAATTTCAACTTTTGATTCATCCTTTTTGCTAAAGCATACCCTGCAGCATACTGAAAAAGCTGATTTCCAAGTCCGCCCTTGATTCTAATAGTTACCACAACTTATCCCCCGTCACTTTCTTGCGCTTCTAATCAGCAACTTTAATTTATACGGCATCAGTGCCTTGAGCTGTCCCTTCACAACAGTCTTTCGATGGTTTTTCAGATACTCTTTCTGAATCTGCTGTCCACTCATCGACTCATATTCTCCGATTCGATTTTGTCGGCTATCCATCAATTTTGAAGGTGCGTTCAGCTGTTTGTTGCAGTGCGCCGCTTGTTCAACTGTCGTTTCCACCCTATCAAGGCTCTCTATTTCATCCAACAGCTGCATTGCGTGCTGGTTATTTACCAGCAACAGAGAGCAGCCGTTTTCAGTCTGTAGCGGAAGATTCAACGCCTCCACGCCCCAATAATCTCCCAGCGTAAAGTCACCCACCCTATTGGTATTTGCATACTTACAGGAGTAGCAGCTTTTTCTGTAGATATCTCCCGACAGGAAATAGGAGTAGTAATAATTATCAAAATCCCGATACGGGATTTTTTTCAGACAATCAGAGGAATCGACGACGACGACGACGCCGCCGCAACTCCATCCCGCATACTCCTTGGACCGAAACCGTAATGCCTTTATTTTGCCGTATCTTTCCCTGGCAAAATCCATGTACTTGTCAAAGTAAGCCTGAGAACCAACTCCATGACACACAATATCTACGGTATAAAGAGTCTCGTAGTCCTTCCCCAAGAAGTTCTTTAAGCCGTCAATCTGGCAAGGAGTCCCGGAGTATAGGACAAATTTCCCCTGCTTCAAATCTTGCTCAACCATCTGATAGGTAGTTCCGGTATCACTTTGCAGGTATTTAGAACTCCGCAGTCCCTCAAAGTCATCCTTGCCGGTTGTCCGGATATGCTTGACCTGCATATCATCCAGCATCGCTGCGCCATATACAATGCCACCTTGTGCAAAGATGGCATCGGCGATGGCAGTAAACGCGCCGCCGCTTGTGCTTTTTGCCAGCACTTCTGTGTCCTTATGAACTGCCGCATACACTTTCTGCTCGACAGGAACCTCGAGTGCCTTATCGGTAGGGCACACTTTTTCGCACAAACCACAATTTACACAGGCATCTTTATCAATTTGTGGATATCGAAATCCAAACTCTCTCTGTGTCCATGAAATGCACCGCTTCGGACAACGCTGAACGCACGCCCCGCAGCCTGTACATTTTTCATAATCAACCGTCAACATACTTTTTCCTCATCACCGGCAGCCAGCAAGTGCATCATCCAAGAACTTCATAGAAGCAGCACGGCGTTCCTGAATTGCGGCATTCACATTAGCAAAATCCACAGATTTGTCTGCAACGCTTTCCATTTCCGAAAAATCCAAAATTGTTCTGTCCAGCAGACCGTATTCCGACAAAAGGAATCGCAGCTTATTCTGATTGCCACGCAGTTTTACAACTGCCGGGGTGTTGCAAATGATAGACATCACGGAACCATGGAATGTATCTGTTACAACAAGGTTTGCATTTTTGATCCATCCCAGTAGCTCAAACGGTGACGCATCAATAGACTTGCACCATTTATGGTAGTAGCCCACTGATACAATCTTCAGATTGTGCTTTTCTGCGTATTTCTTGATATGGTTATATTCTGCTTCATCATTCAAGTTCTTATCATACGAGTAGATAAGAATGTAGTCCTTCATCGGTGGAGTAAAGGATTGCATCTCCTTTTCATATCCATAGAGAATAACCGGATCACATACAAGTGTTGCGTCAATTCCAGCAGTTTTTTTCACAGTATCCATCGAGTTTTGATCTCTCACAGAAACTGCATCCATCCGACGAAGTCCATCTGAAATCATCTTCTGCTGTCCTTGCTTAACGACCTCATCATACGTCGTAGGACCAAAACACCCTGCATAGCTGATGATGTGCTTTGCCTTCAAACCATTACCATACAGAAGTGGATTGACACCAATTTCAAGGCTAAAAACTTCATCACTTCCGATTACAGCCAAATCCCCTGTAAATTCCTCATACTTACCCATCATCGGAATATTGGCGTTCCTAAATTTCCCAAGCGTCCGTTTTTTGCTTACATTATAAAGAATATTTCCTATGCCTTTTTCCATCATGTACTTGGCATAGAAACCAATACTGCCTAGCCCAATTTTATACTTGTTAGCTTGCTGCTGAGAAATGTTCGAGTAACTACGCTCAAACTCAAGAAAACCACACTCATGTCCTTTTTCTTCCAGCACAGTTTTCAGCGCATTGGCCTGCAAAACCGCTCCATGATTATGAACACCATAATAAGTAAGGATTCCAATTTTCATGCAAAAACTCCTCTTTACTTCCTCAGCACTTTCTCAAACATAAACTTTCGCAGCCAATTCGGAGCCAACGATGATCCACTACGAATCACACAGCTCTTTATGTACTGTCCTTCTCCAATAAAGCCTTGCTGTTTCATAAATTTGAACAACTTGGCCTGCGTCTTGGCGTATTTCCAACCGGCTCTTCTTAAATACATATCCGAGCCAGCTCTCATATGGAGCAGCGGCTCTTGAATGTTGTAACCCTGATATCCTGCCATCAGCATCCGAAGCCAGAGGTAATAGTCCTCCAGTAAGTAGAAATCTTGATAGGAGCCAACGGCTTCGACTGCGGACTTCTTATACATCACACAGGGGTGATTAAACGGATTCCGCTTCTTTGCAAACTCTATAATTTCCGCATTCGTCTCCGGCGGCACACGCTTCGCATCAACGGTATTCGGATCAGTTGTAAACTCCTCCACGATGCCAGAGCAAATGCTCACTTCGGGATGTGTGTTGAACACAGCAATCTGTTTTTCACAGCGATTGGGATACGCAATGTCATCACTGTCCATTCGGGCGACCAACTCATTTTGGCAATGCTTGATGCCTTCATTGAGTGCGTTGCCAAGTCCACCGTTCTTCGCGAGGCGGACAACATTCAGAGATTCACCCATCTCCTGCTGCTTTCTAGCAATCACGCCATCTAGCTGTTCGTTCAGCGGTCCATCACATACCAGCACGAAATCATTTGTGGAGAGCGTCTGCGTTTGTATGCTCTCTATCGCCTGCTTCAGATACTCCGGCTTCTCTTTGTGATAAACCGACATAAGAACGGAGTATTCTCTGTATTCCACAACACTCATAGTCCCTCTCCGCATATCAAAGATTACAGCCCAGACTCATTCTCCAAGAGTCTGAGCCGTTTTCCTTATAACGCTCTACTAATCGTCCTCAGCAGTGTGAGCCACACTGCTACTATGTCTTTTAACATCGCAGTAGGTCTCCACTACGCTCTAAATTGCACCATTTTTGACGCTACGGTAGCTCCCGTCTTTAGTCCTGATGACACTATCACACGTTACGGTAGCCCCTACCTTTATTCCAGATTTCACTCATCCACGTTATGGTAGCTCCCTCGTTTATGCCAGATTACCCCACACGAATGAGCATCTCTGCGACCATGTGTTTATCATCATCTTGCTCACACCCGACTTGTTATCTTCAAGACCGGGATGAAATCGCAGATGAGGTTATCATTGTTCAGCCCAGATAACGCTATGTGAAAGTCACCACAGTGTCGGTAATATCATCACAGTGCCATCTGGCATAAACCCACGAGCTACGGTCGCATCCATAAAAGTGCTTTTTCGGGGCATAAATGTCTCAATTCACACTCGTTCTGCCCTCTCTCACGCCCACGCTTTCGGCATTTTACACTACTAGATGCAGTATTTCAGCCTCATGTAGGACAATTTGCCAACTTTTCAGCTTGACGCTACTGTAAGAGCTGCATTTGTGCCTGATTCCACTCTGGAGTTTCTTCCAATTTTTAGCAGTTCAAAATGTACAAAAGCGTCGATATTTAGTGGTTTTCTCCACTCATTGCAGTGGTTTGACCCTCGGAAATCCCCTCGGTGCTTTCAGGCATAAACAGGATCTTCACCGTAGCCAGCATGATCTTCAGGTCCTCGACCAGACTGGGATGGGCAATATACATCAGGTCCATTTGCAGCTTATCATACGGTGTAGTGTTATATTTTCCGTACACCTGTGCATAACCGGTGAGGCCAGCCTTCGCCTGCAGACGCAGCGCAAACTCCGGCATTTCTTCACAGTACTGTGCGGCAATCTCCGGGCGCTCCGGGCGGGGACCAACGATGGACAGGTCACCCTTGAGGATATTCAGCAGCTGGGGCAGCTCATCCAGGCGGCAGGCACGGATGATATGACCGACCTTGGTGATACGGTCATCCTTGTCACCGGTGGAAAGGCGAGCCACACCGTCCTTTTCTGCATCCACACGCATGGAGCGGAACTTCAGGATCTCGAAGGGCTTACCATCCTTGGTCAGACGCACCTGCTTATAGAATGCAGGGCCGCCATCCGACTTCACCGCAATCGCCGTGATCAGGAAAATCGGGCTAAGAATGATCAGGGCCACCAGGGACAGCACAATGTCCATTGCACGCTTGACAAAGAGGAACTCCGGCTTTGCCATGTATCGACCGACTCGCAGCACCGGAAGGTGAAGCATGTGCATCGGCCAGGCACCACTCATCAGAACATCGCCCACACGAGGAATGATGAACGTATTGATGTCGTTCATCACACAATACTTCAGGATGATGTTACGTTCATGGCTGTGGACGCCGCTGAGGAATACGGTCTTCATACCATCCAAAACACTCAGATCTTCCAGGCACTCCTCTACGCTCAGAACTTTTTTCACCTCGTACTTGCTGTCCAGACCGTAGTCCTGGATCAGCTTTTCCATACCACGGCGCACATCATAGACCACGGTGGTAGGCTGCGGAGGGAATGCTTTGTAATACCAGCGATGTGCAACCGCAGACCAGATGCCAGCCATCACAAACTGCCCTGCAATGGCAGCGATTCCCGGCAGAAGATTGCACAGCTTCGTGGCCATCAGGCAGATCACAATGTAAAAGATCCCGTCCGTCGCCATCGCCGCCAGGACCTGACCGTACATCAGCTCGGAAACTCGCTGCATGGACATCCAGAATGCGTCATAGGTCTTGCCCAGCAGAATAAACAGCACCGCATATAGGCCCAAAATAACTGCATGGCCCTGCCAAGTTCCATCCAGCGGTGTTTTTGCCGCATAGTACCAGACCCAGCAAGCCGCAAACGGAAGTGTGATCATCACCACATCCAATACCTTTACGAGTCTCAACATTACATCGTGCCGAATTTTTGTCATAATTCCCTAACTACTCCTTTGTTCTCGATTCAACGCTTCCGGCTCTTTTTACAGCCATTTTGAGGACCATGAAGTCGCTTGCCCCGACATTTTCGTCGTTATCCACTTCCAGGCAAATAAAAACCCTGGGCGACAGATTCGTCCAGGGTCATTTCAAATGCGATGCGGCCACACTGTTTCAGCAAGTTTCATCTTCCTGTGTCATTCAGAGGTCTGGTGGGGCAGCTTTCCTGTGCTGCTCAGTCCGCAAGCCAGCCCTCCCAAATCAAAATCAGGAAGTTACTGCACCATCGCTTTCTATCAGGCGGTTTCTTGCTGGTTATGTACAATCGCAGAGACCGTCGGGTTATCCCCAGCCGCAACTCCAGGGGCACCTTTCATCCCCGTGGGAAAAGATGCCATGACTCCTTGGATCTTTTTCTCATCACAACCACTATTCTACCATAAATCCCATTATGTTACAAGATTTTGCGGCAGGTTTGTGGTTCAGACGCCTCCAAAAAAGGGTCCGTAAAATCAGTTTTTTTCCATATTGTATCCAAGATTCTCCGACATCGTCTTTCCACCTGCAAAAAATCAGTCTCTTCCCTCCTCGCTGTAAAGGACACCTGTCTATTTTTGACCTATGCTGGGGAGATTTTACTACTCCCCCTTCCTACTATATTGGACACCTATTTGAGATTTTTAACCACCCCCGGGGTCCGTAGAGGGAAAAACGCCTTTTCTCCACCCCATATAGGAGTTATTGCTCTCTCCTCCGCCGGGAGCCGGGTAGCGATCACAGGGGGCACCCTATTCCATGGACAGGGAAACAGGCAATCAAGGCACCACCACCCCAGAGCCCCACAATATTTTACATAGCCCATCTTATAAGTACCAGCAATTGGACACATATTCCGTTATCCTATTGTCAGACCCCCAGATTTCATGGCAGGCCGGAGGTCCTGTTTCACAAAGTAAAGAAAGCCAGCGGTGGCGTTCCACACTATCGTAAGGCGAAGGACCCTGTGCATTCCAACGTCAGACCAGGCCCTCTGCCCAGTAGGAATTCCCAGGAGAAAAGCTGCATCAAAAGCAGATAGTGCACCACCAATGTCCCACCCTATGCAGTAGGAAAAGACCACCCGGAGCGATGCAAAAAGCATCGAACACACGCAGTAAAACGTAGGAGGAAACACTATGAGCCGCAAATGCGACCACGATTGGTTTGACCATTATATGCACACCCACTTTGGACCACAGTTGACATTCTTGACATTTATCATGGGTGTCCTGTTTGATATGGAGTCAGGTAGTCGTGGAGTGCGACCCCCTTTGACAGCCCAAAATTCAGCCATCAAACGGTGTCCACAGTGTAGGCAGCCTTGTATTATATGGCAGCACGTCACATTCTGCTTGAGGTATACTTTTTAATGGTATCAAACCCAGACAGAATCGCACCGGGCAGACGCTTACCAGAGTCCACGCAATCCACACTGCACCATTATTTCATCAGATTACACGCAGACACAAACACTTATTTACTAATCATCGACAAATTCCTATTGATCAGATACCAAGCCACGGTTAAACAATCCACTTTATTTTTTGCTGATGGTTCTTGACCTGCATGCAGGCAAACGTCTCTCATCGTTTTCAACGATTCTTTCCGTTTTGTTTCGAGTAAAAGAGCATCACGAGCCATAAAGCATCGCTCACGCTCTGCTTCATTATTCGTAATACTCTTTTAGCTCAAAACATTATTTATACTTGTCGAAAATTTTCACTTTTTATATTATACAATGTGAAAAAAATCGACAGAATCATGGTTACAATCGATACAGTGTCCAGAATGTTGCCTTTTGTTTTGCATTGATCCTTTTCTCATCCGATCTTGCTTCTACACCATAGTATATCAAATATCGATTGACAATTTTCAAAGAAGGCTCAGATTTATCTTTATGCCGATCATTGGGGTTGGTAATACAGCCGCGTTCAACAAGCTCCTTTCGCATGATCTCGCCCAGAATAGGTTTTCCAAGGTTCTCTTCAATATAGTCCTCCAGCTCTTTGAACCGTAGCGGTTCGATTTTGCTCAAAAGCGCATCACTTTCTGTAACAGCATACAGCATCCCCCATTGATAGCCTTTTTCCATCATCAGTTTGAGCGCATCCATCTGAACGAGGTATTGATGTTCTGCGCGGCGTCTCCACTCCCAGCCATTACCATATTCATCGCGGTTAACCGTCTGGCTGTATTTATCCAGCATCTTCACAATACCCGGCTTATGCAGGTACTCTTGCCACACCTCCGGATCAGACTTTCCATCTTTCCATTTCTTTGCTGGCTCTAGCTGTCTTTTTCTGATATGCTCACGTTCCTGCTTGATTCGGTCGGAGCTATAGCCTTTAAAGTACACTGCGCAGGTGTCCTGTTTGCTTACCGGCCGCTTTCGTCCCAAGATCTGTGCATTTACGATCGGGTCCCACAGCCTGCTGATGATACAGATCAATTCCGGATCTTTGATGTTGACACCATTGTAAAACACGGTCGTCACAATTGTGATCCTCTTGCGCAGTTTCCCGTCCTGCAGCACCTCTTCCAGCCCATCAAACTCTCTTGCTTCTGGGCGATAGGGCGAGCAGGCCGTGGCGATCTCCCCTGTAAACTCGTCTTCTAATTCTTTCACTAGTTTTCTTATCCTGCTCATCCGATCGACGAATACCAGAACCTTCCCCCTCCTTGCTTCCTGTCGGATTATTTTGATTTCCTCAGCATCTGTCCAGTAAAAGACCGCACGCTCTACATAGCTGTAGTCCGACGGGATATGGTAGTAGTTCTCCGGCAGGGCCTCATTTGTCTCATCCCGCCAACGGTGAAAGAACGGATGTGCGGTTGCACTCATAAAGATCACCGGGCGATACTTTGTCAGTTCGTTCAGTGTCACATAGGAGAGATCGATGTATTTATTGATAGCTGCATCCGTTAACAGATAATGGTATTCGTCTGCCACTATATAGTTAAATCTTCTGAAGTAGTTCATTACTCCCTTCGGGTTGCCCCTGCAGAACGACTCCATCCACTGATAGGTCTCTACCCGGATCGTATCTTTATATTTATTCGTTACTCTGGTTTCGTAAACGAACTGCCGAAGGTCATGATTCCAACACCCAACCTTCTCTTCCGCCCTTCCAAGCCGCTCCACTTCCTGTTGGATCTCATTTTGCAGGGGGACACGATTGCAAAGATATATAATTTTCCTGTGCTTTTGATATGCCCATGGCAGCAGAACATTCAGGATAAAGTAGGTCTTACCTGAGTTCACGCCTGCATCAAAGACGATTCTGGTACCGTCACGCCAATTTTTATAGTCCTCCTTCACCAGCTCCGTGATGCGTGTCCGCTTCGGCTCGCTGACCACCTCTGGGATCACTGTCGGTTCCGCCGGGAGCAGCAAAGCGCCCTCTCCCTGTGGAACAAACGTCTTCTCCGCTGCAGTCACCTCCACCTCTGGTGCTTCCTCTGCCTCCTGTCTGGTACAGCACCCTCCCTGCAGCTCGGCGGGCTCTGGCGTCTGGGGGCTGGATGTCCCATCTGCCTCTGCTTCCGGCTCTGCTGCCTGTCTGGTGGGCTTCGGCTCTGCGTTCAACCGTTCCAGCTCAGCAATCGCTGCATGGGTGCTTTCCGTCCATTCCCGCCGCTCTTCCTCGGTCAATGGGTTCTCCTTGCAGTTGCGTAGATATTCCTCATATTTGCAGGTTCCGTTCTGTTCATCCAAAGTCTTCAAGAAGAAGCCGTCAAAGGGCATTTTTGTTTTCATATATTGATGTATTTCCTCTATAATAATAAGGCGCACAGCCCAGCCATCCTGCCAGACCATGCGCCGGTTTATCAGCACCTGCCAGAAAAAAGCTCTGGTCAAACGCTTCGTTCTGTGCTATTATAGGGGCGGGAACGCACACACACAGATATTCCCGTCTCTACAGCCGCTTTGCCTGTTGCCGCAGGTAAGGCGGTTTTTGTTTTACTGTTGTGCATGGGACCTTGCCTCGAGTGCTGCCGCCGCTTCTGCAAACGTCTGCATGGCGCTGCTGTAGCCGATTTGGAACGAGTGCTCGGCAACGGATGCGACCAGCCTTTCTAGAATTTCAGATAGGATCTCATTCTGCACTTCGCTCAGATACGGTCGAATAAGTGCCGCCGCCTGACGACTGCTTGCATCTACGGCATCCTTTAACTTCTCCTGACTCTGCTTGATCTCGTCAGCGGTCTGAAATACATCCTTTAAAAAGCTCATTTTAATCTCCTTTTTTATGTAGCACCTTCCGGGGTGTTATTGACCTTCTGCGCCTTGAGCCATTCCATCAGCCCTTCGCAGACGATTCGATAGCTGTTGCCCACCTTTATCACAGGTTTTTACCGATAAACGCCTTGCATGAGTCAGGCACTTTTGTTTACGATGGCACATTACCAGCACATGGCTCATCAAAGTCGTAATTCGAGACCCTCTGGTACACCTCCTCGACAGTCTCATCCGTCACGCATGTGATCAGCAGCTCCGACTCTCCCACCTCATTCAGGGTAGGCTTGATCCGAAGCGTTGTGCCGTCATCCAGATAGATCAGCACCCCTTTACACATGGGCGCATGGTAAAAGCAGGGCAGGATGCACATCTCCGTGTTGGCCGTTTTTCCAGCCAGCATGATGTTGAGCACCGTCTCTGCGGACTGCTCCTCTTCACGGCTCTCGGGCAGAAAATTTCCATCATTAAAGTAAAGTTCCAGCATATAGTCCCTCCTATTATGCACAATTGTTTCCGTTCTTCAGAGCCAGGTCCAAAGCCTTTTCTGTAGGACTGATAGACTCCAGCAGCTCTTGGACCTCACTCTTCAGCCGCCGGAGTTCGCCGCACAGCTGCTCCCATTCCGTCAGCTCACCGCTTGCGACCCCCTCTCGGAGCCCACGCCGCACAGCTTCCGCCAACGCCTCCTCCAGTCTGGTGTGGTAGGTACAGACATCGTACTCCAGCTTGCCGTCACCTTTCACATGAGCTTTTTTCAGCACATAGCACACACTGCTTGCGTCCAGATAGTAGTTATCAAAGATCTTTAGCATAAAATGCCTCCCTTATTTTTTACCATTGTTTTTTCAGGCGATACACGGCCCAGGCTCTACGAGCTATCCATCCTGTGCTCCCTCCTCGATTTGTTGTATTTTAAGACGGACCAGTCAACTGCCCCCCAGTGACCCGGGAATCAGTCCAACCAATCACCTATCAGGGCTATGGGATTTTAGCTGCAGCACATCCCGTGTAGTCCTTGCGGAGGCAACACCTCGCTACCTCGTCCTCGGGTACAGATTCAGCCCTCTCCCCATGATGGCATCTCCTTTCTTAAAAAGTTGGTCCGAAATGGACTCTTGCGAGATTCTCATATCGGTCATCCACGCAGCGTAAGTATACTCCCAATCAGTACCCATGTCAAGAACTTTTTCAAAAATAACTATCCGAATTGAGAATTTGTTAGTATCGACAATTCTCGTTTTTGGTTTTTATTCATTTTCTCTTTCTGTAAATATTGACATTTTAGAATTTCGTAGTATTATATATACATCTATTAGAAAGGAGTGTTTCGAAATGCGCGTCGGTCAGAACATCAAGACGATTGCAGAAGCCAAGAGGATTTCCATCAAAGAACTCAGCCGCATGGTCGGCATCCCCTATACCACCTTGTATAATATGGTGAATCGCAACACCGATCGGTTCGACCTCGGTCTGCTGGAGGACATTGCACACTCTCTTGACGTACCCATTGGAGCACTACTGGAATCGGGAGAGCTATCCTTAGCCGAGATTTTGGGCAGCCATTATTCTCCATCCAGCAACGGAGCCCTCTCCACGCACCGCCCACCCGAACACGAATCCGAAGATTCACAAGATACCGGCAATCATCTTCCTAACAACACTGAAACGGACAATTCTATTCCGTTTGATATAGGTGACAAAAGATACGATACTTTGTGCAATTTCGACCGGCTAAACGCTCTCGGGAAAGAAGTCACCATAAAACTTCTGCTTACCATAAGGGCCCATCAGTTTGATGGGGATCTGCGGCGTCAATTCATCTTCCTGCTGAAGCATTCCAATAATAAGGCCGTCTATCAGTTGAATCAGGCTCTTGCGAATCTTGTCTTTATAGACAGCTTCAACGATCAATACGCCACCCCCAGTTCCATCGAACTCCTCAAACTTTTAGACCAAGAAATCGACTGATCTTACACCTCCGTTACTCTCTCCGCAGAGCAATGGGGGTATTTTTATGCCCATCTATCAAAAAAGCAGCCCCACCACCCGGCGGAACTGCTCCTATTCACACGATCTTCTATTCTTTTACAAGTTCATCAAGGGGCTGGTCTGGGTGCCCCGGTCCACGATGTCCTTATCCTTAATGCCCAACAGATACCGCTGGGTGATCATGATATTGACGTGCCCCATCAGGCGAGAGACACTGTACAGGTCCAGGCCGTTCTTCAGCTGCATCTGAGCGAAGGTATGGCGGCAGGTGTGGGGGCTGACCCGTACCGAGGAGGAGACTCCCACTTCCTCTGCAGCGTGCTTCAGCATCCGAGCAACTGCTTCATCCGTGAGGGGCTTGCCTGTTTTGCTGAGGAAAAGGTTTCTGTGGCAGGTGGGGCATTCTTTCCGGTAGCCATCCCGGAGCGCACAGTATTTGATGAGCTGCTTGGACAATGCCGGAGATTTCGGTACCACACGCTCCTTGCCGCCCTTGCCATGCTTCACCAGAATGTAATCCGGTTTGATGTCCTCAGGCTCCATCAGGATCATCTCGTTACAGCGCATCCCTGTGTCAAACAGCAGCATGATGATGGTCTTGTTCCGCACCTCCAGAAAGTCCTTGCCGTCATAGAACTGGATCATCCGCTTCATTTCTGCTGCGGTAAAGGTATCAATGATGGTCCGGGGCTGCCGCAGTGGCTTCACCTTTTTGGCCGGGTTATCTCGCTCTTCCAAATAGCCCTCCTCCACCAGATAATTGAACCAAGTGCGCCAGACCTTCAGCAGATCGTTGATGTACCGGGGCGTGTTGCCTGCATCCTGCTTTTCCTTCATCAGGTCCCGAAGGTGGATCCACAGGTCTGGAGTAAAATACCACGTGGCAAATCAGACTGGAATAACTATATGACCGACTTCGATTCCTGTTTCGACATGCGTGACGGCAATATGGTGCTGCGAGGCATCATCAATCACAGCCAGCCCAATGATACAGCACCCTATCTGACCGGAGGAATCTACACCAAAGGAAAAAAAGCATTCAGCAACGGACGCCTCGAAATACGCGCCAAACTGAACGGTGCACGTGGTGAGTGGCCAGCCATCTGGATGCTCCCGATAGATGCTCCCTGGCCGATGGGTGGAGAAATCGATATCATGGAACGTCTGAATCACGATACAATCGCTTATCAGACTATACATACCAATTATACGCACAATCTGGGTATCAAAGACAATCCGTTATCACACTCCGTAGGTGCGATCAATCCCGACGACTACAATGTATATTCAGTAGAAATGTATCCGGACAGCATTGCATTCTATATCAATGACACACATACTTTCACCTATCCCCGCATCGAAACAGACAAAGAAGGGCAGTTTCCTTTCGACCAGCCTTTCTATCTACTGATCGACATGCAGTTGGGTGGCTCGTGGGTAGGGGCTGTAGACCCGAAAGAACTTCCGGTGGAGATGTATGTAGATTGGGTAAGATTCTATCAGAAAGAGAAATAGAACCTTTTTACCCTACAAGCGTTAAAGACAAATCAGATATCAGCTTATTAAATCACTTTATTAAATGAACTTACAATTTCCCCCATTTCTGCACGAAGGCGATAAAGTAGCCATCGTATCGCCTTCAAGCAAAATAGACAGTATATTCCTGAAAGGTGCCAAGACGCGTCTAAGCTCTTGGGGACTTACTCCTGTCATGGGAGATC
>OGZG01001194.1_pt1 | contig 19980 bp, 16 predicted proteins | sample 1576781 | NCBI WGS metagenome assembly OGZG01 (sample SAMEA3541502, study PRJEB24748) | human gut metagenome | biome: human gut; feature: human-associated habitat; material: faeces | place: China | collected 2012 | reverse complement strand
GTGAGAATTGTACACGGTACTCATCGTCTGTTTCCAATCCTGACGAAACTCGTTCTACCGCCGAGGAGCGGCGGGCCGCCAATCAGGTGTGGGCGGCGGCGGGAGCCTACGGCTTTGAGCCGCTTTTCCTGGCCCGCAACACCGACGGCACGATCGATTTTTATATGAACTGTGTCGTGGGGCTGGTGCACAAATACTATGGCGACGACCTGCTCCGCGATCTTTTTGCCACATGGGACGGCGATCTCCGGGAGAGCCAGCTGGACGATCTGACATGGCTCTACCTCGAAAGTGCGGTCTATCTGCTGGAGCTGCCCCGCCGCCCGGTCCTTTCCGAGCTGCGTCGGGCCCACGCGGACTATTTCTTCGGCATCCAGTACAAGCTTTCGCGGCAGGAGTGGATGGCAAAAAATCAGCTGGTCTACACCATGCTGGCTGACCGCTGGCGCACCGTACAGGGCAGGCATCCGCCTGTGATGACCCCCTACGAGAGCCGGCTGGCAGAGGCACTTTCTCCAGCCCAACCGCCCCAGCCCGGCCAGCTCAAGGGTGAGCTGATGGGCCTGTTTGCAAGGTTTGCCCTGTTTGACGGCAGGATCCGGCACAAAGTGGGGCTTCATCTGCATCTGGAGGGGCTGCTGGCCTCTCTTGCCACCAAAACGCTGCCCACCCAGATGATCAAGACCGACCGGCTGACCGTGGAGCACTCCGGTTCCGTGGAGGCGGGCGGCTCCGGCCCCACGGCAGACAAGCGGCTGGCCCACATCACCCTGCGGCAGAATGCCGCCGAGGACCGCGCCTACATTGAAAGCTGCTTTGGCCGTTCCCTCTACCCGCCCGAGCGTCTGCGCAAGGCCGAGCAGGCGCTCTGCACCGGGGCGCACCTCGGGTGCCGCCTCTGGTTTGCCTCCGGCGTGCCCAGCCCGGAACAGGCCCCCACACCGGAGGCAAAGCACCTGGCCGAGCAGGCTCAGCTGCAGGCCGACCGCAACCGCGCCTACTACGCCAAAAACCGGGCGCTTCACCGCAGCGTAGTGCTCCGGCTCACCGAGCAGATCCGCAACTGCATTCTGGTCCACCAGCAGCCCAATGCCCGGATCGCCCGCAGCGGCGCTCTGGACCCGGAGCGGGTCTGGCGCGCTCCCCTTCTGAACGACAGCCGGGTGTTCCGCTGTGCCGAGGAGGAGAATCAGCCCTCCTTCACCGTGGACCTGCTGCTGGACGCTTCGGCTTCCCGGCTCCACTGTCAGGAGGTCATTGCGGCGCAGGGCACGATCCTGGCCCAGAGCCTTGCCGCCTGCGGCATCCCGGTGCGGGTCAGCAGCTTCTGCAGCCTGCGGGGCTATACGGTTCTGCGGGTGCTCAAGGGCTTTGCGGACAAAAGCCTGCAGGGGATCGACCAGTATTTTGCATCGGGCTGGAACCGCGACGGCCTTGCCCTGCGGGCGGCAGGTGATCTGGTCAGCTTTGACCCCGGTCCCGCGCCCCGGCATCTGCTCATCCTGCTGACGGATGCTTCCCCCAACGACAGCCGCCGTGTGCCGCCCAGCCCGGAACAACCGCTGGGTTGTGATTACGGCGGCTCCTACGGCGTGGACGATGCCGCCGCTGAGGTACGCGACCTGCAGCGCAGGGGTCTGCGCGTCTCTGCCGTGTTCATGGGTGAGGACAGCTCCAGCCACGATGCAGAACGCATCTACGGCAAAAATCTCGCCCGCATCCGGGGCATGGATCAGCTGGCACGCGCCGCTGGGCGGCTCATCCAGAATGAGATTCGGGAGCTGGGCGATTGAATCCTGCCACCACAAAAGGCTTCTCCGACGGGAGAAGCCTTTTTCATTTACAACCAATCCGTTTGTCCGCATCCCCAAATTTCCAAAATATTTTGGTTTTTGTCAAACTTATAGTTGTATTTTGTTGTCGTCTATGCTATAATGCAGGCAGAGAACAACCGATGGATGGTTTCCGACACATCATCCAAAACCAGAGAGGAGACCCGCTATGGATGCCAGCCGCTATTTTGAAGAGATGCACCGTGCCATGTCCGCACAGAAAAACAATTCTTCCCTGCTCCTGACCGTCAAGGTACAGGACCTGGGCGGCGCTGATGCCTATCTGGAGCTGCGGCAGTCTCCCAATGGCCGCGCCCGGGTGTTTTACTCCACCATGGGCCGCCGCAACCTGAACTTCCAGCTGTTCCGCAAAGGCTGGCAGCTCTGCCATAACGCATCCGGCGAGATGACAGGGCAATTTCCCACCCGGGCCGAAAACCTGCTGGACAGCGCGGACTTTTCCGCCTGCATCCGGGACGATGCCCTAGATGCGGGCCGTACCGAGATCATTCTGCGGGAGCTGCGCCGCGCGGCAGGCACCTCCTGCTCCTGCCTGCCTCAATCTGCCCGGGAAGGTGCCATGATCACCGTGGAGAGCTTTGTGGGCCGGGGTGGCGAGTGGAACTACTGGTCCACCCGTGCCGCCGACTGCCTGCCCATTGCGGCAATCCTCTGCTGGCTGGGCGATTTTCTGGCCGGAACGGAGCGCCGCACCCTGCAATCCAGCCCTGAAGCCATGGCACTGGCCGCCCGTTGGCAGGCCGAACTCGCCTCCCCCTTTGCGCAGCCGGCTGACTGCGTCCAGCGTCCTGCCCGCACGGTTTCGCCTTCCGCGCCCCGCCGTGCCGCGCAGCAGGTGCAGAACCCCCGCTGGCAGAGCATCCTTGCCGTGCTTGCAACCGTATGAAAACAACAGGCGGTGCCGAAAATCTCCGGCACCGCCTGTTGTTTTCTGTTTTACTGTGCGGATGCGGCATCCACCACATGGCCCACCAGCACAGAGGTGGTCACTGTGCCCACACCGCCGGGCACCGGGGTAACAGCCTCCACGATGGGTTCTGCCTCATCAAAGCGGACATCGCCGCAGAGCTTGCCCTCTTCATTGACGTGGATGCCCACATCCACCACGACCTGACCTTCCCGCAGGCAATCGGCCCCGATGGCTCCCCGCCTGCCCATGGCGACCACCAGCACATCGGCCTGACGGCAGAGGGCGGGCAGGTCCCGGGTGCGGGAATTGCAGAGGGTCACGGTGGCGTTTTCCCGGTCCAGCATCATGGCAGCGGGCTTTCCCACCACCAGGCTGCGGCCCACGACCACGGCCCGTTTGCCGGACAGCGGCACGTTGTAGTATTTCAGGATCTCAAGGCAGGCCTGCGCCGTGCAGGGCGGATAACCGATGGGCATATTGGTGAACACACCGGCCATCGAGCCGTCCGTGATACCGTCCACGTCCTTTTCCGGGGCAAGCGCCTCCTGGACCCTGCGGTCATCGAACCGCTTTGGCAGGGGCCGGAAGATCAGGCACCCGTGAACCGACGCATCCCCATTGATCTGCCGGATCACATCCAGCAGTTCCTCCTGCGTAACATCTTCCGCCAGATGGAACTGCCGCACCTCCACGCCAACCTTACCGCACCGGGTGACGATCCCTTTTTCATAAGAAATGTCATCCTCCCGCGCGCCGACCCGCACCACAGCCAGCGTGGGCACGATACCCTTTTCCTTCAGCGCGGCACAGCGCGCGGCGTTTGCTTCGTTCATGGCGGCCACCACGGGCGCACCCTTCAAGATCTGAGCCATTTGCTTCTCCCCTCACTCATTTGATACAGTCTGATAGACCCTGTCAGCCTGCGGCACAAACTCGGCCAGCAGCTGTTCCGCTCTGGCCTCCAGCGCATCCGCATGGGCTTTGTCTGCCATCAGGCGGGTGTTGACCTTCACGTTCAGCCCCGCCGCCTGCATAGCCGCCTTGCAGAACAGCGCCGCGCATCCGGCATCGGAACGGGCCAGGACGCTGCCCTTTTCAGCGTACTCTGCGGCCAGCGCGATGCCCTCACCGCAGGCAGTCATCACCTCCAGCGGCACGGCGCAGGCTCTGTCCAGTGCCTTTTCCAGCACCGCGGCCTTGTGGGTCTGCTGTTCCGGGGTCTCTTTTGGCAGCTTGTAGGCCGCCGCCACGGGCAGAAAGGCCTCCGCGTCGGCCTGTACCAGCACTTCCAGCCGCTTGCGCAGGGCCTCGGCCCGGACATTCAGGGCAATGATGTCCGCTTCCACGGCAGCATATTTCTTTTTGCCCACGGTCAGGCTGCCCACCATGTTGCCCAGCGCCACACCGGCCGCGCCCACCAGCGCCGAAGCGCCGCCGCCGCCCGGAGCCGCCGCCTTGCTGGCCAGTTCCTCCAGAAAACCTTCACAGCTCAAATTCATCAGTTCCACGATATACTTTCCTCTCTGTTACAAATCCATCCAGCTGCCAGTCCTGTTCATCTGCAGCCGCTTCCGGCACCCGCTGGGCCTCAAAGGCCACGCCCAGCGCCACGGCGTTCCGGCACCTGGGCAGGTAGCGGTCATAGTAGCCCTTGCCCATGCCCACCCTGCGGCAGGCCGCATCAAAGGCAGTGCAGGGCACCAGCACCAGATCAAGCGCCTCCGGCCGGATGAGCGCCGCCCGCTCCAGAACCGGCGTACGGATGCCGTAAGCCCCCACCTCCCAGCCGTCCGGCCTCGGCACGGCAGCGGTCAGGGTAAAGTTTTCCCCACAGACCGGATAGGCCACCGTTTTGCCCAGCCGGGCCGCCTGCTCTGCCAGCGCGGCAAGGTCTGCCTCCCCGCCAAAAGCGGCGTAGAACAACAGCTTCTCTGCCTTTTGGAAGCAGGGCATGGCCAGAATACGGGCACAGATGGCCGCATTTGCCGCCGTCCTCTCTGCCTGCGGCAAGGCCATGCGGGCCATGATGCCCGCCCGGCGCTGTGCCGCTTTCCGATCCCGGATCTCCATTGCCGCTTCTCTCCCCCTGAAATTTCATACCCACTCAATATATCTGAAATGCGGAAGAATTGCAAGAGCATGGCTGGAAAATAACTGCAAAATAGGCTATAATGATGCAGAGTAAACCAAAAAGGAGAACCATTATGCTCATTTATCTGCTGCGTCACGGCCAGACGGAGTACAACGCACAAAAACGATATCAGGGCCAGCGGGACATCCCCCTTTCCGCCGCGGGCATCGCCCAGCTGCGGCAGGCAGATTTTGCACCGGAGGTGGTCTATGTCACCCCGCTGCAGCGCACCGCCCAGACGGCACGGGTGTTCTTTCCCGGGGCAAAGCTCATTCCGGTGGACGGGCTGAAGGAGATGAACTTTGGCCGGTTCGAGGGCCAGACCTTCGTACAGGTGGAGCAGGACCCGGAATATCTGGCATGGGTGCAGGAAAACGAGCACGCCGCCCACCCGGATGGGGAGCGCAGGAGCGATTTCTGCAACAGGGTGTGCAAAACGCTGGCCGACCTCATTGACAAGGCCCTTGCCGAAGGGCAGGAGCGGCTGGTCATCGTGGCCCATGGCGGCACCCAGATGGCCGCACTGGAGCGGTTTGGCGTGCCCCGCCGCAGCTTTCACGACTGGTGCGGCCCCAACGCGGGCGGCTATGTACTGGATGCCCGGGACTGGCCGGAGCAGCACATCCTGCACCTGGTGGAGACCGTGCAGTACACAAGGGAGAACAGATGATGGAACAGGGCCTGCTGCATCTTTACTGGGGCGACGGCAAGGGGAAGACCACCGCCGCCATGGGCCTCGCCCTCCGCGCACTGGGCAGCGGCAAACGGGTGGTCATCGTGCAGTTCCTCAAGGGCGGGCAGAGCGGCGAGATCCCTCTGCTGGCCCAGCTGGGGGCAAAAATTTTCCGGGGCAAGGGCGGGCAGAAGTTCGTGTTCCAGATGAACGAAGCGGAAAAGGCCGCTGCCCGGGCCGTGCAGAACGAAAACCTGACCGCCGCACTGGCCGAGCCTGCCGACCTGCTTATTTTAGATGAGGCCGGTTCGGCCTGGGAGCTGGACATGGTGGACAAAGACCTGCTCCGGCGGGCCGTTCTGGAGCGTCCCGCCGCGCAGGAATGCGTGCTGACCGCCCACAAGGCCCCGCAGTGGATGCTGGATGCCGCCGACTACTCCACCGAGATGAAATGCTGCCGCCACCCCTACCAGAAGGGCATCAAGGCGCGCAAAGGCATCGAATACTAAAAATGCCCGGAGAACCGCAGTTTTCAGCGGCCCTCCGGGCGTTTTTGCGTTTACTGTTTTGCAATGATATCGCGGCTGGCCGCCAGCAGGCCAAGGGCCAGCGCAGCGCTCAGGATGTCGGCCACAGCCTGAGCCATCAGCACGCCCTGATACTGGAACAGATGTACGCAGACCACCAGTGCCAGCAGAAACACCACGCCCTGACGGCTGATGGAGAGCAGGAAGGACGGTATGATTTTACCAGTTGCCTGGAACAGCACCGTGAGTAGGAGCACCACGCCGCCAAAGGCTGCGGTGTAGACCTGCCAGCGGAGCATCTGCGCACCAGTGGCGATCATCCCGGCATCCTGCACAAAGAGCTGCATCAGCGCCCCGGAATTCAGGCAGAGGATGAAGGACAGCACCACGGCAATGGAAACGAGGAAGGTCAGACAGAAGCGGATGAGCTTGCGCATCATGTCCCGCTTTTTTGCGCCGTACAGGTAACCGAACAGTGGGATGCCGCCGAACGAGAAGCCAACCAGCACCAGCTGGGCGATCATGCTCACCTTGCTGGCAATGCCCATGGCGGCAATTTTGTCGTTGCCGTAGGGCAACAGGAACTGGTTCATCACAATGACAGTCAGGCTCTGCATCAGGTTGCTCAGCGCGGCAGTAACACCCACGCCCAAAATCTGCTGCAGCTCCCTGCCCGTGACGTGGCACTGGGATAGCTTGACAGACAGGCAGCGGCTCTTTTTGTGGAGCAGCCACAGGAAGTACAGGTCGCTGCACAGGTAGCCCACAATGGTGGCAATGGCCGCACCTCTTGCGCCCCAGCCCACTGTGGTGATGAGGATGGGATCGAGGATGATATTGATAACCGTGCCGCCGATGCTGCCGATCATGGACTGGGTGGCCATGCCCTCGCAGCGAACGAGGTTGGAATGGATAAAGTTCAGCACCGTGGCCGGGGCACCAATGGCCAGCACGGTGTAATAGGCCTGTGCGTGCGGCATCGTCTCAGCAGTCGCACCCAGAATGCCCAGCAGCGGGACGCGGAACAGCATCATCAGGGCTGCCAACACCACGCCCGTGGTCAGGGCCACATAAAAGCAGAACGAGCTGACCCGGCCGGTGCCCTCACGGTCGTCCTGTCCCAGCAGGCGGGAAATGAGTGAGCTGCCGCCCTGGCCGTAGATGTTGCCAAAGGCCATGAGGGCCGTGAACACCGGCGCACAGAGCGAAACACCCGCAATCAGCGCCGTATCGTTGGACTGCGCAATGAAAAAGGTATCGGCAAGGTTATACACCACGCTCACCATCAGGCCGAACACCGAGGGCAGCGCCATCTTGAAATAGGTGCGGTACAGATGATCGAGATCAAAAATAGAATCCATTGGTTTTTCCTCCACTTTCGTCCCTATTATAAAGGTTTTGCTTGCATTTGTTTGTGACACATGGCACAATGAAACAAAAGAAATGAGGTGAACTCATGCAGGAAATTCGTGACCCAGCCTGTCTGGAAACGCTGTACCGGAAGCTGGAACTTTCCTCCCGGACCAGAACAGCAAAACGCCCGCGCAGGAGCTTTCCTGTGCGGGCGCTGCATTTCCTTTTGTGTTTTACCGCACCAACAGCAGCAGCCAGGCGGATGCCACAGCCTGCAGGATGAGCCAGCGGGCCACGACCTGCTCATCACTCCAGCCCAGACGCTTGCGCACATGGTCGTGCAGCGGGGTCAGGGTGTTCTTGAGGATGGAGATGTGCAAAAACCGCTTGAAGCTGATCTTCAGGATGCCCAGGCTGCCGTCCACAATGAACACCAGCGCGGCCAGCAGAAAGGCGAAGGGATGGCTGCTCTTGAGGGCCAGAACGGCCAGGAAGAAGCCCATGGCGCGGCTGCCCGCGTCACCCATCAGCAGGGTGGAAGGCTTGGCGTTCTGCCACAGGTAGGCCAGCAGGGCACCAATGAACACGATGCCTGCGGTGGCGTAATCCCCCAGTTCCTCCCAGTAGGCCAGCAGGAAGGTGCCGATGCTGACCACGGCAAGGCTGGCGGAAAGGCCGTCCACGCCATCGGTACAGTTGACCACGTTGATGCTGGCCCAGATCAGGACGATGATCAGGATAAGGTAGACGGCATAGGGCAGGCTGAAGCTCCAGCTCAGGAAGTTGACCTCCGTGCCGTTGAAGTTCAGGTAGGTCACGCCCGCCACAACGGCGATGACCAGATCGATCAGGCCCTTTTTGTACTCGTTCCAGGCGGTCTCGGCAGCATCGTCAAAATAGCCGGAGAGCATGGACGCAATGAGCAGGACGGTGTAGATGACATACTCTGCCTTAAAGGGCACCACGGCCAGCGTGACCAGTGCAATGCAGAGCACAAAGATGAGGCCGGAGCCCCGGGCCTTGCCCTTGGAGAGTTCGCCATTCACGGCAAACGCGCGGCCATGGTCGTGGGGGAGCTTATCGTGGAACACCGAGTCCATCAGCGCGGTCAGCGCAAATGCAAGCAGAAAGCCCAGCGCATCCACGGTGCGCGGGTTGCCAGAAAGCAGTTGAAGCATAGTTTTTTCCTCTTTCCCGGAGCGGCAGAGGCCGTTCCTGTTCTTTCACGGCTGGATACAAATGAAGTGTATCACGCCCGGGCCAAAAAATCAATCTCCGGGGCAATGGCTGCCCCATGGCTGATGGGTTGACATTTTTCGCCCCCCTGTCTATAATGAGAGGACAAACGCCCTTTCGAGGGTATTTTTTTGTCTCACAGGAAAATCGGAGAAAAAGGAGAAGACATGAAACTTTCACTTGAACAGCTTTCGGCCCGGATGCGGCAGGGTGAGACCATCCCCTCCCGCCAGACGGCCCAGGTGGCTCTGGCGCTGAGCATCCCCTCCATTCTGGAGCAGCTGGTGGTCACTGCCATGGGATACATCGACGCTGCCATGGTGGGCCACATCGGTGCAGAAGCTACTGCTTCCATCGGCATCGTCAGCTCCAGCACCTGGCTGCTCCACGGTGTTCTGGTGGGCCTGTACACTGCCCTCTCCATCCAGATCGCCCAGTATCTGGGGGCCGACCGGCAGGATGATGCCCGCAGCGTGCTGCGACAGGCCATGCTTTTCAATGTGATCCTGGGCGTGGGTGCCGCCCTCTTCGGCCTGGGCATCAGCCCCTTTCTGCCGGGGTGGCTGGGAGCTGATCCCTCCCTGCGGGCAAACGCCACAGCCTACTTTGCCATCTGGTCAGCGGCGCTGCCCTTCACCATGGCCATGGGCCTGTACCTCTCCATCCTCCGGGCGGCAGGCAACGCCCTGACCGCCAGCCTCATCAGCGTGCTGGTCTGCGTGCTGGATGCCATCTTCAACTTTTTCCTCATCAACCCCACCCGGACACTGTGGGGCATCACTGTCTGGGGTGCCGGGCTGGGCGTGCCCGGCGCAGCCCTGGGCACCGCCCTGTCCACTGTGGTGGGCGGCCTGCTGGCTTTGGCCATTCTGCTGCTGCGGGACGGCCCCCTCTACATCCGGAAGCCCGCTCCCTGGAAGATCACCCGCTCCTGCCTGCGGAACCTGCTGTGGGTGGGCGGCCCTCTGGCGGGAGAGCGCGCCGCCATCTCTCTGGCGCAGGTGGTGTTAGTGCGCATCGTGGCCGGCCTGGGTACCGTGGCCATTGCCGCCAACAGCCTGGCTGTCAACGCCGAGGGCTTGTGCTACATGGCGGGCTACGGCATCCAGAGCGCAGCCGTCACCCTCATCGGCCAGGCCGTGGGTGCCAACCGGAAGGATATGGCCAAGCGGTTTGCCTGGCTGTGCACCGGCCTTGGCATGGGGGTCATGGCCCTTTCCGGCGTTGGCCTGTGGATCTTTGCCCCCACCCTGATGAGCCTTTTCACCACCGATGCGGCTGTCATCGCTCTGGGTGCTCAGGTTTTGCGCATCGAAGCCTGGGCCGAGCCCATGTTCGGTGCCTCCATCGTGGCCAGCGGTGCCATGCAGGGTGCGGGCGACAGCACCTCCTGTTTTGTGCTGAACATATTCAGCATGTGGTGCATCCGGCTGACGCTGGCGTTCCTGCTGGCTCCCCGGCTGGGCCTGATGGGCGTTTGGGGTGCCATGTGCTGCGAACTGAGCATCCGGGGCCTGCTGTTCCTCATCCGCCTTGCCCGGGGCAAGTGGCTGGAAAAGGGCGCGCTGTCTTAAATCAAATCGATAAAAGCAAAAAAGAAAGGACGCTCTCGCGTCCTTTCTTTTTTACTCCGTCACTCACTTCCGGCCATGCAGGATGGGAGAGAGCGGCTTATAGATCAACATGCAGAGCAGGGCATCCAGCAGGCCCTTGACCAGAGTGAAGGGCATATTGAAGATGACCAGGCACTTGATGAGGCTGTTGGCAGAGGGCAGAATGGCCTGATACATGCCCAGGATGGCTTCCATCGGCATGTGGTAGAACTTGACGTAGGCCGGATAGGTGATAAAGTAGTTGGACGGCACACTGAACAGGGCCATGGCCACGGCACCAGCCACGGCACCGATGATGGCGTTCTTGCGGCTCTTGTTGTGCTTGTAGAGGTAACCGGCCAGAGCGGAGAACACCGCACCCAGCATGAAGTTGCACAGCTCACCCACCAGTGCGGTAGAGGTGCCTTTGATGACCACATGGAGCAGGTTCTTCATAAAGCTGATGATCACGCCGTACACCGGGCCAAGGGCAAAGGCACCCAGCAGGGCAGGCAGGTCGGAGAAGTCCATCTTGACAAAGGATGGGATGAGCATCGGGAGCGGGAACTCGATGAACATCAGGATAAAGGCCACCGCGCTGAGCATGGCGGCAACGGTCAGGTTGCGGGTCGTGTTTTTCTTCATGGTAATATCCTCCCGGGGCGTTTTTGCCCCAAATCATAGATTGGAAAGCCCCTTTCGCATGGTTCGGAACCGGGAAGACAATCAAAAACGCGCCCTGCCGCAGCAAACACTGCAACAGGGCGCGTAGACAAATCGTATTGCCTGCCGTTTCTTGCATCCGGACTATACCGTTGGCCCCGGAGTCTCACTGGGTCAGCACCCTTGCGGGTGGTCGCGGGCTGTACCGCCAGTGGGGAATCTCACCCCGCCCTGAAACGAACTTTCTGGCCAAGAGTATAACGCGGCTGCTCCGCCTTGTCAACCCCTTTTTTATTTGCCCTCCACGGGCCGGATATGGTATACTGTGGGACAGGATGTTACAATTTCTGATACAAGGAGCTTTTTGCCATGATTTTTACCGTTCGTGACCTCGGGTTCGAGATCGGGCCTTTTTTGCTGGAGGGCTGGTGGGCACTGGCTGCCCGGGCTGTCTGCGCCGCTGTCATCGTTTTTGCGGGGCTTCTGGTCGGCTGGCTGCTGCGCCGGAAGATTTTTCCCGCTCTGCTGGCCCGCAGCTGGCACTTTTCCGCCACGCCCATCCTCCTGCGCAGCTTACAGGTCCCTTTGGAGCGGATGGCCTTTTACAGCGGCCTGTATCTGGCCCTGACCAGCCTGCCGTGGGCCATTCCGGGCCTGACAAAGTTTCTGTTCACGGCCTATAAGATCGCAGCGACCCTCCTGTTCTGCCAGGGCCTGTACAATGCTTCTGAGGTAGCCGACCTGCTGCTGGCCTCCTGCAGCCCGGAGATCCGGAGCAACAAGACCCTGCGCTCCCTGCTGGACACCACCTACAAGGTGCTGGTCATCATTCTGGGCATTGCTACCTGCGCGCAGATCGTCGGCTTCCCCATCGGCAGCATCATAGCCGGTGCCGGTCTTGTGGGCCTGACCATCTCGCTGGCCGCGCAGGAAAGCGCCAGCAACCTGTTCAGCGGCATCGTCATCCTGCTGGACAAACCCTTTTCCATCGGCGACTGGATCACCGTGGGCAATGTGGAGGGTGAGGTCATCGATATCAACTTCCGCTCCACCCGCATCCGCTCCATGGACCACAGCGTGGTCATTATCACCAACAGCCAGATCTGCGCCTCCACTGTCCAGAACACAGCCCTGCGCACCATGCGGCCCTATAAGTTCACACTGGGTGTCACCTACGGCACCACCCGTGCCCAGCTGGAAAAGCTGATGGCTGACCTGCAGGCCATGCTGGACAACAGCCCTTACACCAACAAGGGTACCAACATCGTCCGGCTGACCAGCTTTGGCGATTCCAGCATCAACATCCTCATCTCGGCCTACCTGACCACCAACGTCTATGCCACCTTCCTGCAGCAGCAGAATGATCTGAACCTGAACATCATGGACGTGATGCAGGCAGACGGCGTGGACTTCGCCTTCCCCTCCACCAGCGTCTACATCGAAAAGAATTGAGCATACCAGAACGCCCCCTGTGTGCCTGCTGCGGCGCACAGGGGGCGTTTTTGTCATACGTCATTCCCGGGTCCTGATCTCGATCGTTCTGCCGCCAAGATTTTCATAGACGCGGTGGGAGACGGAGAGCACCGTGCGGCCCGCGGAGGCACGGCGCAGAGCCTCCAGCACGCGGGCCTCGGTTTCGGCATCCAGATTGGCGGTGATCTCATCCAGCAGCAGCACGGCGGGATCTGCAGCGGCGGCACGGGCAATGGACAGCAGCTGCCACTCGCCCTGCGAGAAGATGCCCTCAGTACAGACGGTGTCATAGCCCTCCGGCAGAGCCCGGATGGCAGCATCGATCCCGGCCAGTGCGGCGGCAGCCCTTGCCATTTCCCCGGTGATCTGCGGGTCTCCCAGCGTGATCTGTTCCAGCACGGTGCCCGGCACGCGGGAGAAATGCTGTTCCACACAGCCGATGCAGGTGCGGCGCTCCCGGTCGGTGATGTCCCCCACCTTCACGCCGCCGATGGTCACCGTACCGGCCTCTGGCTGATACAGGCCCAGCAGGAGCTTGAACACGGTGCTCTTGCCCGCACCGGTGCGGCCCACCAGCGTGACCTGCTCCCCCTGTTTCACGGTCATGGAAAAATCCTTCAGAACGTGCCGTCCCCCATAGCCGAAGGTGACGTGCGCAAATTCCACATCGCCCCGGGCAGCCTCCCTGCGCGCGGGCGGGATCGTGCGCTCCGGCTGGTCGAGAAAGGCATCGATGCGCCTGACACCCGCCATGGCCGACTGGATGGTCTGGATCTCCATGCCCAGGCTCTCAATGGGGGCGAAGATGCGGGAGATGTAGTTGATGACGGCCACCGAAGTGCCAACCGACATACCGAACAGGGTCAGGAGCTGTGCGTTCCCCGAAGCGGAGAGCAGCATCACGATGCCGACCACAACGGCATTCAACAGCAGCACCACCGGCGAATAGACAGCATCATAAAAATTGGTGCGCTCCATGGCGGCATAGCTGTCACCGATGCACCGGTCATACCGGCGCTCCATGTAATCCTCCAGCCCCAGCGCCCGGATGGTGCGGATGTTGTGCAGGGTCTCGGGCACCTGCCCGGAGACCGCGGCGACCGCGCGGCGGTTGTCCAGCTGCGCAGCCAGCATCCGCTTCTGGACGTAACGGGTAAACACGGCAAACAGCGGCAGCACCAGCAGCAGGATCAGCGCAAGGCCGGTGTTTTTTACCGCAATGACCCCCATGATGGAGACGATGCGGCAGGCATCTGCCGCCATGCTGATGATGCCGGAAGTGAACAGGGCTTCCACTGTGTCCACATCGCCCGAAAAGCGGGCGGCCACCTCGCCGGGGTTCTGCTCTGCCAGTGTACCGGCGGGCAGGCGGCTCAGCTTCCGGGACATCTCCGAGCGCAGGGCATGGGTCATCCTCTGGCCAAAGAGCACCAGCAGGCTTTCCTGCGCCGAGGTGAGCACACCTTCCAGCGCAAGGCTGCCGAAGTAGAGCAGCACGGCCAGAAAGGACAGCGGGAGGCCCGCGGTCAGACGGTCGATGACCCGGGCCAGCAGCAGGGGCGGCAGCAGGGATGCCGCCACCGAAGCTGCCACGCACAGCACCGTGCCCACCGTGAGAAAGCGGTGCGAAGCCGCTGCCATCCGGACGGCAGCAAACACGCCGTGATCATTTTTCTTTTTCATGCGCCCTCTCCACCTTTCAGGCCAATCTGGCTTTCATACAGCTGGTGGTAGACCGGAACCGCTGCCATCAGCTCCTCGTGGGTGCCAACGGTGGTTCTGCCGCCCTCCATAAAGATGATCTGCTGCATCTGCGGAAAATGGTACAGCCGGTGGGAGATCAGGAACACCACCTTATCCCTGGCATACGCCTGCAGCTCGGCAAAGATCGCATCCTCGGTGCTGCGGTCCAGTGCCGAGAATGGGTCATCCAGCACCAGCACCGGGCGGGGATGGGCCAGCGTCCGGGCCAGTGCCAGACGCTGTGCCTGCCCGCCGGAAAGGCGGGTGCCGCCGCTGCCGATGACCGTCTCCGTGCCCTTTTCCATGGCCAGCACTTCCTCCTTCAGGGCAGCGGCTGCAAGCCACGGCATGGCATCCTGTTCGCTGCCGCAGAGAACATTATTCTGCACGGTGTCGGCGCTCAGTTCCGGGTCATGGCCCAGATAACCGACCGTGGCGGCGATCTGGCGCTGGGTCAGGGTGGAAAGTTCTCTGCCGCCAAAGCAGACCGAGCCCTGATAGGGTGTTTCACAAAGAAACACGCGGCCAAGGGTGGATTTCCCGCAGGCGACCGGGCCGGTGATGCCGATGATATCGCCGGGATGGGCCGTCAGGCTCAGGCCGGAAAAGACAGGCTCTTCCCCATAGGAGAAGGCGAGTTCTTTCAGCGTCACATCCTGTGCCGCCGGGATCTGCAGGGCATCCAGCTGCTCGGGCGTTTTCATCAGGGGTTTGATGCGCTTCCAGGAGACCTCTGCCTTTTGCACCGCGTTGAAGAGCTTGGCCACCTTGGAGGATTTGACCACCAGCTTGGTGAAACAGGAGAGGAAGGTGGTGAAGGCGGCGATATCCCAGTGGTTCCAGCCGGTGCCCAGCACATTCTTTGCGCCGAACCACAGGATGAAGAGGGTCCCTGCCTCGGATGCCGCCAGATAAAGCGGCGGCAGCGCGGACTGCCACACGTTGTTCCGCACGGCAGTCTTTTCGTAAAGGCTCAGGGCCTCCTCGTATTTTTCCATCCGGGCCTCCTCGCAGCCGTAGATGCGGTAGGTCACGGCATTCCGGGCACGGTCCAGCGTGGCACTGCTCAGGGCACCGGCGGCCTTTTTATAGGCCATACCGGCACGCTGCACCGGCTTTTTCATCCCTGCCGCGCAGACATAGGACACCGGGGTAAAAAGCAGGCCCAAAATCGCCAGCCGCCAGTCGTACACCAGCAGCATGACCGCATAGCCCGCCAGCGCCACACCGGTGTCGAACACCTCCGTGGTGAACTTGCGCATTCCCTCCACGCAGTCGTCCACATCGGCGATGGCCTTGGTCATCAGTTCACCGGCCCCCTCTTTTTCCAGCGCGGCCCGGCTCTGCCGCACCAGATTGGCGTACAGGATGCCCTTCATCCGGCGGTTGATGTTGTTGGCGAAGCGGCGCACATAAAAACGTTTGATGAAGCGCGCCGCCTGCACCAGCAGTGTGACCGCAATGTAGGCCAGCACCAGCAGCGCCATTTGGGCAGCAGTCTCACTGCCGCCCAGGATATCCGCCAGGCACTGGGCCAACCGGCCCTCAAACCACGGCGCGGCCAGCAGACCGATGTTATAGACAAGGCCCGAAAGGGTCACAAGGAGCAGCGGGAACCACTCCACCCTGAAATAGGAGAGAACCCGGTCCGGGCGGAACGATTTATCTTTTTTCATGGGGCATTTTACCTCCTGCGGGTGTTCCATTCAGTATACCACGCTTTCGTTCCGCAGAAAAGCACACACAAAATGCATCTTGACAGCTTTGTGCAGAAAAAAGCCATGACAGCAGGAACAAAATGCAAGATCATTGCAATGGTCACCGCTGTCATGGCGATCGGTTTTCTTTGTATGAAAAATGCTCCCATCGGCAGGATCTGCATTGCAGTGGTGTGGGTCTGCCATCTTCTGTATTTTACCTTGCGGGTCAAGACCATCAAGCCCACAGAGCAGACTCAGGAAAGTGCAGAATAGATTCCCCCGGGATACCATCAGATTGCAGGCATCCATGGCCCGCAGGGATAACAGTTACGTTCTTATCGGTTCACGAAATTCAGCGCCAGCACCAGCAGCAGCATGTGTACCGGGTAAAAGGCGTAGCAGGCATACTGGAACGGTTTGCTGTGGCAGCCCTGCCGCCCGCGATACAGCCAGATGGGCACCAGCGCCAGCAGCGCAAGCCCCTGCTGGCACAGCTCAAACTCCATGCCGAACAGCCGGATGGGATACATCAGCCCGCCCAGAAGCACCACGTTGATCCAGTACAGGGTCAGCACCTGTCCCAGCAGGCACCACCATTTCCGGCCCCGGAAAATGTAAAAAGCGAACACGGTCAGCACACCGGCACCGTAGTAATCTGTCATGCCCAGCGTTCCCAGCAGCGCCCCTGCTGCTGCCACTGCGGCGCACACCGGCAGCGAGACCCAGAGCTTTTGCTTTTTGCGCACCGTTTCCATCAGATGCACCCCCAGAAGTCCCAGCAGCAGCGTCCAGATCACGTTCTGGTGCACCGGGTAGAACCATGTCCCGCCATACATCAGATCAAAGGGCACTTCCGAAAGCAGTGCAAACAACAGCAGCCTCAGGGCATAACGCTTCAGATTTCGGGTATGAAAGTAGCCTTCCACTGTCATAAACGCAAAGATAGGGAACGCCAGCCGCCCGGCACAAGTCAGCCAGTCCTGCGCCGGCAGAAGGGTCGCCCACAGGTGATCCATCAGCATCAGCGCCATGGCAATGATATGAAGTGCTGCTGCACTCAGGTCAATGCAATTTGCGGCAGTGGAACGAATCGGTTTGGTTGACATGATCATACCTCGTCTTTGTCTAAATTCAGTTGCTTTGTCTGGAATACGAACGACTCCCTCCAAGAATTGCAGCCCCGGCAGTTTTTTACCGCCGGGGCTGCAGCACTTCATCGCTTATCCCTCCGGTTTTGCACCGGCCATTTTGGATACGGCAAGCATCCAGGGCAGCTTCTGCCATTTGCTCTGCCTGCAAAATGGGGGATGCAGTGCACCCGCCCCGCAGGCGGAAAAATGCTCCCGCAGCAGTCTGCGGGGCAAATTCAGAAAGGGTGGCTTGCCTGCCTGCCCATGGAGACGTAAGCACGGTAGCAGGAATGCGGGAAAGGGCAAAGGACGGTTTCGGCGAAGAAACGTCTGGCGGTGGCGGAAAAGCCGAACGCAAGATTTTTTCAATTATGCTGGCTCGTAAGGTGAACCGGACCGAAACTTCCTTGCGGAACTGTGCAGCGTTATCGTTCATCTGCACCTGAACCGGCAGCCGCGTCCCCGGCGCTTGCCGCACCCAAAATGGCCGGTTGGCGGCGTGTCACCCTTTGGCGTTTTCCAGATAGGTCTCAAACGCCTCGGCAAAGCTGGCGTTCACATCAAAGGGAACAGTGTAGTCCACCTTGGAGGTCACAAGGCAGAGATCCAGCCGGTTGGAGGTCTCGTCTGCCTGCCGGTTCAGCTTGCTCAGCGCGGCGTGGATGACCTTGCGGTCGTAGTTGATGGTGGTCACCCGCTTTACATCGCAGCAATAGGAGATCTGGTTGCCCTCAGCGTTAAAGCGGTAGCCGGTGCCGCCGCCGGAAAGCAGCTGCTCGGAGCTGCGCAGGTCATTCATTCGCTTGAAAGTGCGCGCCACGCTCTGCCGCGCAGCGTTCAGACTGACCTCGCTGTCCATATCCATGTCCAGCGCATCCTTTGCCTTGCGGATGGCGGCAAACAGGCGGCTTTTTTCGTCCAGCAGGTAGAGCATAAACCGGGCAATGTCGGTGATCTGCTCGGCGTATTCGGTCTGTGCCACGTCCATAATGGTCTCGTCCTCAGCCTCTGCCATGACCTTGTGGCGCAGGTAGGTGTTTGCCACCTTGGTAACGTTGGCATCGCAATCCAGAATGCCCTGTGCCTCGTCCAAAAGGGCCTGCAGCTTGTTCTGATAGCGGAATGCTTCTTTCAGGTTCATTGTGTCCACCTCGTTTTTTCTTAGTCGCTGTGCGTTCCCGTCTGTTTTCCTCTATTGAACCATATTTTCCGGCAAAGCACAAGCCGCCCACCAAAAGTGCATCAAAATGCAAAGCGCCCCAACATGTTCTTTACTACACGTTGGAGCGCTATTTTCTGGAGCAGGATACGGGACTCGAACCCGCCGCCTACTGCTTGGGAAGCAGTCGCTCTACCGGATGAGCTAACCCTGCAGGACTGCTCCATTAGTGTAGCAAAGTGCGGCGGTTTTGTCAACAGTTTTTTCTGTCGGAACGCGGCAGGCGGAAAAAACTTGCTTTTTGCGCCAGTTGCTTTATAATGAAAGATAGATTATCACAATGGAAGGAATTCTACATGATCTTTGTGCCCATGCTGCACTACCTGCAGAACAAGAACTCATTCAGCGGCAACGAGGACGGGATGCGCTACCTCATCACCCCGGGCAAGCGCTCTGTCCCCGACCCGGACGGCGGCGAGGAGGCCAAAAAAGAAGAAGCCATTCTCACGGTGGATCTCTGGCCCGAGCCGTGGACGCTGGACAAGACCGACCCGGCCCTGCGGCGGCGGGAGATCTTCCCGATGACCGAGGAGGGCCGCACCGCAGTCGCCCAATATCTGAACGATGCCTACAACGCCGAACCGGAACGCTGGAGTGCCCACCCGTCCATCCTGGACTGCGAGCCCTGGACACCGCCCACACCGGAACCGGATGCCGAGACACAACACTGAGGTGCACCATGATCTACCGACTGAAAGAATTCAAGGGTGACACCATCCCGGTGCCGCAGCTGGTCTTTTCCAAGCTGGGCATTGCGGAGGAATATAACGTCCGGGTTGCTCTGTATGTACTGGCCACCGGCATCACCGACCCGGAGAAGCTCTGCGCCGACTTAAAGCTCCGCAGCAAGATGACCGCCGAGAGTGCCCTGTCCTTCTGGGCCGGTGCGGGTCTGCTGGAACGGTACGAGGAGAACGCCGCCCCGGGCGAGGAGCCCACAGCCCCTGCCCCCATGACCTGGAGCGAGATCGCAGCGGCCAGCCGCACCGACCCCATGATCTCCTCCCTCATCGACTGCGCCCAGACCAGCTTTGCCCGTCCGCTGACCCACCCCGAAATGGAAAAGCTGGTGAACTTCTATGTGCAGGAGGCCTTTGCACCCGAGACCGTCATGCTCTGTGTGGCCTATGTGGCCAGCCGGGGCAAGCGGACGATGGGTGCCGTCAGCCACGAATTGAAAGTCTGGCGGGCCGAGGGTGTGGAGACCGGCGAACAGGCCGACGCACACCTCCAGCTGCTGGCCCTGCGCGCCCAGCGGGAGCAGTACGTCAGCGGCCTGCTGGGCATTGCCGACACCGAGCTGACCCTTGGCGGGCGCAAGGCCATTGCCCGCTGGTACGAGGTCTACGGCTACGATGATGCCATGGTGCAGGAGGCCGCCGTACAGGCCGGACCCAAGCGGGATCTCTGGTACTGGAACAGCATCCTCAAGACCTGGAATGCCAAGGGCCTGCGCACCGTCCACGATGTGCGGGGCCCGGTGGCCGGGATGGGTGCCAGCCGGAACCTCCGGGTGGACCGCGCCGAACCCAGCGGAAACGATTTTCTTAAGAACGCTGCCCGCCGCCGTCCGCTCCGCAAAAAGACGGACACGCCTGCAGAATAAGGAGCTTTTATGCGTACCAAACAGGAACTTTATCAAGCCGCCCTGCGCACGGTGGCTCTGCGGCGGCAGACTGCCCGCGCCAATGCCGAGGATGCCCGGCTGGAGGCGGAGGCCGCCATCCCGGCCCTGCGCCACGCTGCGGATGGTCAGGAACAGCACCGCAAAGGTGGT